>Ga0163217_1084522_pt1 | contig 10801 bp, 15 predicted proteins | sample SynspAceP_FD_185933 | JGI IMG/M metagenome (GOLD analysis project Ga0163217, IMG submission 185933) | Saline lake microbial communities from Ace Lake in Antarctica - Synechococcus sp. Ace-P (PacBio error correction) | ecosystem: Environmental > Aquatic > Non-marine Saline and Alkaline > Saline ...
AATAAAGAGAGAGATTTGGGGGGCCCCTGAAAAAAAAAAAAAAAAAAAAAAAAATCGCCAACAAAAAAAAAAAATTCAAGCCCTGGGGAAAAAAGGAAAAGGCCCCCGGAAACCAACCTGGCGCCCCCTTGGGGTGGGGGGCGGGCCTGGCCGTTTTCCCCGCGAATAACCAGCGTGGGCCTTGATCGCCCTCGCTCAAGGGCAAAATGCGGAATCCCAAACTTCCGCCCTGAAATTGAATGGCGAAACTGCGCCCGCTTGGGGCCGCACGCCCGGGGTTTTGTGGGGCCCAATGGCCCTGCGTCCCGGCGACCAGCTTGGTCCCCAGCAATGGATGTGCTGCCCTGCCGATGCTGGCCGGAATCAGATTCGCCAGCAGTCTCAGAATTCGCCGGCATAAGCGGCGTCGAATGCCCGCCCGAAGAGGAAAAAAGCGACAAGCGAGGAGGTTGGGCCGCCAGCGAAGCCCCTGTGTGCTGGTGGCCGCGGCCGCGGCCCTGGTGCCAAAGCGGGTGCCGGTGAACCAGTTCCGCCCTGCCAAGCGGCGCGGCCCGGGAACTGGGACTATCGGGCGATTCATATTCCCTGGCCGCAAGCGGCCGAATGAAGTCTTTGGTGGGCCTGAAGGTGCTCGCGCCCGGGTGGGAAGTTGTTTGCTGGATTCAGTGGAGCGGGGGCCGTGATTCGTGCGGATGCAATCCGATGCGTATCCCCCAGCAAATCCCGGCCGCCACGGGCGGTGGCGCCTGCAGAAGCTTCGACTCTGGCGATCACCTCAGCGAACTGGTTTTCTGATTTCCAAACCAGCCCTGAGAAGCGAGGAGGCCGGCGAGGTCGTCATCATTGTCCTCAAGCGAGGAAGTCGACGGGGAAAAACGGTTTGTGATTCCCGAAAGGTGAAGCTGAAGGTGAGGTGAAGAGGACACTGAAGCCGATGAGCGAGTCGCGCTTTGAGGTGATATAGAGGTGAGGGGACCGTCCGCCTTGACGAGGTTTGCTGTGGACAGCAGATGATGTGCTGGGTGGATCAGGCTATCGGGCCAGCGACCTGGCGCTCCGATGGAAGGCGCGGAGTGAACGATAGTAGCTCTCTTTGTCTGTCCCTAAGGCCTGCGCGTACCTACCCCCCCACTTCCCACCCCGACCCCCCCCGTAAATTTTGGTGGGGCCCCCCCCTTCCCCTCGGCGGGCGACCCCATTTCCCCTGGGCAACTACTAAGGGTCTGGTGCACCAGAACTCGAGGCCCAGGGGCTCGGCCATCTGCTGGAGCACGTGCTGGTCGACTGCAGATCAGCTTATTTTCGGATCGGCTCCCGGTAAGCCCATCAGCACGACTAACGGCCTGTTTGTCGCACCAAAGCCTCCAGGCCCACTGGCTGGAGCGCTGGCGAGCAGGGCCATCTTGCGCCTGGCACCTTTGTGCGGCTTTCGCCACACCCATCGCCACGACCAGGCCGGGTCCTGCTGAGCACGGCCACAGGCAAGCAAGCGTCTAAGGGCCGAGCGCGGAATATCGGGCCACGGCCATCAGCCGGTGTTTCGTGCAGCGGCCGGATCGGGGACCCATCGCCTATCCAGGGCGGCCCTATGGGCGTCGCCGTTGGCCGTTCAGTCCGGCGCTCGGTGGAGCCGATCAATTCGTGGCTGATGGATCTTTCGCGCCTGACCACTCTCACAGCCGAAGAGAGGCAGAACGAGCCTGCCACTCTTCCCTCGTAATCGACCAATGGCATCGGGAGCTGATGGCGTGCAGATTAGCTCTAGATAGAATCGAACGTCGACCCATGAGATCCTGGCGCCAAAGCCGTTTCAACGGCGGATTGTATACTGTGGCGAGTGCGGCGCCATCCAGCAGGCGGCCGTTCAGGGAGCGCTGGCGGATCTGTATATCTGATGCACACGAAAGGCACGAATTGCCTGTTCACGATGAAATCGTACCCCGCGCGTGATCCGTAGACTTGACGCACAGCGGGTGGGGTTACTCGCACCGGAACCGCAATGAGCCGCGCGCGACCCTGAGGTGGGGGCCTCTGCGGCGGACCGCGCGCTGCCTGGGGTTGGCTGCCGACGATGCGCTGCGGCGGCTCAACGATCTCCAACCTACCAAGCTGCAAGGAGGGGTGGCACGGGATGAGTGTATCTGTCGATCAGCGATCCAGCCTGGTTTCGTAGCACGCCCATTTATCAATTTGGGGCGCTGGAGAGAGAGTGAGATCTCGAACAGACCTCTCCACTCAGACTTGCACTGCCCCTCTACGAATGGTATGGATTTCTGGCGAATACGCTCACCGTTCCTGAGTTTTGCTTCAGGCGATGCTGCCCTGTTCGCCACAGCCCCGAACTCCGTGCGTTGGGGGCTGATTCAGCGGCAGGGGCCGCGAGTTGGCCCTGGCTGGGACCGCCGTCCCTGACCTGGATTGAACTCAGCGGGAAACCAGAACCCGGCTGGCTGGCGTGGGTGACACCCCGTGGGTCTGGCGCGGGACACAGCACACGAGCGGGCGTCCCCATGGAGGCCATGGTAATGAGCATCGAGCAATGAGCCAACTCTGATGCTGTCGGCTGCGAGATGACACTGGCCTGGATAACGGCACCTCATGCACGCACGGCTTCCGCCTTGGCCTCCACACCGGCGGCGGCGGGCGATCGCCATCGCTTTCCGAGCCAGAGTTCGCTTCGGATCTTCGCAGGTGGGCGAGAGCGCGTCATCAGCACGATGAGGATTGACGCGCAAGACTGGATCAAAAAAAGTAGAAGCGGAGTAGGGAGGGAAGGCGTAGGAGCGCGCATAGCATTAATATTGATAGGCGCGCTCCACAAGATGGCCTGCTGAAAGATCAACGGCCCGAATGAGAATACAGCGGCTGGTGGGAGAGTTCCGAGCCATCCGTCCGGGACTAAACTCGTACGTTCTCCCGGTTTTGAAAATCCATGGACTTCAATCCACTGGTCCAACGAGCTTGCACTCACCTATTCCACGTGAGCGCTCTGAGATCCTATCCTGAACGAACGAGAGCTTTGGCGACCTTCGCGTTGTCTCTGTTTTGAAACATGCCGAGAGTGGGCTCCAAAAATTAAACTGCCGGTAGGAAACTTGGAGCCGCACACATATCACAAAGCCATTAGCTGCCAGGAAAGAGACTGAACAACTGGAGAACAATGCTGGCCAGGAAATAGGCCATCAAATAGTGATACAGAATCAATCACCCCCAAAAACCAATCAGCTGGGAACGACGGCAGATGGCACAGGCAAGCAGTTGCCCATCCGCGCTGTTGAGCCAGGCGGGAAAATTACATGTCTTCACTCCTTCCGAGTGCCGCCAGCCATTGGCTTGGCGGCTCCTGTTCGGTTTCAAAGCGCATCGAGCAAGGCGCCCAAGAAACGTCCAGATGGGAGAGGATTCCGGTCGCGGCCAGCTCCGTGGTGGTGCCGGCGCGGAGGATGAAGCTCCAGTCGAAAGACTGGGCCAGCAGCAGCTCCCGCCCCGCTGGGTCAGGATCCGCTCTTGCTTGGCGGCTGGTCAGGCCACAAGGTCCTTGCCGCTGGTCACGCCGCTGTTCACATCGTTTGACCATGGCGGCCGAGGCCCGCTTCCCATTCCGGCACCACAGGCGTTGCCTTGGGTTGAGCCCAAGTAGTGGTGGGTAGCCACCCCTGTTTCCCCCAAAGCTGGAAGTGAGGGCCGGCAAGAATTCTGCAACGGTCTGGCCTCAGCCACCCACCCCTTCAAGCCTGGTGAAGCGGAGCCTGCCGCTGCGCCCCCTGGCTGAACACTTCCGCCATAGAAAGGTGGGGCCCTCATTAACCAACCAGTGCCCGAAAGCTCGCAATCGAAGGGGCACAAAGCAGCGGGCAGGACGGTCCCATCAACCTCCTCCAGCCGCCTCAGCTCAGCGAGCCGCCGCTGATGTAATCGGCTAGCAATGCTCAGCCGCCTGGGTTTTCGCCAGTTTCCGGCTCATAGGGCTGCTTGAGATACAGCGGGGCAAACCCTGGCCGGTCAACCCGATGCAGCTTGAGGCCAGAAGGGCGGCTGAGGGGATCCCCAGCTGTTGGAGATCGGACTTCGGGCAGATCCCAGCCCAGGTCCGATGGAACTCCGTAGGCGCCATCGCCGGGATAGCCCTCGCTGGCTGAACCCAGACGGCAGGGTTGTGTTGCAATCAACGGCCAAAGAAAGGCAACCGGCTGGGCGAACAGATCGGGGGCAATAGATCCGTAACGGGGCGGGGCAAGCCATGCAGCAGGCCCGTGGCCATCGAGCCACGGCATAGCGGCAGGCCGCAGCTGGCCAAACTGTTGATCCAGGCCCTCGTAAGTAAACGCGCACTCCGGCAGCCAAGATGGCCGGGGCCGCTCGCCGAGCCAAGCGCTCATGCTCCGAATCGCCGTGAGCAGCCTTGGGCCTGAACCCGCCTCAAAGGTGTCTGGCGCAGCAGGGGCAGTTAGCCCGTGCGTCGCCGCGCAGGTCTCAGATCGAGAACGCCGGCCTGCTGAAGCTGACGGAAGCGAGCGAGCAGTTTTCGCACGCTTCGCTCGGCCAGTCGCTTGCGGGCCTTGCTGCCAACTCCTTCAGCCAGGGCCCACTGCCGCCAGCTGCTGGCTGGGGATGGGCCCGAGGCCAGCAGGTTTGGCGCTGCTGATCCAGACCGGAAACTGTTTGGTGCAGATCGCATCGCTCAGCAGCGACAGCAAAGGTGGGCGAGAGCCCAAGGCTGAGCTGCGGGCTCGGCGCGCTGGCCGGCGGGCACCGACCTCGAGCAAGCGCCAGCAGGGGCAGATAGCACTCAAGGACAGCCTGAAAGAACCAGTCCCTGCTCCAGGGAACCCGGCTGGCTGCTGCGGACGTAGGGAGGTGGCGTGGAGGACGAGGCCAGTTTCGCCCTGCGGCAATCCCTTTCGCTCAATCGTCCCAACTCTAAGGCCAGGACCAGTTCCGGATCCAGCCGCCTCAGAGGACGACCGGAATGGCGACCAGGATTCCAGTCACATTCTGAGTTATTTCGGCGCAAACGGCTTCGGCCCAAGTGCCCCCTGGCCCACTTCTAGGGTCTATGCCAAGGGGTGGAAACAATTGCGGCGTTGCCTGGCAGTCGATGGACACGGCTAGTTTTACGCCCGCAACAGAAACTCGGCTGTTCTTCCGACCCACGCCGGGCTGCTGGAGTTGGCCCGGGAGGTCCGGGCGTGGAGCTGGCAGTTGCCCTTCGGTACCGGGCCTCAGGAATCCGCAGTGACCAGAGGCCCTTACCGCGACGCGCTCAGCAGCCTGGGAATTCACGGTGCGAACGCAAGCCGTTGCGTGAATTCGGCAAACGACGCCGAAGCAAGCGCCAGTTCGCCCGGGCCAATCTCGATGTTCGAGATCTGCCTGGAATCCTGATGACCGTGGCCTGCGCAGCGATGAAACTCTTGGTTTGCTGAGCGGCAGCCGTGACCTGGAGCGGCTGGTCGAAACACTGCGCACGCTTGGGCCTGAAGATCACACTTGAATCCACTGCGAAGGCATGGTGCCGCGGGAACACCTGCGCAATGCGGGTCGATCAGTTCATACCGATCTCTCCCAGCTGCGCTTCCAGGCTCGCAGAAATCAGAAGCGCCTGCTGGCCACAGCAGCTCAAGGGGCTGGAGCAGAACCGTGGCGAAGGGCCGCGGGCCGAGCTGAAGTCCAACCGACTGATCCGCCCCGCAACCGATCCGCCGCGAGGTGGTCATCTGGCCCCTCCGTCTAGACTGGTTTCCTCATAGTCCTGCTTCGACTTATAGCGGTCATGGCCAGCGATCCCGGCCGGGTTCTGATCTTCGAACCAACCCTGCGCCGATGGGGAACAAGTCCCTGGCCGTCCCCAGCCTCATCTGGGAGGAGAGCTGGCGATCGCCCACCAGCTGGCCAGGCTCCAGGTCGACGTTAATTTGAAGGACCGGCTTTCGCCTTCGCCAGCCCCGTGATTTCAACGCCGTGCAGCGCCATCGCCGCCACCGGGTGGGGCGACCGGAGGTCCCGGTGATCTGCGGGCTGGGCAAGGGCGACCGGAAACGACATCAAGGCCTGCGCCGAGGCGGTGGCCCCGGCCCGCCCGGCGGCGCATCCACACCTTCATCGCCACCGCGACATCCTACCTGGAAGCACAAACTGCGCGAGCAGAGCCGAGGTCTGGCAATTGCCGCCGAGATGGTGGCTACCGCCGCTCGCTTGTTGAGGATGTGGAGTTCTCTCTGGCGAAGATGCGGTCGCAGCGACCCGAATACCTCTACGAAGTGATCGAAGCGGCCATCGGCCGCCGGCGCCACACGATCAACATCCCCGACACCGATGGGGTAACTCACCCCAGTGAATTCGGCGCCCTGAATTGCCGCATCAATCGCCAATGTTCCCAACATCAAACCAGGCGGTGATCTCCGTCCATGGCCACAACCGACCTCGGCCTGGCTGTGGCCACTTTCTGAGCGGTGAAAAACGGCCGCCCGCCAGTGGAGTGCACCATCAAACGGCAAATCGGCAGAACGGGCGCGGCAAACGCCTCGCTTCGAAGAGCTGGTTGATGGCCCTGCATGTGCGGCGCAGATATTTTCAACCCCTTTCTGGCAAGCGGCCAGCCCAGGCATCGCGCCACTCACACCGGATCCGCACCGAGGAGATCTACATAAACCTCGCGGCTGGTCTCCGAACCTCACCGGATGGAGGTTTTCAGCCAACAAAGCGATCGTCGGTGCAATGCCTTCGCGCATGAATCGGGCATCCACCAGGCGGCCGTGCTCAAGAACCGCCTCACCTACGAGATCATCGAGCCTGCACGATCGGCCTGAGCGACACCCGGCTCTCCCTGGGGCAAAGCTCAGTGGCCGCAGCGCCTTCCGGGCCCCGGCGGAGGAGCTGGCTACTCCTCGACGCCCACGATCTCGCCGAGCTTTTTGCCCGCCTTCAAGGAACTGGCGATGCGCAAACCGGGACATCAACCGACCGAGCGATTCGGAAGCGATCGTCAAGCGAACAGGCCCAGAACTTCGAAAGCTGTTTTCACCCTCAAGTTGGTGCAGGTGAGCACCGGCAGCCAACTGCAGCCCACCGCCACGGTCACCCTGGTGGATGCCGATGGCGGTGAAACGAACCACCGCTGCCATCGCCCGGCCCGGTGGATGCGGTCTGCCAGGCCCTAAACGCGTTGGCGGGGTTAACCCAATGAGCTGGTGGATTCAAGCGTCAAATCAGTGACCGAGGGAATCGATGCCATGGGCGAAGTGACGATCCGTCTGCGCCACCAGGAGATGCCTACTCCGGCCCCATTCGCTGACACCGACATTGTCGTGCGGCGGCCCAGGCGTTCGTCAACGCCCTCAACCGGCTGCTGGCATGGCCGCGAACGCCCGCCCTCTCCATCCCCAGCAAAGCGCCGTTGGCGATTGCCGCAGGGGCCGACGCTTTGAGGCACATCCCGCGTGGGCCAATCAAGGCAGCGAACGTTCCTGCTGCTGGTTGTGTTTGCTGGGGGGGCCCCCCCTCGGCGCTGCTGGTGCTGGTGCCTCTGTTTTCTGCGTTGGTGAGCACCTCGCTGAAGGACCACAGCGGAGAACATCTTCACACCCCGCCGGCCCTGTTGCCCGAGCAAGCCAGCTCGACGCTACGCGGCGCCTGGTTTTCGCCGACCACCCATGGGGCTCTACCTGGTTCAACAGCACGGTGGTGACTGCCTGGCGGTGGTCGGCAACCTGCTGTTCTGCTCGCTGGAGGCCTACCCGCTGGCGCGGATGCGCTTTTTCGCCGGCCGCGGCCCGGTGCTGCCCTGGTTGGTGGCCACCATGCCCTGATTCCCCTTCCAGGTGGTGATGATTCCGCTGTAATCTTGTTGATGGTGCCAGCTCGGGCCTGCGCAACAACCCTCTGGGCCCTGATCAATTCCCAAGGCGGCCAAACAGCCTTCGGCATCCTTTCCTGTTGCGCCAGAGGTTTCATCGGCGTTTCCGGTGGAGGCTCGAAGAGGCTGCCCGCATCGATGGCTGCAACGCCGGCGGGAGAATGGTGGAACGTGGATGATCGTCTGCCGCCCGCGCGTGACCTGATCACCGCTGGCGTGTTTCGTGTTCAATCGGCAACCTGGAGTGGATTTCCTCTGGCCGCTGGTGATCCTCGACGATCCCGGTTTCTACACCTTGCCCCTGGGCCTGCAGCAGCTGGCCAGCTAGCTTTCTCGTCTCCGACTGGCGGATCGTGGCCGCCGGTTCGGTGGTTTTCGATCCTGCCGGTGCTGCCTGCTGTTCGTGGCTGCTGCAGCGCTACATCCCTGCCCCAGTGGCAGCGGCGATGCGGTCAAGGGTTGATCCCAATCGGATCCTGTTTGCTCACCTTTTCAACCCCTGGGGATCCCCTGGCGCGTGAGCCCACACCCTGCTGCTGTAGGGTCGACATTCCTACCCGACTGATTCAGAAGCCAGGCACCCATGGACACCAGCCTGGTGCTGCAGAACCTGCTCTCACCGCCGGTTCTGTTTTTTGCCCTCGGCGTGGTTTGCGGTGCTGGTGGGGCTCGGATCTGGAGATTCCGGCCCCGCTGCGCAGCTCTTTTTCCCTTTACCTCTGCTGGCGACGGCTTCAGGGTGCGTTGGAGCTGCAGCAAAGCGGCCTTGGTTTCCCGGTGGTGGGTGACGGTCTTTGGCGGCGATGGTGATTGTCGGTGCTGGTGCCGATCTACTGCTTTTTTGTGCTCAGGGGGGCTCGATCCGCTCAATGCCGCGGCGATCGCCCGCCACCTACGGATCGATCAGTTGCCGTCACCTTCACACGGGCGGAGAGCTTCTCGATGTCACCGGCACCGCCCCATCGACGGCTTCAATGGTGGCCGCCCCTCGCCCTGATGGAATCGCCGGCGATCATCGTTGGCCTGCTGCTGGTGAAACTCCTCCGGCGGCGCGCCCGCGCAGCGATCCAAGGCCGTGGGGCTGGGGAGGGCAAGCGGGCGTGGAGGAGATTCCACATGGCGCAGCCTGCTGCATGAAGCCTTCTTGAACAGTTCGGTGTCTGGCTGCTGGTCGCGGCAGCCTGCCTGAATCGGCCCCTGCTGGTGCCCGCCCTTCCAGCCCCGGAGGGATCGAGAAAGAATGGCTCCCTTCCAACCGACAAGCTCTTTCTACGGCGTCCCTGAGTTTCTTTCTGCTCGACAGGGCCTGGTGGCCGCCCAGGCGGCTGGAAGATACTGCGCCCGGGCCGGCGCCCTTCTTAATTGCTTTGCGCTGCTGATGCCCCTGGTCACATGCGTCGTCGGGCTGGCGTTTTCCTTGTTGCTCTCCTGCCGCAGGGGGACACGCTGCTGTTTTCATGGTGCTCCTGCGCCAGCGCCTCCTACATCGCCGTTCCAGCGGCCATGGCGCCTGACCGTGCCGAAGGCCAACCCGAGCCTCTACATTCAAACCGGCGCTGGGGGTCCAACTTCGTTCAACATCATTGGTGGGGATTCCGCTTTACATGGCCTTGACCAACAGGTGATCCCCCAGGTTTTGAACGCCGATGGCCACGCCTGCGATCACTGATCATCCATGAGCGGGAACAACCGGCGGATGTTGATGCGTGCTGCTAAGGATCGAGCTGGTGCCGATTTTCACAGCGGTGCAGGGGCTTGCGGCCAAGGCACCGGTTGTGGCGAACCGTTCTGAGGCTATACGGAAATCCCGCCCTCGTACCGCTTTCGCTCCACTTTCACGCCAATCACCCTGGCGGAGCTGGGCGACCAAGGACCTTTTCGCGTGGCCATGCTGCTGGGCGGGCCCGCCAACCGCGGGCCGCTGGGTGTTCATCGGGGCTTCAGCGCCTGGCCCGCCGTCACTTGATTTCGCTGGCTCTGGCTATGGCCTGCGCGAACTGCCTGCTTGCCGCCGGCCCTGGTTCCCTGGCTGCGGCGCTGTTGTTCGCGGGGTTCGGCCCTCAAAACTCCATGGTCGATGGCCCAGACGATGGAAGAGGGGGCCGCTGAGCAGGAAGCCAAGGAGGCCCGAGGAGCTGGTGAACAGGCCGAAGACCGCCAGATCGGATTGGGCAGCTGGGTCAGTGATCCGCGAGAGCTTCGTGCTGGTGTTCCTCGCCGAGCTGGGGGAATCGCACCCAGTTTCCGCCACCATCGCCCTGGCCACCGCAACCGGCCTTCAGCTTCGCCGGCCTGCTGGCGCGGCACCCTGGCACGGCCATCGGGGCTGGTGACGGGGCTGGTCGGTGGGCGCCCGGCAAGTGAATCGGCCGGCGGATTCAGGAGCGGCTGCTCTTTTCGCCTCAAGCGGTGCCTGTTTCTCTGCTTCGCCCTCATTTGCCATTCCGGCAGGCCCTGGCTTGATTTCTGCGAGCTTTTCAGCCCCGGGGCGGTATGTGTGTATGTCTTCTCGCAGTGCGCATTTTCCCAGACAGGGACACGCACGCAATGCAGGGGGGTGCTGTGGCATGAGAGCGGCAGATCTTGCCGATCACACTCGCCGGATTCCGCAGCGAGAATCCGCTTGGCGCTTGCAAGGCGCTTCACTCTTATTCCAGCGGGCCCGTACCGAGCCAGTTTGCAGAGACGACGATATATGCAATAGCCGGTTAACGGGTGCGCTTCGCACGCACGCAAAGCCTCTCTGATAGCGCCTCTCGAGCGCGAGGAGCACAAGGCGAGAGCGCCCGAGCGGCACAACCACCTCGGAATGCTGCCCACAGCTGGGCGCTTGCCGGGGGGCCTGGAGCAGGTCAACGCGGCAGCGGGCTCAGGGGTACACCTCCGCCGCCACTCTGGATTGCGCCTGGAAAGCCCCAGAGGAAACAGGGAAGCCACCAGCAAGCA
>Ga0163217_1037723_pt1 | contig 10800 bp, 12 predicted proteins | sample SynspAceP_FD_185933 | JGI IMG/M metagenome (GOLD analysis project Ga0163217, IMG submission 185933) | Saline lake microbial communities from Ace Lake in Antarctica - Synechococcus sp. Ace-P (PacBio error correction) | ecosystem: Environmental > Aquatic > Non-marine Saline and Alkaline > Saline ...
CCCACAAGGGAAAAATTTGCCGAAACCCTTTTCCAAGCCCCCAAAGGCCCCTCCCGTTCCAAAAGAAAGGTGCTTTCCGCGGGCCTTTCCAAGCGGCCCGACCCCGGCAATGCCCCGACCCGCCAATCCCAAGACTAAACGGCCGCATATATTTATTGTAGGTCCGGAAACTGGATGCGGACATCAATCGCAACACCCAACCATCACCAAATTTCAGGCAGCGATGGCTTGGCAATTGCAGGCGGAATTGGATGTTTTATCCGAAAAGCCTGATTCCAGTGACGATTTCGCGAAAAGGAACGCCCCTGCCGGCCCGATGCAGTCAAAACAACAGACGGAAGTCCTTGCAAGTCGCAAGCCAACCATCCTTTCTCGAATTGAAATGAAACCGGTTTGCGTGTGAGTTCCCTCCCTGAGGGTGGTCCTCTGGAAAAAAGTTTCTCGCAAATCGGAATTCCCTAATTTCCCTGGCCCTAATGAAAGATCCAAAAGTCGACCGCCCAACCCATACCGAAAGGGCCGACTGCATCGAGTCCTCGTCAGTGCCCCCCAAACGCACCGGTCGAAGTGGGCAAATTCGGACCATCAACCGTGTGTCCATCTGGTTCCAACAATCGCTCCTCGAACTCCAAACGCCGTTGCAATGGAAACCCACGATCGTGAACGCTTTGTCGATGACCACGCCGAGCCATACAACTCTCGACGCGACCCGCCGCGAACACTTTTCCGATTCCTTCCGCATCACAAGCGATACCAACCGCCGAATAGCCTCGCCTACTTCATATCCGTTGAACGTAACGTTAGAAGAGCTGCCAGCCTGTCGCAAGCGTGAGAAGAACAAGCGTTCGCTTTGTTGTTTTAGCACATTCAGCGGAAAAAAAAGTGTTCGAAGAACGTCATGCTAGGCGAGTCTCACTGAGGTTTCCTTTTTTCATGCGACAGAACCGAGTCGGGCATTCCAAACTCGCGCGGTTTCCGTCGAAGCGGTGGAATTGAGGACTGGACGACGGCAACGGACCTGGGTGCGTCCAACCTTGTCCTCGAGCGATCGCTGGTTGCGACTGAAGCTGTACGAGCTTGTGGCCAAACGGCACTTGCGCGAGCGGATAAAAAGACCAGTGACCGAAATCGAATTCGTGCCAATGAATCAATGGTTGCTGTCCGGAGGACATCGACTGCCGCGAAGCGGCTCCGTTAGGTTTTGATCGGCGCTGTGGATGGATCTCAACGAGCAACGGCGGGCCTGTTTATGGGGGGTGAGATTACAACGCCCTACGACAGCCAATGGTCCCAGTGGCAGCGAGTTGAATCGTGCCGGTCCGCGCCGTGTCCGTCCATGGTAAGAGACCGCAAGCTAGGAATGATCGCGACCTGCGAGTCCAGATGCGGATCTGGAATGGGGGGGGGGACGTGGAGCGAACGGGTTCGGGGGGACCTTTGGCGGTTGCGGTGCATTGTTCCACTAAACGTAGCCGTGGCCCCGTTAAAATAGCCAGTACGGCTTGGCCGGCATGCACGGCCGTTCCACCGCCAATACGCCGAGCTGTGGTTCATTCCTCAGCGTGATAAAATGGAGATGAGAAACCTAGCGTCCATACAATCGCCAACAGCCACCCACCAACGGTTCTCGGAATCGAATATGCAGGCAAGCGAGTGTGATTCTGATAGAGCGAACATAAGCGGCGCGTAGAGACGGGTTTGCGACGGCCCATTGGTCGAGATCGATCGCAGCACCGACGCTGGCCGTGCACAGTGGAACCTGGCGCGACGGTGTGAAGGATTGATAGTTCGAATTTAACCCAGCAGAACTGTAGAAATAAATGCTGATGGTGAGCACGCGAACGCGTTCGTTGTAAACGACTCTCGCAGCAATACAAAAAAAACACCGTAGGAAGAAAACGATGAATAGCCCAGGTTGCAATCGTTGTTGGTCGTTAGGAAACCGGAGGCCGCGAAGTGAGATGGCAATGAGAACCAGTTCCGGTGCGCCGTAGGTAGGTCGATCGCCACCCAGAAAACGATTGTCCATCCGATCAAAATCAAGGGATCCTAACCGAAAAATGCAACGCTCGACGCGAACGCCAATCGAAATGCCAGGTCACGGCAATCTGCAAGATAGAATTCCCGTGTCCGGTCCTATGCCGTGGCAGCCAACAAGCTCGGCTCGATAACCGCGAATGAGCAGCGAAGCAGCGAGCGGCCCAGTAGCGAGACATCGGCTCCGGATTGGATGATGGGGCGGTGTTGGGTTTCTAAAGTTGCTGCGAGCGGTAAATGTTCGTGGCCAGAGGGGGTGCGGAATTGTACGCACTTGTGTTCAAAAGTGTTCTCCCTCTAGCTTCGCCAAAAGCGAACCTTTGCAAGCGAAATAACGCTTCCGAAAGCGAAAGACGGATAGGTTTTCTGCTCTGCGGCCCTCTGCGGTCCTCTGCGACCTCCTGCGTCTCTTGCGGCGTCTTCTGCGGCCTCTCTGCCGTTACGACCACCAGTGGAGGGTTTTGAACGCAGAGGCTCCACGCCGGAAAGAGAGCGTGCGGAGCTTAGCTCCCGAAAAACCAAAATTCCCAAACCTTCTAAAGCAACATCGTCACAATTGATTCGGTGCAAAACCACATAGCAGCCGTCTCTCTGAGACTCTGGAAATCAGAAGTCTCAGAGAGACCGCCTACGTGTAGGTTCTCCTTCCGAAACCTTTTCCCCCGATTTGCTTAAGAAATCATGTACTCAATCCGTGTCTCGATAGTTAAGAACAATACACAGAAAAAGATGAGACAGTTGAGGGGGCTTTCAGCGTCGCGAGTTCGTCGCTTGGAGTCGTTCTCGGCCTCCTCTCTCGAACTTACGTGCAACGCATCGTCTCGCCAATCCTTACCGTCGAGTCGTTGCAGGCCTCGTGACCGCTTCCTCGCGTCGTCAGCGTTGTTTCCAACCGATCGAACTGCGAGAACGCCGATTGGGCTGTCCGAACTCGGTTCAATGAACCGAGTTTGATTTTTTGTTCGTCGAGAGGCCCGGTGCCAACCGCGCGGGAGCAGTGTTTTCTTCTGCTTGGCTTGACGGATTTGTCCTTGCAAATTGCGGATCGAGGTCCTGCAACTGTTCATCCTCGGGCGAATTGAACGGAATGCTCGCGAGCTGTATTGGCTCGGCCCGTTTTCCGAAGTACAACATCTGTTTGTGCAGCGCGCTTTCCGCATTGAGGCATCGTCATATACGTTTGAACCGCCGTTGCGGCCGTTCTCCCAAACCGCAACGTCGGCCCGCTCACGCTCGTATCCGTTACGCAAGGATCTCGTCCGGCGATTTGCTTCGGCGCCGAATGCTTCGCACTGCGAGTTCGTCCTCCAATTCCAAAATTGAGCTAATGCAACATCGCTCGGGATTCCGACTTGTTCGCAATGGAAGTGAGGTTCGATCGCATGATCAAACTAAATTGGAAACAATTCATCTATAATGGGCCTTGAGAGAGGGGAACAGGGAAAGGAACAGGTTTGTTTTCAACACTCGTCATCTGTACTTCAATTTTCTTAACAAACCGTGGCTCTAGCGTTTTAAAAGCCGTTCGTTTGCTGGGAAAATCATGAAACAGGTCCTCAAGTTGCCAGGAGTCGAGAGTTCTTCGCTGACGTTCGGATGCGTGCTCAAGCAAGGGTTGTTCGCGGTGGTGTTCACACGCCGCCGCGAATATGCGAATGTACGGAGCTCCCGACGAGCAACCCGTCCGCGCCATTAACATGCCTGGATGATCGATCGTCGAACCGAAACGACCATGCGCCACCACCGGTCGACGCACAAGAACGCCGCCCCCGATCATGAATCAGTGCCCGCATCCGCAATCCGATCGCGACCAAAATCACCATAAACGGACAAACCAATCAACGTCACCAGGTGCAACCAACTGCCGCCGAGAATCTCGAAACAGGCGAGACGAGATCGTCACGCGCCGAAATACCTGCAGCGATCGTGTGCCGATTTGATGAATGTCTCGTCCGCCAGCAATTCCACCAAACCGATCACTCGTCAAACCGGTTGGATCAAATTACATCTGCGGTCCGTAACGACCACGTAAGCAAAACAGGCTAGCCAATTCGACCGTTCAACATCAACCGCCCGACACCGACGACGTAAGCCGACGTTGTTCCGTCAATCCGGTCCGTGACGAACCAAAATCCGCCCGCCGCTGCGAACCGTCAAAAAACATTCGACCTGGTCCGTGAGTCGAATTTCCCAAACAACCTCCATCCGGTCACGACGGCGCAACGCGATCGCGCGACGCGAGGCACGCACGAGAATGTCGAATCGGGGTGGTTCTCCAACCCCTGCCAACATCAATCAAACCTCCGGCGGCAGTTACCGTTAGCAATCGCAAACACTCGTGAGTCACGGAACTGAATGGTGCCAAGTGAACCATGCGACGACCATTGCGGATGATCGCCGAACACGCCGCGACACGTGCGATTCGACTTGCCGCCTAACGCGACGTGACACTCCATGAAAACTCGGTGATATTAACGAGGAACACGATCACGATCCGCCGAATCAAAACGAATCCGTCGGACGCAAACAACGAGAAAAAAGAACAACCCCAACCACTCGTAGCGTCAGAACTCCCCCCGCCACCTCGCCGGTTCGGCTCAACATCGACGACCCGTACTCGAAACAGATCAACGACACGAAAAACCCCCGTTTGCCGCGATCAAATCCACACCGACGCCGAAGGCCAAAAACAGCTCACTGAACGCAATTGTACACCAACCCGCAATACACCCCGCGATCAACGAGTCGCCACAAATGAACTGCACACTGGCGCAAAAAAATTTCCCGGTGCCACGCTCGTGCGGTACCGGTAACAAACTTCGCCGAGCTTTCTCGTTGTAAACGATTCCACATCGTCGCCAAACGCGATCGCCGAACTCAACAACGTCATTGGCAAAAGAGAAACCTAAACCCGACCGTCCCGTCAAAAAACGCCAACCACACCGAACTGATCGTCGACGGTGATCGACCATCTCGACGCGCCCGATGGACGTACCGTCACAGCACCGCCAAGCCGATGTCAACGCGTAGACCAAGTCAATGTTTCGAATCAAACCAACCGGTAGCAAAAACAACCCCACACCGGACTCCCCGCCACGATCGGGCGAAGAAACGAGGCGGTCGACAACGTGATCCGACTCGCGAAACAGACCGCCCCGCGACGGCGATGAAATCCCGGCAACGATCGTCCACGCGGGCGCAGAACGAAAACATCCAACGCGATCGTCGCCCATCCAAGTGCCGCAATAAAACCCGGCGACGATAACCGCGAAAAATCGCCCAACGCAAATCCGCCAATCGCAAGCAAACAAACGCGCGCCTAGCGAGTCGGCCCCGTGAACCAATCGCCCGGTTTCCCCGTACCGCCCACAAATCCGAATGAACTGAAATCGCAACGCCGAGTTTTTTCATCACCAGAAACACCACACGTTTGACACGGTCCGCACGCCATCCGGCCGAACCGGCCATCATACCACTCCGCCACTGATCGAATGCCGCCAGCGAAGATCCCGATCACCGCAGTCGCCGCGCGAATCAACCAACATCCACATCCCGCAAACTAGCTGCGGAGATTGCCAATGTCATCCGGACAACGAGACCACGAGGGCGCCGAGCGTAACAAAGTCGACTCGATCGAGCGAAGAATGAACGAACCTCCGGGTTCACGAACTAGTCGGCCAACACAACCACACTGACCAAGAACGGACGCTCTTCGGCCATGATTTTGAAACAACGTCCACGACGCCCGCCATCGAACGCGTTGGCTGCTTCAACCCTCGTCCTCATCATGTCCACGATCGACAGTCAAACGAAACAACCGCAACGGCCGCGGCGAACCAACAACGCCACATCGCAATTCAACCAATCCCCATCGAGTTCCGCGAACGAAACACGACCGTCCGCGTCGCGACGAGCGCCGATCCGGATTCTCGGCGATAATGAAGCGACGGTCGCGAAATCACCCACTGTTTGAACAAAGCGACGAACTGATCACACCTCCCAAACACGCCGCTTTCAAATCGTTAGCGACACACGCTCAAGAAAACCGAAACAAACGGTCACGAGAATTGTTTGAGCGAATGAAACTCCGCCCGAGTCCCTGAGCGGCCCGAGCACTCGGCTGCATCGCGAACCCCGACCAAACAACGGTGCGTAAGTCGTCCGTAGAACGCGACCGGTAACCGTTCTCTGGATCGCCGACGCCGCACCCCTTTCCCATCGCTTGAATCAGTTCGCCATCAACGTGGGGTCAGGATTGATACGGCCAGCGCGATCAAGACCAACCGCCCCACGAAACGCGATGGGCCGTGTGTCTCGCCCCAGTCGTCAAGATCAATCACGGCGGCGTACCAACGCGTCGCACCACCGCCCGCGTCGAGAATCCCGAAAAAGTGAAAACCATGGAACGAACGCACACCCCGATCGGCCTCAATAATAAACGCCACGACAACGGAGGCGGCCGATCGTACCAAAGGCAGCGGATGCACTCAGATCGCCCGTCGCGTCCGAAAACACGTCCGCGATCGTCTCGCGCACAACACCCTCGCCGCCATCATCAGGTCCCACCAACTCCGAGCCAATATCGGAGCGCCGGCCGACCGTTTTTCGTCTCACCGTCAATGAAAATGAACAACGACCCCAGCATCGCGATTGGAAGGAACCAAAAACGCCGCGGACGGCGATATTCTTTCCGTCAACCAGAACACATCCGATTTGACCTTCAGCCATACGCCCAACGTCATACGAAACCAAAATCCCGACGCGACAACACGCCACCATCGCGTCTCGATCTACCGCAGGATTTTCCCGGCCAGGCAACAGCAAAACACGTACGAGCCCAAAAAAGCGATTGCGACGTGCAATCCAATGCGAAACAAATCCGATCGCGCGAACCCATGAACCCCGTCGCGGGAATCAACAGGATCAACGAAGAATGCCCGAATCCTCGCCGAATAACGATTTCCATTGTCAGCCGACGAAGCGACAGGAAACCGATCGAAACAAACCAATGTGAGCGAGCGCAGCAACTGCTACTCCGAAATCGAGTCGCAACCGACGCCCCCGCAGATTCGGGCCCACCGCCTACCGTCGCGCGGTGTAGGACAGGATCGTCAATACTTCAGCCGGCACCGACCAAGTCCGTCATTGCCGGGCTCACCAACATCAGCCGGGAGGCCAGATGATCGCCGCTCCGATCACCAAAACATCCACATCTGATACTCGACTCTTGCAGAAAGCATCGAGGAGACGTTCCGAACCTCCGATTTACGAACCATCGGGTTCGCAACGAGGCCGGGTTTTTGTCGGCGGTGCCGTTGGTGATTGATGGGTGCCGAGGGCGGCGGGGGAACGAAATACACTCGTCGATGCTGGTGTTCGTGGCCATGGCTGCGGTGTTCCTGAGCAGAAATGCTGTGAACGGGCGTGCTAAATCAGCAAGGAGGATTGCTCGAAAGCGAACCTCCGCCCCCTCCAATACAAGACGCAGTGCCGTTACCGACCACGGGCACACTCACTTCCTCGACGCAAATCGTTTACCACAATGAGTTACGCTCGGAAAATTAATCGCCGCATCGATCACCTGGTGCAAAGCGACACCTGCTGCATGCCGGGTCGCAGTGTGAAGACTGGCGAATCTCAACCAATGGAAAAGATTACCGCAGTCGTGTTTAACCACTCCGAATGGTGAGTGAGGGAAGTGTAGTGTTCACCTTCGTCACTCCCCAGCGTTGCCCTCTGTCAAACTCGCACGGCAAATTTTCCGTCCAGTGCCGTCGAGCTTGCCCGCTATCGAGTTCGATCCGTTCGACCCGTTCCGCCGACTCGACTCTGCTTCGCGAGCGTCCAAACATCGGGCGGCTCGAGTGAATCGCTCGCGCAAAACCGAATTCGCAACCACCCCGTCACACGATCCAACCGGAAGTTCCGTCAACCGGCTCGTACAACGTGTGACCAACCTTCGCGGCCTGCCGACAGCCCCGCTAAGAACGACTCAAATCCGTAATTTCTCATGCGTTTCCTCGTGCCTAAAGCAGGTCGGGAAAGTGTTCCGGTGTATTAACCGGTTGCCGATAGCCAACGGTTTCTCACGTTGAACCGGAGCTAACGCCAAACGCTAATAGGGTACGCGCAATGAATTACCCGAACCTACTTAGTCCCCATTGGGTGGGCCCCCCCGCGGGTTCATGCAACAATGAAGACTGCCGCCAAGTCATCACGCAATGACCAGCGTCCGATTCCGCAAGATTTGAGAAAACAGAAGGTCCGCCGGCGTCATGAACTGCACCGAAATTACCGCGTCTTCTCAACCACTTCATCCTCAAGTCGATAACCTACCCACCTAAGCCGGCGCAAGTCGAAGAAGCCTGGAGATTGTTTTGGGATCGCAAAAATTCCGAACTCTTTGCACCCAACGGATCACCCGGAAATTTCTTTCCAACGGTGTTTCCGCCCTGCAATTCTAGCCTTGATCACTTTCCCGTAAGGCGTCCCTCTGCCGCCGTCGCGCGAAACGTGTTATTCGCCTGCTGAAATTGTTGACGCCGATATCGAAAATCCTCGCATCCTGGAACACCCCAACCGTGCCCTCGCCGCGACGACCTCAAAAAAAAATTCTAACTCATTTGGTAGTGGCCCGAATCTCGTGATCGGCCAATCCTGTGAATTCGACTATTCGGAACCCAAGCTTGCAAGCCATTGCGTGAAAGAGGGTACGTAGTCGTGCTGTCAACAGCAACCCGGACGACAAGACCGAGCCCGGCCACCGCCGACGCGACGTACAGTCGAACCGTGACTTGGCAAGATCGTCGAGAAAAGTCATCGCCAAAGAACGCCCCGAGCGCTCCTTGCCTACCCCTCGGCCGCCAAACCCGCCGCTCAACGCGCGATGGACCTCGACGCCAACGGTGTGCTCGAGAAATACGGCGCCGAGAATGATCGCGGCCACAAACTGCGAAGGTCATTGCCAAAGCGGAGGGGACTGTACCAGTTTCAAAGAAAGGCGATGGAAAAAAATCGGCCTCGACGTTTGGCAAGGGATTCACCTGGTCCGGCACCTCGCCCGACCGGCCCGCCGCAACCGCCGAGGAGTCGGATTGCCCCCCGCCCATCGTCCACCCTCTCGTTCACCATGGGCGGATCCGGCCGCGATCGCGTACAATCAAAGACGACTTCGACGCCCTCGTTGCAAAACGACTCGTATCAATCCCCCGTCACCGGAGTCCTGATTCGAAGAATCCAAATCATTCGAGGAAAGAATACGAGATGGAACGTCATGCGTGTATTGCACGGACATGTTGTGATCGTTGCGCCATCCGAGAACTTCGAACGCCAAATGGGCGTTCACAACCGGCGACTCGATCACCGTCGCTCCCGGCTCAACGTTGACTTCGACAAAGAATACCAACGATCGAGACGCCTCGCCGCCCGTCAATCCGCTCGAAATCGCGTCGAGACCCGGCGGCAGTAAATTATCCAAATCGCGATCGAGCCGGAAACACCGGCGATGATCGGATCGAGATGAACCTGCGTCTCCCGCTTCTCCCGCTCGCGTCGAAAAGCCACCGGTTTCCGATCGCTCAAAATCGCCCCGCAACTCGAGCCGATCCGTTACCACCTTGGAACTCTGCACGACCACCCAGAAAACGAAAGGCCTGTTCGAAACCTGAACGATCGATTACGTCGTCACCAAAAATGCCGCGTTTCGCATTCGTAAATTCCCGAAGCGAATTGCGACCCTACGCGCAAAATGAAACGTCGCGAAACCATGGCGATCGGACGCACGTTCCAAGAATCGTTCCAAAAAAGCTCTCCGCGGCCTCGAAGCGTGCGTTCCGGTTTCGGCAGCGACGCCAAAGACAATGGGCACCGAAAGACCAACCCGAAATCGCACGAATCCGTGCCAAACTCAGCATCCCCTTGGCAGCGAACGTTTCTACATCCGCTACCAATGAAATCCGGCAAATGTCCTCGCCGACATCCACGCCCACCCACATCGTGAGTGTTCTCACACCTGATGCCCTGATCGAAATCCGAAACGAAATCACCGCCCTGAATCGCTCGACCAACTCCGAAACGAACCAGGCTCATCGTATCAATACGACGCGGTCTCCGATCGACACATTGCCAAAAGCTCGCACAAACCAGTCGAAAAGTCCTGCGCCCACCGATCGCCCAAAACATCCGCCCCGTGTCAAAAGCGTCGACACCTTGCCGCCGAATTCGAAGCTTCACGCCCTATTTCTATCCACCTACGAATCCGAATCGAGTCCCCGCCAAGCCGATAAAAAACGAATCATGATCCTCGGCGGCGGTCCCAACGGATCGGCCAAGGCCAATCGAGTTCGACTACTGTTTGCTGCCAACGCCTCGTCGCCTTCAGAGACTCGGCAATCGACTCGTTGATCGGTCAACACAACCCAGAAACCGGTCGACCGATTACGACACCTCCGACATGCTGTTCTTGAACCGTGACGATCGAAGCTCGTGTTGAACATTTGCGAACAGATCCAACCCGACGGCGCCATCGGTCAATATCGTGGTCAAACGCCACTTGAACACTCCGCCCGCGTTTGAAACAGGCCGGGGTGCCGACATCGCACGACCCAGCGTCGACACGATCGACACCGCCGAGACCGCGGAGTTTCCAAATCCTGATCAACGAAACTCGACTGCGGCAAACGCTTCCGGCATCGCCCGAACATGAGGAGCACGCAATCGAAGCCAAACGGATCGGCTACCAGCCTTTGTTCGGGCCCCTTCGTG
>Ga0163217_1058219_pt1 | contig 10800 bp, 8 predicted proteins | sample SynspAceP_FD_185933 | JGI IMG/M metagenome (GOLD analysis project Ga0163217, IMG submission 185933) | Saline lake microbial communities from Ace Lake in Antarctica - Synechococcus sp. Ace-P (PacBio error correction) | ecosystem: Environmental > Aquatic > Non-marine Saline and Alkaline > Saline ...
ATTAAATGGGAATAAAATGACAGAAGTATAAAGTTAATCAATTATCAACTTCACATTTGGTAAATCTAACAAAATTAAACAAGAAGCCACCCTCCAAAGGTGTTTTCAAATCAATTTTATAATGAAGATGAAGGACACGGGAATTGTTATAATTTTATGCCCTGTAAGAATATAAAAATAGAACGCGTCTTGCAAAACCCTCATGCAATCTTAAAATCAGGGATATGGTCGCCTTAAAGCAACTGGAGACCAAACCTGAAGCAATTAGACAATTGGTGGAAGGAGTAAACAAGCGGAGATTATGCCACAGACACTTCTGAGGGTGAATGCCCGAGAGGACTCCTGAAAAAAATTTACTGTCAAGCCAATGTGATTGAAGAGCAACTCAGCGACCAATTGATACTTAGTCACAAATAAACACTTTAGAGGCAGCGACAGCTTTAAGCAGAACTAAAGAAGTTAATTTTCCCTGAAAACTGCGGTATGGAAGATAAAATTGTTTCTTTACTTACGCCATTATTACCAGCGCTGAAGCTTAACTTACCGGTTTCGAGATACATACATAGAAAAGGATTTGAGTCTACTCAATGATGAGATTCGAAAAACTGCGGTTAAGCCACACCCTGCGTTGGTCTCTTTATCTGGCGAGAGAGATGTAATTAGTTGAATTTAGTTCCTGTGTTAACGTGTAGTTAATGGTATTTCTTAACCCATGCTGATTCTTACAACAACATGATAACACCCACTAATCGATGTTGGCACAGTCCATCGTCGGAAATAAAATTATTATGCACTCGCAATATTGTCATATGCCGCGCAGCTTATTCTAGAGCCACCGCAGATTTTGAGCACGAGGAATTTGAGAGTATCATCGGTATGAGAATAGTTAGTGGACCTCATATTTTCCGGCATAATTGCCACACACTCGAGCCTAATAATATACCTCTTTTGGGGCAGAAGATTGAAGAAAATTGTTCTCCATTTAATCCAATTAGCCGGAAAACCATACGAGCAAGATTTTGGAACACCTCTCCATCTATCCAAGCCGAAATATTTTCGTGCACCATTAAAGATAGAATGACACTCGAGATCCTATTTCTCACAGATTCAGGAATGACATGATGTATGCAGGTGGAATATTTAAAATCCATCAGGAAGAACCATCTCATAGACAGCCAAGAGAATTTGAAGATAGAAGTTGGACCTAATGATTTAAGAAATGATGCGCGAAATTTGCGCGGCATACACTGCTCTGGGATAGAAATTACTCCAGATTACTTTGATGATAGAGCTTCCAGATTCTGTCCATTTTGTTTGATGGATTAACTTTCCAAGACATTATTTATTGGTGGTCGATGAAAAGCCATGTAACGTTTCACAAATCAGTGCATGTATGGTGGTGATAGAAGTCGAAAAATAAACTGGTGGAAATATGGACTTCGATTACCGCAGCTATTTGACAACTCCTTGAAAATTTGCAGAGGGAAGGAATGAGAAATCAAAACCATATCACTCAGTGCAACACCTGCGGAAAATACGAATGAAAGAGTCGGAAGTAATTGTGGTGGAGCAATTGATTCGCCCGACTGGATTGTTGAACCAATTATAGGAAGTGCGTTCCAGCTTGAATGCAGGTGATGATTGATGGGGAAGAAATTGTCGACTCCGTTCTGAAAAGGTAGAGTCGACCACGCTTGTGAAACCAACATAACGAAAAGAAATGGGCGGAGAGTTGACGAAAATACTTTGGCCTGGAAGCAGGAATTCGTTGTCGATTACATTCACGCCGTCGGATGTAGACCACTTTGAGCGTGTTTGAAATCCTAACATGAAATTGAAGAACAGGCCGTATTTGATGCGTTGATGTTGGAGTTACCTGTTAAGGAAGGATTGGATTTTACCTGAAAGTATCCTTTGTGCTGGGCATATAAAAGTATGCCAGTACAAGAGAAGCGCACATTATTCCTACCTGCTCATACCAAAACATTCAGCCGTGTCGCTCTATAGACTTTTCTGATCACGATTACACAGCCACCGGGGTAGTATTGCTACGCATAAAGATAACGATCAACTCCGCCACTCGTCGTTTGACTGGTATCTAGTTGCGGATGGAGCGATAGCAACCTTAATCGACAGAAAGTAAGCTCAAAAATTGGAACGATTGCGAATGACACACCATAAGGAGACGTGAAATAGCATAATGCTTAAAATAACACTAAGATTCACCGCGAGCGCCAAAGGTCTGCACGGAGTATTCGAGTTTGAACAAGAAAGAGCGAACGGCGGCAACTATCTGTGACATAAATCAACACACGGTGAGACGTTGAGAAGAAGCAAATGAATATGAGCCGTGTTCATAGACGCAGACGAGAGTACATAAGCTAACCACATATGCACAGCTGATCCCATATGCGATAGACAGAATAGTCGCATGGAGACTGAGGAGAGCAGCGAATTGCGAGTAGGGAAGACGCGCCCCATTACAGGGTCCGAGTCTAATAAAAGACATGTGAGACTGCTGCCAAGAATTCGAGACTCAAATATGGCAAGACAGCAAGATTTGCGTAATGAAATGTATGAGAGGATCCAGGACGTAAGTTTGTTGAAATAAGAAAATTTCTTAATTGTTTAATGTAATTTATTAAATTGTTTAATTGTTCCGGTGCAATTATTTACTATAAAAGCTGAGCCCAAATCTGCGTAAGACACACAATAATGAAACCTAATATGAGCTCCTGTGGCTAGGATACGGAAAAGTAATAAGATAACCCAGACGAGCGTTGTTTGAAAGAACATTCAATAAACAATCGATAATCACTACACCCAATTCAAAAATGAAGGCTCATCGAGTGTGAGAACAGATAATAGCGTTTACATCCATATGTACCCTTATACAATTCTTTTCAACGTTATTTAGTCTCTAGTTTCTTATACACCAAGAGTTGTGGATATGAATTCCTGATAAGAGTTATGAGAATGGTTCACTTCACCAGTTTAAACTCCAATATCCAACTGCTCACTGCAAATAGAGTATTTATCTGATCCTACGAGTAGTAAATCAAATATAAGCCTGATCTCGGAATATCAATATAGAGGCACAGTAAATCGAGTTGATAATTCCGCGAGTGTCATAACACTTTAAAACTAAGCTATTATTGAATTAATTAAAGTTATGATAATTATTGTGAACAATTTAATTATTATTGACTGACTTAGAAAACATTCTTTGCGACCTCAGCGGAAACCTTAGCGTTCTTTGCGTTAATAGAATTGAATTCGTTAAAGAAACAAATCAACATAACCCATTCACAATTAATAATCAACGCATTATTCTTTCGTAATTCCAAAAAGCCGCACTTATCCGTAAACGGTTCTTCTTTTCAAGAATTAGAGAAGCGAAATCCCAAAGTAATCGAACGCTTTCAGGCAATTCAGGAGTTTCGCAAAATTCAACAAGCAAGCGTCCACATGGTGATTAAAGCTAGAGACGAAACTTCCTACTGTCTTTGATCTAGTTTGAATCGTAAAGTCGTCGTATTTTAATTTCAAACCTCACCGTCTTCCTGCGGTTTCTTCGCTTTTTTTATACGAATTTTGCCTACTGCTGACAAAATGGGCTGCAATGCTTTTATAACTCCTTGTTCAGATCTCTAAATCCATACCTCAAAAGTATTCTCTGCACCCAATTGATTTCCCGCACTCCGATTGGGTTGAACTTCACGTTCATCAATTCCTCGAGCGATTCGATAATAATGCAATCCGCCTTTCCCAAAATTACGTGCAGCATTTCATTGGATTTACTTTCTTAAATCAGCTCCATTAAACATAACCCCAAACTTTTTTCATTTTCTCAGCCGTAACCTTACCGAATTCATGAAAACTTTTCAATTTTTAATTGTTCAATGAAAGCTTGTCCTTCTTCTGGGAGAATGACGCTCATTCCATCTGGGTTATTAATGTCCGAAGCCAGGTTTTTGGCTAAAAAACCTATTTGGTAGCTAACTCCGGCAGAGCAGTCAATCCAAGTAACAGCCAAATATCAGCTCGTAATATTCATCGCTATTTCCTGGCTTGAAACAGATGTTTTCTTAAATTCTCTGTCACATCCAAATAAGCTTTCATCCAAAGATAAAGGCTCTACTAATCCGTATAGTTCTTAAAGATTTATCCATGATTGAAGGGACACTTCTATTGTATCGCTCAAAAGCGTGGTTTTACGAAATTAAATTTGGGACACGCGCGCAAGCAAGTACTGGAACGGCAAAAGCTGAATGCACTCCGTATTGCCGTGCTTCATAATTGCAGCCGCACTACTCCCCTTTCCTTAGAGCCACCAACAGCACTGGTTTTCCCTTTTCATTCAGGATTATCCATTGCTCTACAGACGCATAAAAACATCCATAAATCAATATGAATTATTTTCCCTAAAAATAGCAGTTTCTATCAAAATCGATTAAGTTTCAATTTTTTTCCAGCAGAAAAGTAGCATTCATACATTCTGAAAACTTCCCACGTTTTCATGTAATAGTCAAAATAAAACAATCATCTCCTTTCATCTCTACTTCAAAAGCAATAGTTGTGAATCAATTATTCGAGATAAATCGCATTTAATTCACATAAAGATAAAATCGTGTGTAAGCAAATAATGCCAGACATGGGGTAACGCAACCAATTTCTTAAAGAACTCCAGCGCAGACCAGTCGCTTTATCCCTAAGAATTGGTCCCTTTTAAAAATCTCAATCTAAATATGGGCAAAAAAGTCGGTTGTCCTTTTTCTATAAATCAACCAACTGCTTCAACCGTTTTTATTCAGCAAAGAAATAAGACTCATTAATCGTTTAGTGAATCTTTCCTGTCTTCATGCTCGAAAACAAAGCAAACGGGTGTAATAATTTTAAAGTGCCAGTAAATTTCACTCCAAGTGTTCCCATCCCATACTCACTTCCAACAGTTCTCAAAGAAGTACTTTTTTTTCAGCCATATTCGCACCGGTACACAATATCGATTTGGTTCCAACCATCAAATCAAAACTATTTGGAATCTTACATCCAGGCCCTTTAACCATAGGGATGTGAAAGTGATTCCGCTTGATAATAAAAGACCCATCTTTCCTGGAATAAGTGACGGAAATTGGTTTTCAGGATTGTTGAACACAATAATTCCCAATGAAATCCAGCATCTATCCATAAATGGCCAATAACCAACCTTCCAATTGTTCTCCCAATGACTTTCCTGCATTTTGAAAAAACCGCAAATACAGCACCTGACATCCCACAAGCAAAAAAGCACCATTTAATGACAATACCCATGATCATATTGTTCTATTGTCAAAGGCCAATTTTAAAATCGACTTTAGTTGATTTTAATGATCAGAATGGCCAGGCTATTTCCCCTTTTAGTCGAGCTTGTGCTTCCTGATTTAAATTTGCTCTTGAAAAGTTTCGTTTCTATGCGTTTGATATAATCCAGTAATAAGAGGACACATCTTCAAATAAATCTTCCTGTGCTTTTGTTGAAACTTCGGTGGTCCCTTTTTCAAAAAGTACCGGTAAACAACAAAGCCAACAATAAGTGAATAGGATAAATAATTTCCATCAATAAAATCTAAACAAAATTACCCTATACAAAAAATTCCAATCAACTATTACAGGAATAAGGTAGTAACAATCCTTATAAATTGCAACGAAAAAACTCGACTGATGGAAATTCTACTGAATTCTTTATTTTCTTGACTCCGCTTTATGGAGCAGAAACTGTGTTGCCACTCTGTTTTTTTTCGCCAAATTCCTGCACCGCTTCTGGCGTGATTTGTATGATTAAGCAACATCACAATCTGGATGAAGCAATTGTCCTGCTAAAAGTCTCGCTCCCCCCCATTTTGGTGGACGGTTCGGTTGAGAAATTGAAAAAATAGAACCTTCTCCCCAAATCCCAAAATCGGCTGGAAAAAGTGGTGATCCATTTCTGCATACTCACTTCCATTTTCATTGAAGAAAATCATATTTTCCAAATGCTGACTATTCTTTCTCCTGAATATCTATTAAATTCTGAACTTGAACAATCTTGTTCGTTCAAATCCGACCAACTTCGCTTTAACTGATATGGGCAAAAATAATACTGGGAATCAAAAAGCCTATTGCAAGCGTATAGTGCATCAAAAAAATAAAGAAATAAACAAAATAAATGCCGCAGCAAAAAACTTATGAATACGAAATAGCATGTTATTGACCTAAGACTGAGTTTGCAGTTGAAGACACTCTGCTCGATTGCTTCTTTCGAGTGTTGTAAAAGGAAAATAAATATGAAATTCATAGGGTGTAAATTTTTCCTTCTTTTTTATCGGAATAAGGTGCCTTTAAAAAGAATAATCTCTTCAATTATAAATTCACAAATCTAACACAAATCAATACATTTGAATTATTTAACAATTTTTTAACTAATAATTTACATACAAATTAAATGTAGTATAACATATATTTGCGTCCATCAAATTTAAACTAAAGAAAAATGAATAAAGGATCGTAATTATCAAACAATGGCTTTAGCTATCGCTGCAATAACTTTTGCGGAACTTTAATGGAGAAAAAAACACCCTACAAAGTAGACACAAGTTGTCTAACTGGAGTGGACAGGAAAAAAAGTAACTGTGAGCACACAGGAAACAATCGCTGTTAAGAAGGATCATCATGGTAGAAACAACATGTTAAAATCAGGTACTATTGAGTTTGACATGACTTCTATCAACTGTACAGACTTAGAAGGGAGTACAAAGGAAAGTTAGAAGTCACTTAAAATCAGATGACTTTTTTGTGTAGAAAAGCACACTGCTTCCTACTTGAAAATTAAAAGCTAAAGAAACTGAAGGACAAGAACACTTAACGAGATTTCAGGTGACTTAACCATTAAAAGGAATTACACACCCAACTACTTTCCCTGCATTATCAAAAATGGAAGACAAACAAATTTAGTGGCTATTGGAAAACTGTTGACCATAACGAACCTAAATATGGACATCAAATATGGTTCAGGACAATTTTTTTGATGGTTTAGGTGAATAAAATGATCTTGATATTTTAACAGTAAAATTCAAATTAGGAGCGAAAAGTTAAGAACTTTTTCATATAGTTGATTTTTAGGTTTACCGCCGTTTCTTACTATTGGAAAGCGGCGGTTTTTTTTATGATGAATGATTCACTAATGATTTCCACTGACCTCAGCCATTTTCTTTATTCCAAATCAACTGTAATGTCCTTCTAAATTTCCCTTTCTCGCGTTCCAAAATGCCATTTTTCCAATTAACACTGACATAAAATCTTTGCTCAATTGCTCAATATAATAGATTGGTAAAAGTCAACTTTCCCCATCGCCTCGCTGAAGGATAAGAGTCTTGTAATTATCTAGGGTTTGTTTTGCCATCCATAAGTCAGTCCCTTTACTACCGATAAACTCAAAGAATCCGACGGCCAATAGGGCTCCATAAAGCATTCTATATCTCCAAGCAGACCAACACACTTCCTGCTTCATCATTAATTCTGCCAATGTAAATTTCTCAAGTATCTGTCCATTGAAGGTGGAGAACAACTGATAGAGAAAATAATAAAAATTCCACTAATTAAATCGGGAAAATAGATGGGATAATCGGTCCATTGTAATTTTCTTAAAAAATATGAATAATCGTTCTTTCTTTTCTGCTTTAAAACCTTTGTATCATTCCATAAAGATGGATCTTTTGAAAATTGCTCTGTGTTTTTTGAAGTGTAAATGTGATACCTTTCCATTTGTCAAAATTCAATAAAAAAATTGGACTAAAAGTTCTGCTCTCAGTCGGGACTTGAAAATCCATAAGGATACTAGTTCGATAGCTAAGTGTAGTCACATAAGCAGCAAAAAATGTGAGAATTCCCCAATAGATATCAAATCGATTGAATCTCTTCAGCTGAAATATAAATTCCTCTTCCAGTAGAGTTAAAGCCCCAGACTCCTATCCGGATTAAATGGTAAGTATTCTTCTTAATGAATCATCATATATCAATAATCGATTTCTCCTTTTCTTTGGACAGCCCGTCGGTAAAATGCTCGGTTTTTGTGTTGTTTCTAAATTCTAAACAAATGTAAGGTAAATACCTTGATTAAAATCAACGTGGGTTGATAAATGACTTCATCCCAACTGCGCAAATCCGCGGAAGGAAAAATAAAAAATAAAAAGAGAATCCACCTGACTTTTTCAATGCTTCTTTCATGCCTTAATTGTAATTCGTTTTACTGACTCATCCACCTCAATTACTTTTCCACTTTTTACGGTTTGTTGTAAGTTAAGCCACTTCATTTGGATTGGCAACAAAATGATTGGCTAAATGCGAACTATGAAGCGCAATCCATCCTGCTTAACCACCTAATCATCTACAAACGGCCTCCAAGTTGTTCCATATTTGTAAACAATTCCGGGTAAAAACCATGCCCAACCTCTAGGTCTGAGATCTTGTGACATTCTTATACAAACTCAACAATTAAATGCCCTTTCCGTGGATCACGAGCGGGCTTTTTCAGCTCTTCTTTTAAATCGTTCCAGTGTAGAAGTCCAATCTCAGTTTGTAAAATTTTTTGAAAGTCGAATTTGAGCAAAATTGGCTTTTTTCCATTTCGAATCAATCAATCAGAGAACTCTACTATTAGCCAATCTTTTTTACTAAAATCATAAACGCTCTGGATGAACTGCCCGAATTATCCAGGATTATTCCCATCAACAATTCGCAAAAACCCAGCCGACTGTCATAAGAACTTGGCCCCCATTCCTTTTAACTTTTAGCAAACTCTTTTCTGGATTCAAAATGTTCCCATTTCTCTGACGATAGTCCCACATGCCCGACCTGGCGCCAATTGGAGGCCCCAATCCCTGAAATGTATGCAACAAATGTTGAAGAAACGCGGAATTACATAACCCACTACTTTATTCACCGCACTTTCCTACCTACTCTATCGAGCGATTGTTCAGTAATTTTTGATCCACATCGTGCTGGTATTGTCCCAACACCAATAGATTTTTGCATCAATTTTTACCAACTCTGCCAAAGGATCCATCAAATCGCCGACCAATAGAAATTGCCCCACAACAGTAACATCAATATTGCGGAAATTCATCCTCTTGCAAATCTTGAAAGCCGAATAAATTTGGAAAGCTCCATTTTCGTTTACCAACATAAACCTTCAACCGTTTGTTGATCGCTTCTTTTGAATAGAATCGCATCCGTCTCTCGTCCTGCGGTTCCATTTCCCAATAGCGAAAGCTCCACTTTATATCGATCTTACAATGGTGTTGATCTTTTTAGGCAGCCATCGCCACTTTCATTTGTGGTGGATTGCGGATAGATCGTTTCATTTATTAAACAATATCTCGCGCAATTATTTAAGCAAACCACTTTGCAGCGTTCGAACCCAGGATCGATGGCCAAAACATTCCTTTTGACCCAATGGTGGCGCCAGTAACAATTGCTTTAGATTTTCCGCAACACATCTATAGCCCCTCTAATATCTGCTTCTCTTTATAATGTATTTTTAAATTCCGTTTCTATCTGGAAGAGCTGATCACAAACCTTTTTTAAAACTGTCTTTTTGGCAGCTTTATTTGTAATTGTTCTCCGCTCTCAACTCATTAATTGGTTTGTTTTTAATGAAGGCCTGCTCAAATTTTATCCAACGCTTGTTCTTCCTTCTCTTCATCTTCCGTCCTTAAAACCCTTCCACTTTCTCCTCTAGTAATAGCCAAAAATCGATGAAGAAAAGGAAAATTTTCGTTTTCAATGGTTCTTCCCACTTAAAGTAATCTTTAAATTTCTCGCCTTCTTCGTCCTTGGCCTTTTATCACTTTTGAGGATATGAGGGCTCCTTTTTCAAAACATCCAACGAATGTTTCGACGGATGTATTCAATTTCATTTAACATTCAGCTACTAATGTCTCTTGCTCCAGATAAACGCCTCGTTCAACGGCTCTCTACTTTTATCAGTCAATCTCGTTCAGCAACCTCATCAAGAAGTGAGATCTGAGCCATCATTATTTTAGCTAAAGGTTCTAATCCTTTTTCCTTGGCTACAGATCCTTTGTTTGATCGATTTTGTTTTAATAGGTAAATAAATATTCTTCTAAAGCAGTAAAGTCTTGACAGTTAAATCTTTCTTTCAATTCTTCCGTTAGCTTATCTTGTTCTTCTTCGAACTTCAAAATGTCGGGCCTTTTTCTCTTTCTATTTCCTCAAATCGATACCTTTTCCAAATTTGAAATACTTTCAATTTTGAACTTCAATCCAAATTCCAGACATTCCTTTCGATACCGTGCTATAAATGGAATAGTTGCTCCTTCCTCAAGCAGTTTAATAAGTAGATTTCCTACAGACTCCTTTCTGAATTCCAAGTCCGGGGTAACATATGTGATCAAATTGATTGCCATTTATTTAAATCTTTTTAGCATTTAGTTTCGTATGTATTTTTAAACAAGAGTGCCTAAATTTAATGGGTTTTATAAATATACATCTAAATGATCATTCAAAAAAACTCAATACATATGAAAAAAGAATTTTTACCTAAAGTTTCATCCTTGATTTTGCCATTTTTTTAAAGTTGCCTGTGCACAAGACAACTCAATCATGAAACGAAGACCAATCGCATAAAGAAATTAAATTGAACAGTTTTTAAACAAAAGCGGTAAGTATTCAAAAAATATTATCCCCCTGGCGAATGTTTATGAAATCGCAATGGAAGAAGGAACAGAACGTCCCATTCTCTGGAAAGTATAATGATTTTAAAAG
>Ga0163217_1076478_pt1 | contig 10800 bp, 8 predicted proteins | sample SynspAceP_FD_185933 | JGI IMG/M metagenome (GOLD analysis project Ga0163217, IMG submission 185933) | Saline lake microbial communities from Ace Lake in Antarctica - Synechococcus sp. Ace-P (PacBio error correction) | ecosystem: Environmental > Aquatic > Non-marine Saline and Alkaline > Saline ...
AAAAAAGAGAGAGGAATGTGAAACGCTCACCAGAGGTTTTTTTCCTATCGTTTTTAAAGGAGGGTGGGAATTCCCCCCCCAAAGCCCCCCCCAGGGGGGTTTTCCCCCCTTTTTAGGGCTAAACCTTTTGGGTTTTTTACGGAACTTCAACCCCAGTCCCATTTGACGCAACTTTCCGTGGGTAAAACCCGCCCCAATCCCCGAAAGGGTTTTAAGCTAGCCTACTTTTCCCTGGGAGCAAATCCAACTCCCCGCATGGTGTTGAGGGCGGTGTGGTACAAGGGCCCGGGAAAACGTATTCAACCGTGAAAACATTTCTGATTCACACGATTACTAGTCGAATTCCGACTTTCATGAGTCGAGTTGCAGACTCCCAATCGGACTACGCACCGTAACTTTTGTGGGATTTCGCTCACTAATCGCTAGCTTTTGCAGCCCTCTGTTATACGCCATTGTTCAAGCCACGTGTGGTAGCCCTACTCGGGTAAGGGCAATGATGACCTTGACGTCCGTCCGCCAACCTTTTCCTCCGGTTTTGGTCCCAACCCGGCAAGTCTCCCTTAAAGTTTCGCCACCATTTACGTGCTTGGCAATAAGGAAAGGGTTGCGCTTCGGGTTTACGGGACGCTTAAACCCAACATTTCAACAACACGAGCTGACGACAAGCCATGCAGCAACCTGTCCCTCAACAGTTTTCCCGAAGGCACCATCTGATCTCTCAAATGTTCCTGTGGATTGTCAAGAGTAAGGTAAGGTTCTTCGCGTTGCTTTCGCAATTAAAACCACATGCCTCCCACCGCTTGTGCGGGCCCCCGTCCAAATTCATTTGAGTTTTTAACCTTGCGGCCGTACTTCCCCAGGCGGTCCCCTTACTTTATTGCGTTAGCTGCGCCACTAAGTCCATTTACACACCAACGGCGTGTAAGACATCGTTTTACGGCGTGGACTACCAGGGTATCTAATCCTGTTTGCATCCCACGCTTTCGCACCTCAAGTGTCAGTATTAGTCCAGGGTGTCGCCCTTCGCTCACTGATGTTTTTCTTCCTATATCTACGCATTTTCACCGCTACACAAGGAAAATTTCCACACCCTCTACCCATACTCTAGCTTAGCCAGTATCGGGTGCCATTTCCAAGGTTGAGCCTGGTTATTTCACATCCGACTTAACAACCACCTACGCGCGCTTTTACGCCCAGTAAATTTCCGATTAAACGCTTTGCACCCTGTATTACCGCGTGCTGCCACAGAGTTAGCCGGGTGCTTCTTCTGGGGCTAAACGTCAAGATGATAACGTTTAAAGCCTATCACGCCTTCCTCACCCCTGAAAGTGCTTTTAGCAACCCTAAGGCTTCTTCACACACGCGGCATGGCTGGATCAAGGCTTGCGCCATTGGTCCAATATTTCCGCACTGCTGCTCCCGTAGGAGTCTGGGCCGTGTCTCAGTCCAGTGTGACTGGTCATCCTCTCAGACCAAGTTTAGAGATTCGTCGCCTTTGTAGGCCTTTACCCCTACCAACAGCTAATCTCACGCAGTGCTCTGCTAATAGCGGAAGGCTCCGAAGAGTCCCCCTGCCTTTCCCCCCTTAGGGCGTATGCGGTATTAGCAATGCGTCTCACATGGTCCCTTCTACTAGGCAGATTCCTACGCGTTACTCACGCGTCGCGCCGCTCGTCAGCAGGAGCAAGCTCCCCTGTTTACCGCTCGACTTGCATGTGTTAAGCCTGCCGCCAGCGTTCAATCTGAGCCATGATCAAACTCTTCAAGTTAAAAGTTTTGCTCACTATCAAAATCTTAAATTAACTAACTATAACTAATCGATCCATCATCCCGAAGAACAACAAAACCAACATATACAAAGCGATTACGTTGTGACCTCTCCGTAAGACTTCAATTTTTTTGATCAACACATCTCGGCAAGCCGGTCTGCGATGATCTTCTGAAGCCTCTAGCGAGCGCACCACCGACAAATTTATCTGATTATCTATTTTAAAGAGCGCGCTAACTTAAATAAGTTACCTTCAATAAGTACAGTTAACCTGAAACATCGTCCTTTCGTTGTTGTGAAAGAGTTGTCCGTGTCAGCGAGGGCGTATAATTAAGGATCTACAAGATTTTTGTGCAACCCTTTTTCGATAAATTATTTAATAAACATCAAAAAGATTTTTACTGACTAAAGCTTCTATAATGCGAAGGCTTTTTAGGCATGGAGAAAGGAGAGCATTTTCTTCACGGCCCCTTTAACTCTTGAGGAACACTTTTTCCACCTTCAGCCACAAGAACGAGCAATCACTTTCATTGACTAACACCTCTGGAGCCGACGCCCCCAGCCGTTTACACCAACACTAGTAACACCACTGCAACAAGCTGTATCAATTTTCGTTTCGCATTAATCAATAAGGAAAAAGCTTTCGCCCCATAAACGCTCAGCAAGCTCTTTAAGACGAGTTGAAGTTAGAGCTGTTAACAGAAACCCACAACCAAAACTAAAGTGTGACTCTTTGGCTAATGTTTTTACTGCGTATTGCGATTTTGCGTGCATAACAATATCATCTTTTTTGGGACCACGATCATGGGGTAATGTTTGACGCAACGTATCAATCACCACAAAAGAGGTGGTCATCCATAGACAAAGGTGGTTTGCGTCACAAAAGCAAGGCGCTCTGGATTCTTCACAGGAAAAGGTCCAGCCAATCATCAGGGTGCTCTACTAAATAAATAGCACCACCTTGACGGCTATGCATACCTGCCCATTGTTCCTTCCACTTCGGGATGCCCATCATGACCAATCAAATACATTCCATACGCATCGGAGAATAGCGAAGCACCTCTAAATGCACTTTGTAATCCCAAAGGACAGGTCGCAATCAAATTACTTTTAAACCCACGATCTGTCCGCTTCGTCTCGAACCGCTTTTGACACACCCAATGCGCAACTGAAGAAAACAATATTGTCCATCTGGAACTTGCATCCAATTCTCAACAAATACTGCACCACGCGCTTTTAATGATTCGACCACAAACTTATTGTTTGCACCACTTTCATGGCGAAAGCGTAGATAGGGTGCTTCAATAAATCTAAGCACCTATTCACAATATCGAATCGCTTCGATCACCCAGCACAAAAGCCACGAGGGTTGGCAAGTTTGAATTGCAAAAACTCATGCAGCCTCCTCGATAGCAACTATCTGCACTCTAACACGTAAGCGAGCGCCCAGCTAAGGGATGATTAAAATAAACGCACCACTCCTTCCTTCATCAAATATCTGCTATTCACCAGGAAGTTCGTTTTTTTTTCATATCTCAGCAAAAGAAATCACATACCTTTCCTCTAATGTCCATAGCAAAACTGAGGAGCGAGGCATTCGCTGGAGGTTTACTGGTATTATGAGCGCCTAAACGCTTTTTTTCTGGAGACATAAATAAGACGCTCTTGACCGCACCGACATACCCAAAAGGGCCAATTCAAAATCAGGCAATAAAGCTTCCCGTCGCCAAATACAAAACTGGCCCGGTATTTGGCGCGAAGTTGGAGTCAAACTAATTTGGGCCATCTTTTCAAGGGACAATTCAAATGCAGCCGTTACTCGACTCTTTTTTTAACTAAAATTTCATTCTTTTGCCTCCTCTTTGCTTCTTGTCACCACAGCTTTCTAGCAACATTAAAAACAACACCAATGGTAATCGCACTGTCTGCAACATTTCCAATGCGGGGAAATACCCGACTGCTGGCCAAATGAGCTGAAGAAAATCGACAACATGACCATACATCAATCGGTCATATAAATTCCGCAATAGCACCACTAAGAACAAAACTCAAAGCGAGTGTTCGAGTGCGATTCGTATTAGCGATTCTAATACAGGCGGCCAACTAATACCAATCACAACGCAACTGCGATTCACGGAAAAAAACCAAACGCTGCGCGCCTCCCGCTTTCCGACAGAAAGCTAAACGCAGCCCCTGGTGTTAATATTGAGCGTTTAAAATCAAAAAAAGGTAATACTGGGATTTCTTGCCCTAAAACAAATTGGATTCAATCAGCTTGTTTCGTCAACCGCAATCCACTAATGAATAGATGAGAGAGCCAGCGCCCCAAACCAGCGCTGAAACTCGTTTCCAATAATTAAGAATCGTCATTAAGCGAAAAGGCGTTGCTCAACCTTCTTCCGTCTGGTAAGTTAGTAATACAGCGATCGCATAACTCAGGATGAGTCTCAGCAGACCCACTTCTTCACGGTGATGCCCAACAGCCGAACATCACTTAGTATTCTTACTCAACTCACACGCACTTTAAGCCCATCAAGCTCCGTCGCCAGCGCCGCAAATCGTCTCGCGGCTTCAGACAATGCAGAACATTGACTTCCTGAAGGGCGATCAATAACAAAACGCAACTCTCGCCCAGAGCATTCAGAGTCGCCTGCAAAGCAGCAAAATCACAATAAAGCGTTTATTTTCAGCGCTTAAGCTGGCCTTCATTTTTGGCCTTCGCTACGCGCCGCCTCTAACACCTTATTAGTTGCCTACCTTGGGCCTCTAACAACATGCCGCCCAGAATTCCAGCCCATTGTTCATCGCTCGACAATTTCTAACTAAACCCTTCATACCAAGTTGCCAAAGAACACAGATTCGCTGGCGCTCACGCTGGAAGAGCTTGCCAAATTTCATCCGCGGTAAACTCCAAATCGGTGCAATCCAACGCGTGAACGCCTCCCCTTCATGATACAAAGCGGTTTGTGCAGACGACGTGCCGCAAAATCTATCTGACTTGCGTGGTGGTACTACGGTCTTTATAACATCCAATAAAAACGCACTAGATCCAAGAGCAAAAAATTCTTGATTTTTTGATTCACTGCAATGGAACTGATATTCGTTGTAAGCCTATCTTAAATTTCTTTTTGAAGCAGCGCAGCAACGATCCACAATCCAACGATCCAGCGCGATCATCTCATTGGCAGGAACAAAGATTCTTTAAGCTGGATCAAAAGCCATTTAAGATTCGACATCATAAAACCGCGCCGTATTAGGATACGACGATACGAAATCATGCAACACGCTTAAGGATCTCATCAGAAACTGTCATTTCTGTCGTGTAATCCGTAGCCGCTAGCCCCCACAATCCGAAAATATCGGCGCCTAAACAAATATCCATACTTTTTGCGGTGACAATACATTACCCAAAGATTTCGAACATTTTTTCGACGCGCCGCCATCCACGGTAAAGCCCGTGTGTTAACACTTGTTTATATGGCGGACACCACGAATTGCGATTCGATGTTTTCCAAAGAAGACTGGAACCACCACGATGCTTGATCTGAGCCCTCCAAATACAATCAGCCAGGAAAGTTTCAACTCTTCACGCTGATCGATAACCGAATAATGCGTGAACCCTGAGTCGAACGCACACTCTAAAGTATCGGTTACCTTGGCTGTATTTTTCAGCATCAGCGCCCAACAACTCTTCTGCGTCCGATTTCGAACCAAGCCTCTATAACCTTCTTTTTTTTCTATAGATACGCTTAGCCACTTCTTCGATCATCGCGGCGTTTCTTGGTGAAGCTCCTTGAGTTTTTCTTTATGATAAATAAAGCAATAAGGAACACCCCAAGTACCGCCTGACGAGACACACACCAGTCCGGGGCTGTTAATTCAACATCCTTTCCATTGCGAATTCTTACCCCAGCTAGGCACCCATTTCACACCGTCCTACCGCGTGTTTTGCCGCATCCAACAAACCTTTCTTGGTCATACGATAAACCATTGAGGCGTCGCGCGGAAAATAAGCGGTGTTTTTTGTACGCCAACAATGCCGGATACTGGTGGAAGATCTTCGATTCAAAGACAAACGCATTGTTACGATTTAAGCGCTTTCCTAATACCGAACCATCTACTTTATAAACATGCAGCCAGTCAAATTCACCCGCTGCATCAGAATAAACGTGCCATTGTCCTTGAACCCAAATTGAATAGTGCCAATGCGTTTTCACGAACCGCATTGAAATCGTCTACGCCGTGATCTTGGTGCCGTAATGCACACAAACCTGTACCCGCTTCCGTCGTAACATGCTCACCCAAAAACAATACGGGAATATCACGCACCAAAAATGGGTGATCCAAAGAACAGTAACCTTTTAGATCTCACCAACAATGCGACCCACAATACGGAAGTCAGACACACCGTAACGCGCCATCAAACCTTCAAACCATGTCTTCCGCAACGATCAAACGCTCTTTGCCCAAGCCACATCAAATCTTCGACTAAGGCATAGTTAAAAGTCAGGATGAACAGAAACAGCCTGACTAGCCAGGGGAAGCGTCCAGTGTGGGTCCCAAATAACAACAGATACTTACGCTTCGCCTTCACGTCAAGAAAATTACCAATAGGCCGGCTTCATCTTGCGGCACATTACGCGCACATCTAAAGACAAAGATGTTTTTTGTCTGGTATTCAACTTTCTGCCTCTGCCAGCGCAGAAACCCACGCTAACAAACTCCAGTAAAACTGGGCTTGAAGCCTTTTACGAAGATGACCATTTTCAGCAATCTTTAACCCAGCGCACGAACAATGTTCGCTTCCGTTGCAAGTTCATCGTCAGGTAGGGAATTTTTCCCAATCGCCCATAACACCCAACGGAATAAAATCTTTTTCTGGCTCTTCGATTTGCGTAATAAGCGTATTCACGGCACTTGCGCGAAAATCCTTTGTAAGACACTTTCGTTGCCGGCCTTGCCAATTAAAGCTGCTTCGCCGCTTGTGCTCAAATCGGCAAACGCATGACAATCCCAACCTGGAATATAAGGCGCATCAAAGCCGCTGACAGTTTTTTGACCTTAAGCAATAATCAATCTTTGAGATCTTATTAACCGCATGACCGATGTGAATACTGCCATTTGCGTACGTGAGGGCCCATCATGAAGAATAAATTGTTTTTCGGCTTGCTTACAATCAGCGTACTTTTTTGGTACAGATCCTATCCTGCCAAACGCTTAAGCATTGCAGGTTCACGTTTTTGCCAGATCTCCACGCATGGGAATCCAGTGTTTCGGGGCAAATTCAGTGTCGTTTAATAATCACTCAATGGTTTATCGAATTAATCCTCAAAAGATCATGTTCCACTGATTTGGACAAAGAAACGCAACGCGTCAATCTTTATCACATTGAATTTTTGTTTTTCCAGCGCATCTAAGCTGGTCCATTTTTCGTTCTGCCCGAATGAAAATAACAGAAAGTCACCCTGCACGTATTGATCGTACCAGATCGCATTAAAATCGAACAATGCACTTCTAATATTGCGTTTTAAACCATCAACTAGTGCGGGCGGCAACCCAAAATATTCGCCACCCCATTATGGAGACACCATTCAACCGTAAAACATCACAGCATAAACACACAGAAAGCGCAGGTTTAATACCTTTTAAGGTGAACATTCGCCCGTAGGAAATCCCAATTTAACGAACCAAGCTGCTGCCCATGAATAACGCGAACACTCAACATCACCAAGTGGCCGCCATATTCAGCACGAGCAGCCAATACTCTCCACACTCTAGTGCATGTCCTAACCAACGTACTGCTGACCGTCGCTCACCAGAGCATTCAATCACTGATGTGTATTCTGCAACATCAAAAAACCATGCCCCACTCCAAACTCTTGCAAAGTAATCAAAGTCCACCTGTCGATCACAGCCAAAACGAAAATCATCAACCAACCCAAGTGTTTCACAGACAGCCCATCAGCAAAACTTGCTGAACAAAAATGCCTGAGGCCGTTAATTGCTTGCAACTTAGGGTTAATGGCATGCAGAGCACATAATTCTATTCGCCTGACCTTCGCAACAACGTACTTTTAATTCACGCAAACGCCCAATGCGGAGCCCGGGCGCCCGTTTCAGGCGCAAAGAACTCTCGTTAGGCTAGGTTCAAAAATCATAATCCCCCGCAGTGTGAATCATACTGTTTTTGCTAAGGCTTTGACGCGCGCCAAAAATAGCAGCTGTGACCGCAAATGGACAACCATCAAATGCCAATCGTCAGCCACACACTCTTTAATGCTTTGAACGGATTATTATGAATAACCGCGAATTAACTCATAGAACCCGTACAAAACAATTAATCCAGCGTCCAAAAAATAACCCGCGATATATAGCAGTTTAGCAAGATGAAGGTAGCAGACTTTGCACAAGCAGTGGCAAAACACACTCAAAAATAAAAAGCACTAAAAATAACTAAATGCCTTCAAAATAGAAGGACGTAACCCCGCCCGCGACCGCAACCACGCAATACAGCAACACGCCGCAAACGACAACGAATCAAAGGTAACAGCCGACTCGATATCAAATCGTCATTTGCGTCCATTGCCAACCTGCTGCAAAAACAATACAAGCAAACCACCCAACGAAAAGTTGCACTCAACACAATACGCAAAACAAACGACGCCACTGATCAAGAAAACACATGAATACTGTTTTTTATACAGCCCCGCGCCAAAGCCAAAAAGGCATTCAAGCCTGCCGACAAACTTGTCGCGGAAGCCAACCCAACATGCCCGCAGCGGCGCATACTAAAATCAGGTGAGAACCATATTAGACCACCATCGCGATATACCGGATGCGCACAGGCGTCTGGTATCTTGTCCTTGTCATAATATCCTGGCGGCAAGACCTTAACAGCATCATAAACACCAATCCTACGCGAATACGCCTGCAAACTCCTGCGCAAGCATCTGCACATCCGTTTAACCGTCAGCTCTCCTCGGTAAAAATGGTTCGCAATCAAAGGCTCAGCCAACATAAAAAGAGCAAGATGACGAACGGAATAAGCAATTAATATAAAATACGCAGCGGCCCAATGCCAATGTATCAGAAAACTTTGTCGACTCAACCCCCAGAAAAACTACGCGACAAAGAAGGCAAAAAATGACCGTACTGATTGCGATTGCAAAATGCCCAAGGGGCAGTTCAATAAACAACGATCCGACCAAATACAACCAACGTGATACTGCCGTTTTTGTTAGAAAAGACGCTAGCAACTGTATCCAGTAGAAATTATTTGACTGACCGACAACGCCAAATAGCGCTGGGCCCATCAAAAAGCAAAATACGCTTAACGCCGGGATTGGCGAAAACCCAACCTTGGCATTGCAAACAATTGCAGCTTCGCCAAAAACGGCACTTGAAACAGCAGCTGAATCAAACCCGCCAAAAAACACACCCCAAGCGACGGCCGTTTTCGCTTGAGCCGGCGCGAACGAGGCAAAAAACCAAAGTGGCAATGATAAGAGAGATGTTTCCAAAAAAATAGGCGTAATTGCGGGAACTGCATACTCCCATGAGCATTTAAAATACGCACCAGCCAAACGCCGTTAATTGAAATAAATATACAAATCAGGGAAATGTAATCGTCAGCAACTCAGCCGTTAAAGCGACTGCTCAGAACCAAACAGAAAAGCCCGGAGGCAAACACCTACACCACCACAGGAGCACATAAAACAATAAACAGCAACAGTCACAAACAACAACACTACGCAAGCGAGCCTGAAACGAACCGCTTGCCAACCAAAGCACGATCTCGGCTTTTCCCGTTTTCAATTACACGGTAAATTCTTAAAACAGGGACATAAGGCTGAGCAAAAGCACCTTCTGCAAACAATCGTCGAAAGAAAAATAGGGATTTAACGCCACATAAAACGCATCAGCGAATACCACTCGCCCCTAAAACATAAGCCAAAGTGGCGTCTCTCACACAAGCCCAAGATACGAGAAAGAAGGTACAACATAGAAACTAGACACCAGAAACGTAATAAAGACCAAAAGACTTACGTTGCTTTTGCCAGATGAGGTATTTATTTCAGACATACAATTCCCATAACGCAAGCAATAAAAATATCGCCCAAGAATAACACCTGCAGATACGGTAACGCAGCCAATATATAAATCTCAATTTCCCTAGATATTTGTATACATAGGGTTGTGACAATTGCCTAAAAACTGGTAAAATCCGCCGCGGATTTTAAAGTTTAAAACTGACATTAATTTTCATGACGACAGCAGAGTGCTGAGTCATTTTCTTATTCCAAAATTTAAAGGAGCCAGACGCGTGGCAAATTCCGCCGGTTCAAAAAAAACGCCGCGCGGCCAAGCTGTTAAAAGCCGCGCTCACAATGGTAAGCCTTCGTTCAATGTTCGTACATTACTTGAAAAAAGTAGGATGCCGGCTATCGGAAGCAGGCAATCAAGCTGACGCACAAGCAGCCTTACGTTCTTTAGCAACTTCAAAGCTAGACAAAGCCGCTGATAAAGGCCTATATCATAAAAACAAAGCAGCTCGCCATAAGAGGCCGCTGAGTGCTAAAATGCAAAGCACGGCCTAATACCTTAAAAAAAAAACGCGGCACATGCCGTTTTTTTTTTATGCTTTTCATCGTACCGCAAATCTAAAAAAAGCTAGCCTAAATAGAATTACCAGCCACAACAACGCCGCAAAAACAACGTCAACATAACAAGCTGCAGACCTAAAATCTTTTGCTCGCCAGAAAGCTCATGAATGCTCATGACTAATTCTATCACAACCGCTTCAACACTTCCGAATTCAATGTTTCAACCAATCAGCACATGCAAACGGAAAAAATTAAGTAAGCTCGCTCCAGCCCACTGTCGCCAGCCAGATAAGCAAAGGCAAAGAAATCAAGAACAAACACACTTCTTGACGAAAAGCCGCTTTCGTGTTTCCACTGCGCCTGCAACCCCTGTGGGATGTAATACTTTAAAGCACTCAATACTCGATCTAAACCCACCTTTCCCCGGCT
>Ga0163217_1071964_pt1 | contig 10798 bp, 16 predicted proteins | sample SynspAceP_FD_185933 | JGI IMG/M metagenome (GOLD analysis project Ga0163217, IMG submission 185933) | Saline lake microbial communities from Ace Lake in Antarctica - Synechococcus sp. Ace-P (PacBio error correction) | ecosystem: Environmental > Aquatic > Non-marine Saline and Alkaline > Saline ...
CCAGGAGGGAAAGAAAGATCCCATGAAGGGCCCCCCTGAAAAATGCCGCAACCCCCCCCCGCCCAACGTTTTTCCTCCGGCCGCCCAACGGTGAAGCCCCCCAACCCGGCCCGCCGGGTGAACCGGCCAATGGCGCTCCAGCCAAAGCGCCCCTGGCATGGCCTCCCAAAAGGGCCCCTGATCCACAGCCAAAGCCCCGCGGCGGCCACCGCAACCGAGGAGCGGGCAAGCGTTCCGTTTTGCCTCGCTCGCCTGCCAAGCAGAGCCCACCGGCCAGGCCCGAACCGTTCCCACCCAGCCGGGCCGGCCCACCACCCGAATCACGCCCATGGTTGCAATGGCCCCTCTGGGCCCAGCAGCCAGAAAACGGGGTCCCGCCTCCGGGCCGCCCGATTCCACCAAGGCCACCGCTTCGGCCTCGATCGCATCACAGAGCTCGCGGCGTTGCCGGGTTGAGCGGCTTTCGCACTCCTGGCCAGCTCCATGGCCCGTTCGTTCGTCTGCGGTGGGTGAAAGGCAACTCCACCAACCAGCTGGGGGGTCCCCCCAGCCGGCCCCCCGCATTGATTCCGAGGCGCCAGTTGCCAAAGCCCACAGCCGTTGCCATCGAGGGGGGTGTCCCCCCACGCCCACCAGGCGTTTGCAGCGCTGCAGGCCCGCCAGGCGGAGGCAATGCAGGCGCGGCAGCCCGGTCGCGCGCCAGCGACGGTTCACCCCCAACAGGGAGCCAATGTCCGGCGATCGTGCCGATAAACAGAACAACGATTCGAGCGCCTGGCGGTGGCGTCCGCTCCGCGGCCCAGGCTGCCCCGCGAGGGCAACGGCCCCGCAACGTAGGCAAGCCCACGCCGCCAAGCACCTTCGTAGGGCGACCCTCAGGAGTGCAGCGCGGATGCAGCAGGGCCAGGTAGGGGGGATGCCTGCCGGTGGCAGGGGTGGTGGTGGTCGGTGAGGATCACACCTTCCACCTGCCAGGCCTGGCCCGCTCAAGGGGCCTCACGCGGCAATGGCCGTTGTTCGACGGTGAACCAGCAGGGCGAAATGCCCTCCTCGGCCAGGCCGTTTCGAACCATGGGGCGGCATTGAGGCCGTAGCCATCGTCCGAGCCGGCTGGGGATCGCCCGCCACCGGCCTGGCCCGAGCCGGCTTTGGCAGCACTCCCACCAAGCAAGGCGGTGCTTGGTACAATGCCATCGCGTCGTAGTCACCGCAGAATCGCTACGCGCTTTCGGCCTTGGCGCAGGCTGAGACAGCCGCTGGAAAACCGGCCGGCTAGATCGCTTGAAGTGCTGATTGGGGATCCGGGGCCGGCGCCGGTTCGGAGCACATGGCCGATCGCCTCTGCCCGTGCCGTAGCCCCCGCAGGCGCAGACAGCCAGAATCTCGGGCTCAAGGGCCAGCGCGACGATTGGCCTCGGCTCCATCATCTATCTCCGGAAGGGGAGCTGGCAAGCTGCAGCCGCTGTGGCAGGCGGGTGGAAGCAAGGGTCCCCACGAGATGGCCGCATTTTCTGCGCTGTTGCTTCCCAATCGATCCCCCCTAAACCTGCGTCCATGCAGGCACTTCTCACCAGAGGTCCCAGCAGCCAGCGGCCTCGATACAGCGATGACCCCGCCAGCCATTCCAAGCCACCCGCTTCCAGCGCCCTCCAAGCGAAGTCAGCAGACTCCTGCTCGATTGGCCTCAGGGGGAGCTGCGCAGAGGCAGCGCGGCCCTCACTGGCGCTTGTTGATCGTCTCTATGCGGTAAGCAATCTCAGCGTCTTTCTTTCCTATTCCGATCGGCCAGCGCCCCCGGCGGTGCTGGGGAGGTGGTGCTCGTGGAGCTGGATCAGAGCTCGCAGCCGCTTTCTCAAAGGAGAGGCCAGGGCTGGGCTGGGTGATCTGGTGACAACTTCCGGATCGGGAATTTGTCTACGCCGTGGTGCTTGAGGGCCTTCAAGCTCGGCTCCTGATCCCTGGTCAGGCAACCCGTGTCTTGTGGCGGCCCGATCTCAGCTGGCCTTCGTCTTCGGCGGTTCAATCGACGGGATAGACAAAGCCTGGGCCCGTCCCGCTCAAGACCCGCCTTGCCGAGCGACAACGCTTCCTGGCTGCGAACGTGGCCTGGCTTTCCAATGGCCATGACGCTGATTGCGCTCCCTTTCGATGTTTTTTTCTTCTGGGAGCAGCCTACCCATTGATCAACACAAGACAAAGGGGGGGGGTGATCATCCGCTTCAGGTCCTGCTTTCGTCAAAATCACTAAACTGAGACAGGCCATGCAGAACCCTGGAGCACTCCACCTCCAGTGTTCCCGCTCTGGTCCGTCGCAACCTGGGCACTCTTTCTGGCAGGCCACTGTCCCGGCTGGCTCCTTCCTGGCCCAGGCCGCGCCCACTCCGGCTCCTGAGCCAGCGCGCACCAATCTTCCGGGCTCTGGGCCTGCAGACCACCCCGCCGCCCTCCTACAGCGCACCTGTTTGCAGCTCATCCGCGAACGGCAGGTCAAGGAGCTGGATCCTATCCCCCCACCAACGGAGGTGCGGTGGTGCTGAACGACGGCACCCGCAACGGAGTGCCGGTGGTTTCGCCAACGATTCAATGTTGCATGCACAGCACAGCAGCCAGGGTTCCCCTCAGCGTCAGCGATAACCGCGACCAGGAGGGCCTCCGCAGGTCTGGTGATCAACATCCTGCTGGTGTGCTGTTGGTTGGCGGGCTCAACCTTGCTGATCCCGCCGCTTCCTGCCCAGGTGGCGAACAAAGCGATCGTTTTGGTCGCAGTCAGCCCCGTGTTAGGAGGAGGGGCAACCGCCAGCGTCGCTTCGAGGAATGTGGGCGGGGCTATCAAACGAGGCCAAGGGAGGAAACTGCAGGAGTGTCACCTTTTGAAGCAACCGGAGCGATTCACCGCCATCGGCGTCCAAGATCCCAAAGGCGTGCTGCTGGTAGGCCCGCCAGTACCGGCAAAACGCTTGCTGGCCAAGGCGACTTGCTGGCGAGGCGGGGTGCCCTTCTTCTCGATGGCGGCTCGAGTTTCGTCGAGATGGTTTCGTGGGTGTGGGCGCCAGCCCGCTGGTGCGCGATCTGTTCAAGCGCGGCCAAGGAAAAAGCCCCTTGGCATCATTTCATTGAATGAGGTCGTGCGGTTGGCCGTCAGCGCGCGCCGGGATCGGCTGTCGGCAACGATGAGCGTGACAGACTGACCCTCACCAGTGCTCACGAGATGGATGGCTTTTGAGGAGAACTCCGGGGTGATTCTGCTTGGCGGCCACCAACGGTCCGCAGCGTGCTCCGATGTCGCCCTGACCGGCCCGGGCCGTTTTGATCCCAAGATCTTTCACCGTTGACTCCCCGATCGCCGCGGGCGCGAAGCCGATCCTTGCGTCCATGCCCAGCAGCCGGCCTCTGTCTGAGCCGTGTCGCTAGCGGGCCCTGGGCTGCCGCACGCCAGGTTTTTCAGGAAGCTCTGATCTCTCCAACCTCTCACACGAAGCGGCAATCCTCACGGCCGCCGGCAAATGAAACCACAATCGATGATCTGCCTCAATGATGCTCTGGAGCGCATCACATGGGGCTGACCGTGGGCCCCCCTTCAAGACAGCGCCAAAAAGCGGCTGATCGCTACCACGAAGTGGGCCCACGCCCATGATCAACCACCCTGCTGCCCAGGCCGACGCTCTGGACAAGGTGACCCTGCTGCCCCGTTTCAGGAGGGGTCGGCGGTTTGCCCGCACCACTCCGACGAGCGACATCCCGATTCCGGCCTGATCAGCCGCGCCCCTATCTGCGCGACCCGCTGGTGGGGTGATGGGGGGACGGGCGCGGAACTGGTGGTGTTCGGCCCCAGCGAGATCACCCAGGGGGCTTCCGGGCGATTTCCAGTGCCACCCGGATCTGCAGGGAGATGGTCAACGCCGCTATGGCTTCTCCAGCCTTGGGCCACAGGGCCTCTGGAGGCGAATGCCCTCCGAGGTGTTTCCTCGGGCCGCGACCTGAATCCACACCCGGCCCAGCTATGCCTCGACAACCGGTCCGGCAGATTGATTCAGGTGCGTCAGTTTGGGCCCAGCAAGCCCTGATCAGCGGTGAACACTGCTGCGTCCCCGCCGTGACCTGCCTCGAGCCACGTTGGTGGAAGGGAGTTGATCGAAACAGGAACCCTCCGATGGCGAGCTTCCGCCACTTGGTTGGGCGCTTGAAGCCTCCCAGCGGAGCGGCAGCGAATCGCGGTCCCGAGGCCGCCGGCGGGTTCTGGCCACAGTCCTGAGGCCATGCCGCTGCTGAAGCGGATATCCAGGCTGCGCAGATAGGTGTGCAGCCCGGCATTTGGAATCGGTAGCAGCATGGCGGGTGGCCGCTTGGTTCACGTGGGAATGCCAGTGTCCCGGTGGGGTCACAAAACAGCCGCACCGGGCTCCAGGCCATGCTCAGCGTGATCCGGACGGTGCCATTCGGCATTGAGCCTCAGGGCCGGAGATCGTGACGCAGCCGGGCTGGCAGTCGATCACCAAGATCGAGGCCCACGATTGGTGCGATGGGGCGGCTGGATCGCGCGGCGGGCAACCAGGCCGAGCATGGCCCAGAAGCGTGTGGGTCACCGTGCGACTGCGGGGCAGATCCGCTTGGCCATCAGCAGGCTGACCTGGTTGTGCGGGGGGGGGGGCACTCTGGGAAATCGGCGGCCAAGGCTGCCAGTTCCTGGCTGCATCCGGGGCCCGGGTAGTGGGGTGGCCTCGAAAGCGGGCTCCTCGGGGCTGGACGCCAAGGAAGGAGAGCAAGGGGGCGTCAATGCACCCAGTAGAGAACGCTTTCCTGCTCCGCTTCGAGCTGGAGCCGGACCGCTGGGCAACACGAACAGGGTCTCCTGTGCTCCAGGCCTGGTCATTGGCGGCGGCCGTGGCGGCTGGCCTCGCGCCGGCAATGCCCCTGACCCCTGAACACATAAACAGGCACTGGTGGCCTTGCGGCCACCTCAATGGTGTCCGCAGCCAGGATGCGCACGAAGTTGGCCGACAGGGCCGGGCTGTGGCAGGCCCCTGCAGCCAGTTTGTCGCTGATGGTCGAGCGGCAGGATGGCTGAGGGCCCTGTGGCATGCAGTTCAGGGCCCCAGCGCCCTTCAAAGGGATCGGCTCGGTCAGCCCGTGCGAACCGGATTGGCGGCCTGGCGGTAATCGAACAGAACGGCTTGCCCCTGGCTCCCATCGTGAAGCCTGGAGTGGCTGTATTGGTAGGGGGGCTGGCTGTCTGGGTCATGCGTCGGCCACAATGGCATCAAGCCTATGACGGAAAGGGCACCGTTGGCGTTACCAGTTCAGGTCCCACTGACCCTGGAGATTGATTCGCCACTGAACCTGCAGGATTCAGGCCTCCGGGCCACCGCCGGCAGCAATGCTCACTTCATCAACCATCACTCAGGGCCGTGCCTGGTGATCGAAGAAACAAGCGAATGTTTCCTCGCCTGTTGACATAGACGTTGAGGAAGCGGCGCAGCTTGCCGTTCTCGTCCGTGAGGCGGGCCAGGAATCCGGGAAAGTGGCTTTCGAGGGCGGTGAGCAGCTCCTCCACCGTCTGGCGTCCCACTCGACACTGGCTTGACCGGCGTGAATTTCTGGCAGGGGGGTGGGGATCAACCTGATTGGGTCCATGGGAAGGTGGGGGGAGGAACAACGGCCCATGAGGGCGCTTGGGGGTTGGGACATGGCTTTGAAAAGGGCTGGGTTGGTGCCCGGCTGAAACGGCCTTTCGGCTTTTGGGCTCAGACCCCCATGGGCTCCCAGCTGCTCGCTGCAACGACTGGGCCGCTCCCAAGGCCGCGTTGAAGCTTGGCCAGCTGGGGCTCGATGGTGTACGGCTCTCCCCACCACCTGGGCTGATCGCTCGAGGGTTCTTGAGGCCGTTTGCCGGTGATGGTAGGCGACGGTGGGGTTTCGCTGGGATCGATCTTGCCCTGCTCCCCCAGCCTTCCTTGGAGCATCGCGATTGTGGTGCCCCGCCGGCGGTTTCGGTGAACACCCCTTTCGGTAGCCAGCAGCTGGATCCCCCGGGGGGGCCCCCCCCCCCCCCCAACGGGGATCTCGGTCATCGCTGACCGCGGCGATCGGAGCCGTGCGCGGCGGCGATATCAAGGGGCATAGGGGCCATCGGCGGGATTGGCCCGATCGCAATCGACTTGGCGATCGTGTTCGGTTTCACAGGAGTGATGTAGTCACGGCCTCTCGGCAAACGCCTGGGCGATCGGTGAGCAGCCTTCGCCTGGGCACCGCTGAGCGCACCGGCTTTTCGTCGACCAGCCCCATTTGATGAATTCATCGAATCCCTTTGCGGATCTTGCCGAAAACAGGGAACCGGGAGGCCAGGGGAAGCCACGATGTGATCGGCAGTTGCCAGCCGAGTTGCTCGATCACTTCTAGCCGAGAGTTTTCGAGCCTTCGGGGTAGTAGGGGCGCCAGGTTGATGTTCACGAAGCCCCCAGCCGTGGTGTTCGCCACCTCCGAGCAGAGCCGTTTTGACCTGGTCATAGTTGCCCTTCACCGCCAATCAAGGTGGGTTGTAGATCAAGGTGCCGAGCACTTGCTCCAGCTCCAGATCGCTGGAATGAACACGTGCAGCATTCCAGGCCGGCGTGGGCGGGCGATGGCGGCGGTGGAGTTGCCAGGTTTTGCCGTGGAGCGCGCAGCTCACCGTGGTGACCCCAGCTCGCGGCGCGGGTGAGGGCGACTGACACCACCGGATCCTTGAAGGACAAGGGTGGGCAATGTTCACACCCTCGTTCTTCGATGTAAAGAATTTTTCAGCCAGACGCCGGGCCAAGGCGGGTTTGGCTTCACCAGTCGGCGTGAAGCGGTGCCCACATCGATCGGGTCGCCGGCGGGATCGCAGGAACTTCGCCGATAGCGCTCAGATCGACGCCGGACCGGCCTCATACGAAGCCCGACTTCACCGCGGGCGCGAATGGCGTGTTAGTCGTAGACGACCTCAAGGGGGCCAAAGCAAGACGTCTCACAGACGTGGCGGGCCGTGGCCTCGTAGGGGTGTCCGCATTCCTTGCAGCGCAAGGCCCGTGAACGTGCGCGGGAAAGGGGTGGCTGTCACGGCCTTTGCAGCAACAAACTAAGAAAACTAGCAGCGCGCTCTTAGTCCTCCCGCTGATCCCGACACTCGGGTCGGATTTCAGCGGGAGGCTGTTGGTGTCGGGAACCGCGGAATCAATGATTTCCTCTTTCCGCCACCTCCTCTCTCTAACCTTCAAGCTGTGCCTTACCCCCTCCCACCGGCTGCTGTCGCTGCCGCAAGAGCGCTTTCTGGCTGCGTTCGCGGCCATGGTGCTGGTGGTCACGGTGTGTCCCGTCTGGGGATCGAGTGGGAGTGGTTCCGCGCAATTTGGCTTCCAGTCCGTGCTGCTGCGCCGCTGGCTGTTGCAGCTGATGACGACCTTTGCGGTGGTGTGGTCCTGGGGAATCGCCCTCCAGCTCAAGCAGCGTCAGCGTTGTTGGTAGCCTCCGTCATCAAGGTGGGGTCAAATCCCTGTCGCGTTCTTAATCAGCTTCAACCTGGGGCAGCCCTCTCTGTTTGCCGTTTTGGCTGCTCTGCTGCTGCTGCGGCCGGCGGACTCACACTACCTGGCCGTTCAGGCCGGGGGCTTGATTGCTTCGCCATTCACGTGAGGTGATCCGCGGTTTCCCGTGTTTTCGCCGATCTGCCCCCGTTGCTGTCATCGGCCTGGGGTCTTGCCTGCCTCTGCCCTTACTGCCTGGCCCCTGACGCACCTTGCGGGGTGGTGATGACGGCGGGCCCTGGCGGGATCGGCCAACGCGCCCTGGCCGGGGCTGGAGCCTGTGGCCCTGCCGGGCCTGCTGGCGGTGCCGTTCGGGGAGGGGACCGCTGACAACGGCTTTGATCTCCGCTTCAACGTCTTGCACTGCCGGCCCTGAGGCTGTTTGCTCAGTGTGCTCTTCGCCAGGTGACGGTCGGTCTGGCAGGTGCCTTGCTCACCTTCAGCGAAGGCAAGCGCCCTGATGATCTGCGCTTCGCCGGCCTCAGCGCACTCAGAAGCGGGTGCTGCAGCTCAGATCGCTTTGTGGCTGGCGGTTTGGTGGCCTCCTGCAGCGCGGCGCTCTCCCCCTTCGCTCTGATGGTGGACGCAAGCGGGGTCGCCTCCGGCGCCGGCTTTGGTCCGACCTGCATGTGCGCCTGCCGATTCGCTGTTGCTCTCACGCGCTGCTTGCTGATCACCGCTCCTGCAGCTGGTTGTTGCGATCCGGCGCAACTTGGCTGCGGCGGCTTCACCCTGTTGCCTTGGTTGGCCACCGTGCTGGTGCCTGCCGATCGCCGAAGTTCCTGGTGGCACCGCAGGTCCAGAACCTCTGGTGGAACCGCGGGAGCTGGTGGTTGAAACCCCTATCCTGGAGCGGCAGACATTTCGCGCACCCGCAATGCTTCGCCTTGAGAGTGGTCCAGGATCTCGTCCTCGAGCCCCGCCAGCTCGCTGACCCCGCCGACATCAAGGCGGCACCGGGCACCCTGGCCAACATCCGTCCTCTTGGGACAGCAAAATCGCTGAATGGCCGCCACCCCAGCTGCAGAGCTGCGGGCCTGTATTACACTTCCGCCCCGTCGGTGGCGGTCGATCGCTCGCGCTCGGCGATGATGCGCGCACGGGGAATCCCAGCAGGTGGGCTGATTCGCGGCCCGGGAAATCGATAGGCGGGCCCTGGCGGAGGGCTCACGCCCTGGTTGAACCGCCATCTGGGTCCCTTCAAACCCATGGCTATGCTTCACCGTCTCGCCGGTCCAACACGTTCGGCCCGACGGCTGCCGTCGTTTTTTGTCAAGGAATCTGGGCGCAGCGGGCGTGTGCAGGGAAATGAGCCCTGGAATCAGTGATGCCAGCGCCACGATCGGAGCCTTTCCCGTGGGCCGGCCCGCTCTATTACGGCTCGAGCTGCTCCCTACGTGATCGCTTCCAACCACTGTGGAGGAGTTCGACTTCCCGACGGGAGCTGGATTTCTGGACCCACTTCGATGCCAACTGGGCATCTCGGCTCGCAATGGCTGGCAACGGTTCAAGGCGGCGGTGTACCTGAAGGAGCCGCGGGTGGTTGTTCCAGCGGCTATTCCTTCACCCCCGACTCGCTTGTTGCTGCTGCTCGCACGTGAAAGGACCGGCTTGAAGGCGCCTCGTTTCCTGCCTTTCCTGGGTTTTTGAGAGTGAGCCTACCTAGTCCCACCGTTGCGGTGGGGACAGTCCAGGGCCTTTCCGCTCCGACCACATCAATACTGGATGTTGGATTGGGTTTCACAAACGAGCCGCAGCTATCCCTACAGCGAAAGCAAGCTCAACTGGCATCCGCTATTCCGCAACTTCGCCGTCAAGGCCGTGGTCGATGCCCAGACGGCCGCTCTGGCTCTATGTGATGATCCGACACCCAATTCCTGTCGCACATGCAACGGGCTTTTCCTGAGTTGTTCCAAACCGCTGGCGGCGATGCCGAAGCCCCTGCTTGAGCTACATCCGGGTACCGATCAGTCCAGTTCAAGATCCAATCGCGTAGCGATTGCCCTTGAAGTACCACAACGTCACCCGACGTGCGCACGTTTTTAACAACGGGGGAGGATGAATGGTCGGTGCACTGGAGATCTATGACGGCTTCGCGCATCTCTCCTGTCGAGCCGTATTACGCCAATGTGCACTCCCCGAAAGACCTGACAGGCCCGACATTCGTTTTGCTGCTGCCGTTCTCGCCGGTACGGCCGCTCCAATCATGGTGGGTTTGGCTGCAGCCCGAACGACGTTCCCAATTACGGGCGAACTTCAGCTTGCGCTTTCCGCAGCAAGCGCTTGCTGCTGGGCCCCCGCCAGATCACCCGGCCCTGATCGAGCAGGACCCTCAGATCAGTTTCCAGTTCGGACTCCTGGAACCGCACGGGCTCCAGCTGTTGCGCGCAACCTGTTTGGTGCTGCCGGTGGGGAATGGCCTTGCTCTCGTTCGAGCCGATCTAATCCTGCAGTCGAAGAACAATGCCTTTGCCCACCCTGGGTGCGGGTCGTGGTCACCGATGGACGCAGGTTTCGTGATGGAGGCGATCTCGACAACGGCCCTCGCGAAGCTGGTTTTCCGGACGGCCTGCTCCGTCTCCCCCCACGAACCCCAACGGGTTCTCGCAGATTCTCGATCCGGCATCCCCGCTGAACCACCAGCTCCCCACTTGACCCCAACCTGCCTGCCCCCCCCTGACCGGTCCCTGTCTTCCCAGTCAGAGAGGTCCTACCCAGGCTATCTGCACTTTTGAGCGTGTTCATTCCAGGCCGTAACCTGGCCGACAAAAAAGGGAGCGAAGCTCCTGAATGGATGGTGGTCTTGGTCTGGAAGCGGAAGGTTGAGTCGGGGGCTGGACGTCGTAAGCCGTTGAGCTTCAACGCCGTTTACCAAAAGCCGGCTAACTCAGAACCTAGTTTCCTCGACCGCAACGGCGGTCTTGGTTCAAGCACGCCCTTGGCGTAGAGCTCGGCGTAGTAAGTTGATGTTCCTGCTGCTTGATCTTGCTTGGCCTTGGCCGCGCACCAAGAACTTGCTGTAACGATCAAGGCAGACCTTCTTCATGTAGGCGCCGGGCGGCTTGTTGAAGTGGCGGGGGTCGAATTGCCGAAATCCTTTGGCGGCAGCCTCACGGACGGCGGCGGTGAAGCCAGGCGGGTTGTCGGTGTCGATGTTTGATCTTGCGCACACCGTTTGCGGATGCGTTCTGCTGGATTTCCTCCACGGGCAACGCCATAGGTTTCGGGATGGGCGCCGACCGGAACCTGGATTGGTA
>Ga0163217_1114667_pt1 | contig 10798 bp, 7 predicted proteins | sample SynspAceP_FD_185933 | JGI IMG/M metagenome (GOLD analysis project Ga0163217, IMG submission 185933) | Saline lake microbial communities from Ace Lake in Antarctica - Synechococcus sp. Ace-P (PacBio error correction) | ecosystem: Environmental > Aquatic > Non-marine Saline and Alkaline > Saline ...
GAAAAGGGGTGAAACACCAGGGAAGGGAAATTTTTTTTTTTTGGAACTTTTGCCTGAAACGCAAAATTTTCCCCGTTCCAAGGGAAAAAAATCACCTGAAGCACTGCAACCTAAAATCAACGTAAATTCCGTTGTAAAGGCTTTTGCTTTTTTCCGCAAAGGAAGCAAAAACTGCCTATGGAAATTTCAACTCCAGCCCTCAGATGAAACTTTTGAAGTTTTTTTGACTGAAAGAGCGAGAGCGAGAGTTTGATTCTGGAGAGCAACACAGGTGGTTTTTTTGGAATCTAAGCGGAATGGGAAAATTCTAGTGGAGCGCGAGAAAAAAATAGCAATCCGCAGGTGGCCCAAACATTCAAGACTTCCACGTCTTGAGACCTAATCCCTCAGAATCGATTGACCGAGCTGGAAAGGTGGAAGCCGGCCGTCCCTTTCCAAAAACGCAGGATATTAATTCGAACCAGTAGAATTTGGATTTACATTAAAAAAAGCCTGCCTCTTAAAATAGAAGCAGCTTTTTTATGTTCTAGAAATGTTGAAAATGCTAATTGTTATTCGCAATAGTTTTTGACGACCGAAATTAAAATAATCTTTTTTGAAGGAATGGAATTCACCTGATCAAAATGCAATCAATAGTGGTTTAGGCTTGGTTAGTTTCCCTATAAGTAATTTGGCACATTCTTGGTCGATCGTATGAGCAGGTTGATTAATAGTCGTCAAAAGGAAGGGTTGGAGCAGTCCAGCCATGGTAGTATTTGCGAAGCTAAATTGTTTTTCAAATCTTTTCCGGAATCGGATTTTGTTTCGTTTTCACTGCATGAATAAGTCGCCAATTGCCAATTTTTTCTACGGTTGACAAAATACCAATCTGGTCGTTGGCTTGACCAAGAGCATGGTCTGTAATCATTTTTATATTTTCTTCCTCTGCACATACAGCAATTCAGTCTAAAAGTAGGTTCGCGTAAGTCCAGCTTTCTTTTATAGCATCGCAATAGCCTCTATAGCGTTTTCTTTCTTGTGATTGAAAGCTTCTTTTACTGATCATTAAGAAAGCTATTTTTTTGCAAACCTGCTGGATAAGATGTTTCGTTCCTTCGAAGGCACTTTCATAATCATTTGTAAGTGAATTTTGTGTAGGGAATCTCTTGAGCGATTCCGGATCGAAAAAAAGTAGTGAAGCCCACGGTCATATGTTTTTGAAGATGGAAACACACTGGTTCCTGAAAACTGACAGATTACTACAGCATCAGCTCTCGTTTAGAAGGAGATTTACGAATTTTCTTTCGCGATCCACATTTTCAATGGGTGTTTGATACCAATAAATATAGCCATGTTCCTGAGCTTATATCTTTCGATCCCATCCATCACTTGGGCGAAGAAATTATTAATCCGCTCAGGAATGAATTAATGCAAATAGTTTTACTTTATTTTCACGAAGACTTTAGCAAACTGATTTGGATGGTAATTCAACTTCTCAGCCATACTGATCACTTTCTTTTTTGGTCTCTTCGTAATCTCGTAGCTATCATTCAGGGCACGAGAAACTGTGACGGCGCTAATTTTAAGTTTCAGCGGGCTAATTCTTTGAGGTTTTGCTGCCAGCATGTGTTTTAGGTTTTTTGGTATTGAAAGTACAAACCTTAATTAAGAATACCCGAAATGGAATTCTTATTTTCGCAATCGTTTCCCGTATTTTAAATATCATTAGTGGCTAAATCAATGCTTAAATTAAAGTAAAAAAATCGAAGCCCAAATTAACCACCTAAAAAAACAAACATGTCTTTAGCTGCAATCACACGACCTTTTATCAGAAGATTTCTTTTGCAAATGATATGCACGAACCTGTATCATAACTACGCAAAAAATCTTCCGATAATCGAATTATCACAATCACCTCTCTTCCAACCGAGTTAATAAAAAAAAAATTTGAAACCTTTCGCAGTTTGGTTGGCAGGCGATCATCTACAAAAGTGGCGAGCCATGCGGACTCTGGGAATCAATGAGCATTTTATCACTGGAAAATGCTTCAGATGAAGAAAAATCCTGAAATGGGGAAGACCGTTCCTTTTACGATGAGGAATCACTCTATCATTTGGTCTCACTAGACTGAAATGCGCTATTTTGGCATTGAGGACTCCTGAATGAAGCTTCTGCAAAAGAAATTATGATGCGTGTAATTTAAAGATACAACTGATGAGTTTTTACCTGGGGATTACTGATCAAAGAATGGTAGAAACCGTCTTACCACAGATGACCCTACAATGATTTGGCTTGAGCAATGTCTCTTTTGTAGCAAACAGAATAAACTCCAGCTCCATCCTGCGTTCAGGCCTGACAAGCTTAACACAGTAAGAAAGCAGAAGTGTAATCGGGCTATTTGGACCGATTAACCACTGCCAGTGGTGTATCCATTAATTCTTTTCGACACGCTTTTGAAGCCCTGTCTAATCGAATAGACTATTATTTCCATCGCGTGGCTGTAGATCCTGAATCATGGATTGGAGCAGCTATAACTTTTTTCAAAGAAAATGAATTTAAACATCGATACCTTATTCAACACTTGTTGCAAGCAAAAACCCTGAATCTACAGAAGTGAAAGTTCTTTAAATTTTAGACACTCGCGCCTTATGTAAGCTTACCATCAAAAGGCTGGGTGCAACAATTTCATCTTGGACGTACAAATACTAAGCCAAGGCTTGAAAATCCTAAGGTCCAGACACCGATTTGACTCGATTGAGATTTTGGATCAAGGCTAAAAGCCTGCGGATTTTTAAACGAGCTTTGACTCAACTGAAATCAAGCTCACCAAACTGTTCTTTACAACTTGAACCCACGAAGACATGAGTCTTGGCAACAATGATAGGCAAACTTCAAATGATGGTTCCTTCAAAGGAAAAATTCCATTGGTTCGCTGGGTATATGGATCAGAAAGACGGCAGGAAAAACAACTGAACACACTTTCAAACATGGGATTGGTTTAGACTGTTTTATAGGAATGCTCACCGATTCCAAGGTAGTTTTTTCTATCTTCCTAGACATGAATATTTCAGACGGATTCTCTGCAATTTATTTGCAATGATGTCGCCAATGGTGACTACTGGATGAAAGTGGCTTTGGCAGCTAATTACAGACATTTGCTATACAATGCAAAAACTATTTGACTTTACACTTCAATATTTTTAAAAGTTACTTATCTTGATTCTTTAATTTTCTCTAAAAGAAAACTATTGTCTTCAACCGTGCTGCTGGGTAAATTAGGTTGCCATGTTAATATTTAGCTACTCATGGAGCATACACAATTAACTTGGGCGAACGCATCCAAAATCCGATTCATTGACAGCTGAAAATGTATTGAAGGCTGGTGGGAAGGCTGAAAGCGTCGCTATTGACGTGGACGGATGAAGAAGCTTTGGGTCAACTACGAAATCTAAGCTCAAAATTTGCGGAATCGGACATTTTGATCACATGGTGCAGGTGGAAACATCGCCTGGGGCTGTGATTCGACTACCAGACATTTTTGACTTAGATTCAGATGATTTGAGAAAAGTCGTAGATCTCAATTTCCTAGGAACTACTCCAACCAAGCACTCCCTTCCTTTGAGTGCTGATCAGGAAAAAGGAAACATCATCCACATTTTCTTCGACTGGCAGCTCTAGACCAATGACCAGAGTCATGGGTGTAATGCTGCGGCAAAAGCTGCAATTGATAATTCTACTAAATTTTTTGCAGTAAATTGGCACCAAGCATGGGGCTGGGTTTTCGGTGTCAATGCTTTGGCCCGGTTTTTTCCTAAACTGAACAAAACAGAAGCTTGCTAACGATCCTGACGGAAGCCTCACACCCGAGGAAATCAAAATCATACCCATACACCCATGAATCGATTTGGGCAATCCAGAAAGATTTGCTGGAACATACACTGGCTTTGGCAGTTTACGCATCGGCATTTGTCACTGGAACTGTCATAGCGTAGATGGTGGATTCAGCGCTATTCTGGCGTATAAATCTAGCTATTATGAAATTAATTTCTAGTCTAAAAATAATTCCCTCCCCCTAGTCTCCAATTCTCTTATCGCTAGTCTCCAAATCTCTTATTCTCCAATCTTTATTCTAGTCTCGTTATTCCCTCTTATTCTCCAATCTCTTATTCTCTCACTTCTCTTATTCCTCTTTATTCTCTAATCTCTATTCACTCAAAAAATGATTAAAATGCAACAAACCATGCGGTGGTATGGCCCTAAAGACCCGGTAGCCTTCGCGACATAAGACTCAAGCTGGCGCAACTGGAAATCGTTACGCTACACCATGTACAAATGGTGAAGTATGGAGCCAAGAAGAAGATTAAGCACGAAAAAGAGATCATCGAAGCCTTCAGGCCTCACTTGGCAGTAGTGGAATCTGTACCGTACACGAGAAATCAAAACCCGCTTCTGGCAAATTACCAAAAGCATAATTGAAAACTATCAGCAAACATTCCGAAACTTAGCTGCTGAGGGAATTTACATTGCTACAATTTCAATGCGATCTTGGATTGGACCCGCAGACCTTGAACATGAGCTTCCAAATGGCGTAAAAAGCATTCGCTTTTTTGAAAAAAAGCAGTCCAGTCTTTTGAGCTCTTTATCCTAAATGCGACCTGGAGCTAAAAAGAAGAATAAGTGAGGAAAGAATACGAATGAGCTGAAAACTATTAACAATTCTTGACGCCCGGTAAGCATCAAATAATAATTGACATATCTCAAAGGACTTCCTGGATCAGAGATCGCTACAACGATTGGAAGATTTCAAGGCTAATGCTAGCGACGTATAAAGGCATTGATGCCGCCAAACTTGCGATCACCTACGCTTTTCCTGATGCGATCGTCCTGTGGCAGAATCTTTGTGGCGTATCCATGGGCTATTCACCCTGATGATCCTCCTTCTCGCTCTTTTGGTTTACCCCCGAATCATGAGTAGGGCTGATGCTCGAGAATCCTTAAAGATCAACCTAGCCGTTCAATGGACTTACTTTCTGCAACGGATCATTTGGAGTGAGAGCAACAACGATCTTTCCTGCTATGTTTGCTGAGTTTGTGAAAAAAATTCATTTTATCATTTTGCGACAGCAAACGAGATACTGAGGGAACTTCTTACGAGGATAATCACCTCGAAGGGGATTGTGCCAATGATCAGCGTGATCAATGAAATCATCAACGTACAAGGCCGCTAGAGGGAAAGCATCCACATGCGCCAGATCATGGTCACCAAGATGCTGGATGATTTTGACCAAAAAACGAACCCAGCTATTTTCCAATCGGAAGACTCAAGGGTCTTGCAGAAATCCGAGGTGGAATAGCCGCGTTGATTTTCGTCAAAAACAATGACTGAAAAGAAAAAATGCCTTCAGGTGAATGGTAACCAAGCTGGAGATCCAGAATTTGGCCTCATTGAGCGTCTCAAAGCTAGAAAAATCACAAAGCACTCAATGATTCGATCCCAAGGAGGTGACTTACGAGTAGATTTGGGTGAAGAAAATTAGTGTGGTTTCCAGTGGAACAAACTTTTGGTTGACCTCCATTTTTATTGCGACTCGGAGTCAGAATATTCCATGTTGGGAGATGATGTGGTGTTGGTGTGGGATTTCGTTCAGGTGGGACTTGTTCTCTTCATAAATCGTACAGTGGTAGGTATTCTCTTATGCTCAAAATCCAAAAGATTGCTACACTCTCTTGGCTTGCCTCTAACTTGGCGGAGGGATGTCGCGTGTGCTATGTGTCGATATAATTTTGACACCAAACGTTCAATTCTATGCTGCGACGCATCGATTGAGGCAAAGCCAAGAGGAGAATTTTTGGGAGTTTGGGAAAATCGATCACTATTGGAGATGATGTATGGATCGGAGGTTCAGCGTGATCTGTCCCGGATGACTATTGGAAATCGAGTAGTCCATCGGTGCAGAGGCTCAGTGGTAACCAAAAGCTTCCAAGAAAGATGTAGTTATTGCAGGTAATTCCTGCAATTATCCGATAGTTTTGGGATTAACCAGAATCGTAAATCATGCCAAATTCTATTCAGAACGGAGTTGATTTTCAAACTTTTTGAAAATCTGGACTGCCTTAATTTAACCAGATGCCCTATTTTCGCAGATCATAAACGAAGAGACTTTTCAACTGATTTGGATTCAACAGCATCAGAATCGCACATAAAAGCTCTATCCCCTAACTTACCGAAATGGACCGAAGAACCACTTTGGAAGCAAGGAACGATAAAAATCCATCCAGAAATTAAAGCTATCGACAAGGCAGTTTGGGTGAATGGAATGGATCAATGCGACTTATCTTACGCCAAGGAGGCCATGCAACTCCTTTGGACAATCATTTAGCCGCCGGTTTTATCCTTCAAGCGGCTAATTATTCTGGGAGTGTTTTTCCTTTTTGACTACAGGCTGCTGCAATCTGAATGCGGACATTTGGCTCGAAGCTTTTTGTAGACAATTCACTCCTTAAAATGTTATTCCGGAGAATGGCAGGGAAACATGGCGCTTGACCGAACCGATGGCCGGAAGTTTCGCTTTCTGAACTTGAAGTTACAAGTGCCCAGCCACGGATCAAGAAGGAGTTTTATTTAATTCAAAGGCCAGAAAATTTATATTTCTGTGGCGACCACCGAACGAGTAGATAATGTAATTCACCTCATTGCTCGCAAGAATTCAGGAAGCACCGCTGGCACTAAAGGTATTTCCTTATTCGTAGTGCCTCAAAAAAGAGTCCGAATTCAGGGAATCCACGATGTGTTGACGCGAAGGGATTATCATAAAATTGGGCTTACAGAGGTGCACCGATTGCACATTTGATGATCGGTTCCCAATGATGGCTGGGAAGGTCACCTTGTTGGAGAGCCAATCTAGTGTTTGAAATATAATGTTTCAGATGATGAATGAAAGCGCGTTCTGGGAGTGGAATGAATGCAGTAGCCATTTGCTACGGCAGCTATTCAAGCTTCGCTCGCTATGGCGCAAGGAACGCCCCCAAAGGCAGAAAGATTGAATGAAAAAGATCCTCAGCAACCTCAAGGTCCGTATCATTGCTTCACGCAGATGTAAAAAGATGTTACTTTTTTCAAAAAAGCATCACTGAAAGCTCATGGCACTCTTACTCTCTGCACCATGCTGAACGGATGAGATCAGCCATGAGCAGGATATGGAAGATCACAGCCAGACAGAGCACTTTTAGATCTTTTGGACGCAATCGCAAAAAGGCTACCTCGGAAATGGGGCTTCAAAGTACCTCGGCATGTCTGTTCCAAGTTTTGGCGGAGCTGGTTTAATACGATCAGATTTTCCGGTAGAGCAATATTACGTGAAGCGAGAATCCATCCGATCCACGAAGGAATACAGAATTCACGGATGGATTGAATTAGGCAGAAAAGTCCTAATTCATGATGGTTTGGGTGGAAAAATGTTCAATCAAGAAATCTTAAAAAGCATTCCAAGGCCAAATTGACTGTTGGTTGTGAAACTTTGGCGCTCACCTTAGAAGGCTATCAGCCACTACTAATGCTACGCAAACATAGTCTTCAGAATCAAAGAAGGTCAGTCATATTCTTTGGCAGATTTGCAACCGCTTTTCTTAGAACTTTTGCGGGCTTTTAGCGATGGGGTTGGATGTGGTTTGAATCAAGCCCGATCAGCTAGAGAAAGAATGGCTTATGTAGAGTCAGATCAGAATTTCTATCTGGGGAAAATGGAAACAGCTAACTAACTTCATGGAATATGAACTGGTTAAATCAAATCACTAGCTGAGCGATTGAATTCAAGTATTAACCCCACAATAGACATGAAAGAGGATTGGTTTTTAACTTAACTAATTTAGGAACCCTTTTTTATGAAACAAATTCCTATTTTTTGATGAGTGTATTTTAACAGATGATTTAACATGAAAAATATAGTAAGCGGAGGAGGAGGTTTTTAGCGAAGTCATCTTTGGCGATCGTCTTTAAATGAAGGAATGAGGTTTTGTGTGTAGATAATTTTTTCACCGGAAAACCGAAGAACATCCATCATCTTCTTGATAATAAGAACTTTGAGTTATTCGGCCATGACTGTCACTCATCCTCTTTAATGTTGAAGTAGAATGAGAATTTTAAATCTTCCGCTTGCCAGCTTCTCGTCCATTATCAGTTTGATCAGTTCAAACGACTAAACTTCGGTAATTTGGTGCGATGAATATGCTTGTTGTAGCTAAAATGATTAAAATCAAAATTCTTAGGCCAGTAACTTCAGAAATCCTATCGGTGATCCTGAAGTGCATCTCAGCTGAAGCTATAAAGGTAGTGTCAATACCTGGGACCAAAGAAGCTTGCTTATGACGAGGGAAAGCGATGGTGCAGAACCGTTGTTTTTTTCGAACTATCATCGCCAGCAATAAAGTGGCGATCAAAGGTGATGCGAAATCTAATACTTACGGACGCGAATGCATCCACGATGGTCCGAGTAGTTAGTAAATTTTATCGTGCAGGCTTTGAAAGGTCAGGACATTACCATGTATGGCGATGGAAAGCGACTCGTTTCATTCTGCTATGTAGATTATAAGTATGCGAAGGAATGTACCGCTTGATGAACAGCAGAGATACCGATTTTACTGGACCCGTAAATATTGTAATCCGGGTGAATTCCACCATGCTTTTGAATTGGCAGAATGGTCATCGAACTTACAAATGTAAGAGCAAAATGAGTTTTTCCTTCCGCTACCACACGGTGAGTCCCATGCAGCGCAAGACCGGTGATTGATCTAGCTAAAAGGAATGTGGATTGGGAGCCTAAATTGGCGCTTCGCGAAGGTCTTATAAAGACCATTTTCATATTTTGAGGAAGTTGATTTAAGGAAGTGCCAATCCCTGATAAAGTGTAACTCTGGTCCAAGTCTCTATACTTTGGACCTTTTTTTATCACCAATTAATTAAAAGATATGAAAAAGTTCTGTTTTAGCGCTGGAATTAATTTTGCCTATTGGTAGGATCTGCATATGGCTCAAAAAAGAGCAGTCGAATAAATTTTTAATGGGAGTGCAAAAAGCTAGAATGTACCAAGATCTATTTCTTTCGACTTCACTGCATTGAAGGTTGTACCATTTGTAAGTCAAACTCCTGCAATTGGGCCTTTGATTTAATACCTTATATTCCAAGTATTGCAACAAGAATAATTAAGATTAAGCTTTGTTTATGGAGTTTGGAATCAATCAAAAGTCTTGGAATGAAAAAGGATTTTAGGTTCCAAATGGCCGCTGGTCCATTGATAAATCCTTATTGCCTTTCGAAAGTGATTAATATATACGTTTGGAGTTTTCTATGGTATCCTATTAATAATTTTACCAAATAGGTAAAGAACTAAACTTGTAAGTGGATCTTTGTTTAAATCCAGAATTATTGATTAATAATAAAAAGGAATATATAAATTCTATTGGCTAAGTTTAGAATTGACACTAGGATTAGAATACAAGCTATGAAAACTTTGCTATTCAGCTTTACTCCTTATTTTCCAAACAGGTATAACATGAATATGGGTGACAACACCCCAATTTTTATGGGTGGTCGAACCCCAAGGCTATACTCCTTATGAGCTTTGCTTAATCTGGGTTAGTTTTGAATCGAATTGCTGACTAAGAGGGGTTAAAGCTTCGATTGGTTCAATAACTTAAAGTTTTGGGACTTTTATGACTAGTTCAGTCTGTGAAAGCAAAAAGTCTGAGACTTGCGCTAATTGGTTTAAAACAAAAAAGGTCGAATCATTTGATTCGGACTTTTATTTTGGAATTGTGTTAAGGCCCTATCTTTCGATAATGAGCTCCTTGATTTTTCGCCTCAAAGATTTACCCTCATTTGATTGGGCAGCTCATCGATGAACATAAACTTTCTTTGGGCATTATGATTTTGTCATGATTCGTGACATGGGCGATTATCACTTTTGTCTGTTAAGTGATTTATTCTTTGGTCACTACATATGCTACTACTTTTTTCAGTAGATTTTGGGTCAGGCCATCCGATTCACTCCCGACCTTCGCCAGACCTCCGACAAGAAGGCGAATCACATTCTCCACCTCATTTGGATAGACATTGAAAGCCCGACCCAAATATTTCTTTTTCTTTCGGTCCACGATTGGGTATATCCATCTATCATTCTATTAATCCGATATCGCCTGTACTTAAACCATCTCCCATCATTACCTCAGCAGTATCAGGAGGTCTATTCCCAGTAACCCTTCATGACTTGCGGACCTTTGAATGCGATCTCAACCACGTTTCTCCCATTTGGCAGAATAATTGCCTGCATCAGCCACAAGTAATCATTTTCAGTATTAGGCAGTGGAACATCCAATAGTAACCCATCGTTCTGTTCCGATCAATTGGATTACAGGAAGCTACGGAGAAGTTTTCTGTCAATCCTAGCCTTCGGCAAGTGGAGTACCAGTTTTTTCTCCATTTTTCTGCAGTTGCTTTCCTGAAAACTGCCATTCCCTCGCTACTGTGATTTTCCAATCCACTGCAATCAAGCTTTTGAAACTCATCCTGATTCATCAAACCATTAAATAAGGGTATAACTCTGTGAATAACAGAGAGATTTATGCTCGAAAGCTCTTTATAAGCAGGCATATCTCGGGGATTTGGTGATCAGAATTGTGTGTCCGATTTTTCAACATGCTAGGCAGTTAACCGTCAATGCAAAAATAGTGGTAGAGTGGTAAGTGCGGTAACTACGATCTCTTTCGCTCCTTCCAGCTTAGGCTTCATCCAAAAGAGATCTGCCTGATGTTTTGCAATAATATT
>Ga0163217_1000259_pt1 | contig 10797 bp, 15 predicted proteins | sample SynspAceP_FD_185933 | JGI IMG/M metagenome (GOLD analysis project Ga0163217, IMG submission 185933) | Saline lake microbial communities from Ace Lake in Antarctica - Synechococcus sp. Ace-P (PacBio error correction) | ecosystem: Environmental > Aquatic > Non-marine Saline and Alkaline > Saline ...
ACGCGTGTCCAACGGGACCCAGCATAACGCACCTGCGCCTATGACCTGCTGGCCCGTGTCGGCATCGCGCGCGTGCGATCATCGCCCCGCACCCTGCCGGCGGGGCGACAAGCAGCGCGTCGCCTCTCCGTGCGCTGGCCAATGCGCCGGCGCCTGTTGCTTGCAGACGAGCCCCCAGCAACCTTGATACCCGAACCCTCGGATAGGTGTTTCGCACCTTGATGGAGCTTGTTGCGCGCACGGATTGTCGGCGCTGATCGCCACGCAATAACCTTGATCTGGCCGCGCGGATGGACAGGGTGCTGCGGTTGATAACCGGGCGCCTGACCGAAGGGCTGTCGGTCCTTGCACTGTCACGCAGACGTGGTGACGCGAGGGTGATCAGGACTGCGCTAGATATGCCGGGGATTGTCCCTGTCGAGGTGCCCTGATTTTTGTCGTGCTTTTTCCTTCCTGTCTTGCTGACGCTGTTCTCGCTTTTTTTTTGGCCTGAACCGCGCCCGTTTGCAGGCAGAGCGCTTGCTTCACATCGGAACTGGCGCGAGCAAAGCTTTCGCGCTTTGTCGCCCAACGCGCTATGCGCCCGCAGGGCAACGCTGGACATCGTCTCCGGATCAGGCGGTTGTCCGTCCACTATACGCGTTGCCCCGAAGCCGTGGTGCTGCACCAACGCAAGCTTTGAACTGGGCTGTCGAGCAATCGGTGCGGCCCACGGACTTGCGCGCAAGGGTGAGATGATCGCAACATCTCGCTTATTTTAAATTTCGTCTTCATGGACCCCCGATCCGCGCGCCGCGCGGTCCGGAACCCGCTTGCGCGCAACTGTTAGGCAAATCGCAATGCGCCGGATGCTGGTCCCTGATGTCTGGGGCGGTGATCAGCCACGCGGGTGCGGTGCTGGACACCCCTATCTCGAGGCGCGCGGCAAAACGCTGTCCTGCGCGTGCAGGCACCCGTGCGCATGGGGAAGCCGTTGATCTGGCGGCGATTACGCCGTATTTTCCGGTAGCGCGCCGCATGCGCTGGGTGGGAATGCAGTTTCGGCCGATAGCGACGACACAACCAAGCGCGATCCGCGCGCGATAGCGACATGGTGCTGGGCGCTAACCGTTGCGTAGAAAACACCTGCCGCCAATCAGCCAAATAATCCAGCGCCGCGCGACAGTGGACAGCGGGCTGAATGCGTGCGCCCGAACAAGGCGAAATTGCGTCGATCAGCGCGCCTGATCAAACTTGGCCCAGAAGCACGAAGAAAACCGCATTCCCGACCCCGAATTCGGTGCGATGATGTGAATCGACAGGATATAGAAGGCCACCAGAAGCCCGCCAGAAACAGATGTTTCGGGGCTGTGATCAATCGGCAGGCAGGGGCACCCTTGAGCGGCCCAGAAACCAGCAGCGGTCGTGCATAGCGCCACGATGAACAAGATTGCGCGCGGCCGCGATCCGGAGAGCCGAGCCTTGGCCCAAGCGTGCGTTTCAGCGCGGCCAGACCGGGTATTACCTATCCCTGCGGCCAGCATTGTCAGCGCATAAGCGGTGGTGGGGGTATCATCACTGCTTTTCCTGCGGGACAAAAGACGGGCCGATGCGTGGCCACGGGCGCGGCAATTCGGGAAAGGCGTCAGGTCGGCCCTGTGCAAAGACTCAGTGCGCGAACCGGCGGCGGCGTGATACGCCTTGCACAGGATCATGGCTTGCCGCTCCGGCGCTCAGGAACTGGGGTCCAGAATGGTCGTGCCACGTCACGCGGCCCCGCCGAAATGCGCGGCTGATGCATAGAACCACGTGGTGTCGGCAGCGTTGCCAGCGCCTCCCGAGACACCGCCCCATTAACGTGCCACGAGCATCCGTGACCGGCAATGGACAACCACGAACCCGTCCCCCGAGGGTCACACCTCGTTCACCGTAAGCTCACAGCGCCCTGAACCCAGCGCAAAGGAACTGGCCAGAAAAGCCTGCGCCGCCCGCGGTCCCGAACCTGTGGTGATTCCTTTCACACAATCTATGCAGAATCAGCGCGATGCGGGATTTGCAACCTCCTGATCCAGATCAAGCGGGGTCTGCCGACCTCGGCACAATCAACCATTGGCAGAGGGATCCCTGTTGCATAACCTTTCAACGCCGATGCGTGCCCCGCTATGGGCTTTGCGCAACTATGTTGCGGCAGGGTGTGCTGGCAGGCTGCGCGCCCGAACCTGCCACCCCACCCGGGGCACAGCCTATCAGGAATTATTTGCGCCATCTGTTCCACGGCAGAGCGCCATGGGGACGGCGAACTGCGCGCGCTTGCCCGTGCCACCGCCTGATCTGACCGCATCAGCCGCGCGCAATGGCGGCGTCTTTCCCGCTGCGCGCGTGGCCGACATGCGTCTATGGCTATGCCGGGCATAGACATCGACCGTGATCTGATGCCGAATTCACCGGCCCTGCTGGACGCGACCCAAACCGTGCTGACAGATGCCGAAGGCGGCCCCCAGCAGGTTGCGCAGCGCCTTGCCGAGATGCTGATTATCTGCCCAAAGCTGCAACCTGATGACCGTCGCAATATGCAAGGAGTCTGTTGATGAAAACTGCCCTGATCGCGTCCTTTGGACTAGCGTGGAGCCTTGTTTTTGCCGAATGCGCAGGCCGTTGCGCAGGATGCCGTGAAGGTAAGGTGTTTGTAACCAAGTGTATGCGCCGTTGTCACGGGATCAACGCGGATGGTGCTGGTCGATGGCCAAACCGTCTGCTTGGGTGCAGCCCCACAGACTGACAGGGCCTCAGTGCCGCAATCCGGCGGGGTCTTTCCGATTTGTGGCGGTGATGCAACGGATCGACGGGCGGACCCTTTGTTCAGCCACTGCAGTCAGATGCCGGTTTTAATACGGCCGATTTTCGGAAATGAAATGTCGCCACTCAAGACGCCATCCGGCCAACCCGTGCTGATGGGCCCTCTGGCCGATCTGGTAACTTTACTTACAGAATCCAGAATGAGAAACAGTTTTGATCAGTATGGGTATTGCTGGCTTGGCTAATCGTCGGACCTGTGCCGCAAGTTGACATGCCCGAACCCGTCGAGGGCAGATCGTATTCGCCAGAACTGCGCGATCTGTCCAGCGGGCCATCAGGGCGGGGGGACCGGGCTGATCGCGGGCATATGGCCCGCGCCGCCGGGACTCTGACCACGGGATCCCTTCCGCGAGCGGGATGTATTTCGCGCACGCAGGTTTTGTCGGTGATCGCACGGTTACACAGCCCGCAAAGGACCAGAGGAAAACATGCCGGAATTCCGGTCTGCTGTTGCAGGGTGACAACCGTGGCCCGTCGTGCTGGAGGATGGCACACTTCCGCCTGTGCCGCGCCCTCTGGCGGCGTTGCTCGTTATCGGAGGAGAATCCAGCGCTGATCGTCCGAGGCGAACATCATTTCCTGGCGTCAGGTTTGAAATCTCGAGGATCAGTTTTGCGTTTGACGGCGGCTGCAAAATCTCGCGGCTGGCGGTGGGCAGGGTAAGGCGTTTGGCCGCCGATGCATCTGGTCCGCCGGTAAGGCTCTTCAGCGTTGCGGCGCGGCCCATGTCGCCGTTCAGCAATCGGGCAGGCCGTTGATGGTGATGCCGCCGCCAGCACCTGGTACGCGCCTCGCTATTGAGGGGCGGACAGTTGTTGAATGCTGTCCGCCGGAAAAGTCGATGAGCGCGCCATGCGTTGATGCGTCATTCTCCTGATCAGTTGCATGCCGCCGCAACAGGCGATCACGATGGCATTGCGGCCCAAGGCGCGACGCACAGGATGTCCCGTTTTGCGCCGCGAAACGTGCCGCTTCTATCCGTCGATCCGCATCCAGTCTAAACGACCACGGCCTGATTGGCGGCCATTCGCGTAACAACTGCATGGCCTGCCAAGCGGTGTTGCGGATTCGCCGCGATCACACTCGGATCGGTGATCGCCGTGGCATAGCCTTGGCCGCTTGCAATTAGCAGCTCGCCGGCCGATCAATAGACCCTGACGCATCCCCATAAGCACAAGTTTCCGATCGTATCCTGCGCCATGGCGGGCAGGGGTGGCCAATGGACAGGATCAGGGCAAGGATTCAGATGGCGCGGATTGAAACATAGGGCGGATGTTTGCGCTTGGGGTAGGTATGATCGCCTTCAGCGTCCAGTTCCTCGACAAACCGCGCATTCTCCGAGATTATATTTGACGCAATTCCGCGCTTTTTGCCCATCAGCCGTTCCACCGACACCGGTCTCGCCGGTTCATCCTCGTCAATCGTGACCGGATCATGCTGCGGCCTGGCAGGTCCATTGTACAATTTCCCTGAGGTCTTTTGGCGTCCCATCCGCCCGACCTTGAAGCGGACTGACGTCGATCTTACCTTTGCCGCCAAGCCCCCTTTTTCCAGCCGATCGCCTTTTCCGCCTCGTCCAGACAATAGACCGCGCTTGGCCCCCTGGGTCAGGCGGAACAAAGGCGGCAGGCAGGTACAATGGCCTGGTGTCGATTCATTGGCCGCATCTGGGTGAAAAAGAACGTCATCAGCAAGCCCGCGAATATGCGCCCGTCCAATCGGCACCGTCATGATGACGAATGCGGTCATAGCGCAGATCGTCGATGTTGAATTTCGATCCCAAGACTGACGCCCAAGTGCCTGGGTGTCAGATTCGCTGATTCTGATTGGACCCAGCTTGCCCGAGCCGCCCCCGCACGTTCAGGATTTTGCGCGCAAGGGCAGCAGGGCTTGGGTCTTGCGGTCGCGGCACCATCTTGGCTGATCCACCGCCGAGTCGCCCCTGCGATGAACAGCTCGTCCCTCGGGGTCGAGGATGTGCAATCCCCAGTTTGCCGGGACAGACGCCAGCTTTTTCGTAGCGGTCCTTGCGCTGGGTCCTCTTTTTCCTGACGGCGGCGCAACGTTCCTCGGCGCGCAGCACCATGAAATCAAGGATCGCGCTGCAATTTCGTATCCGCCGCCACCAGTTTGTCGAAATGGGTTCCGCGCCACTGATTTTCGACCAGACCGCGCAGCCTTCCACGTGGCCAGCAGGTCTTTTGTTTGGCCCCGAATTCCGGCTCGCTGATGAAGCAACTGACCAGCGCGCAACCGCCGGTGAATGCAGATCCTCGGGTGATTTCCTTGGCTTTGCCGGTTGTTCCACCTGCCGTAAGCGCGTAATACCTTTCAGGATCGCCGCCCCAGAAAATCCCGCCTCATTGCGTTGCGACCTTCGGGGGTGGGGACCGTGTTGCAAATAGGACTGGATGACCCGTCGCCGGTGCAGGCGTCCAGTTTGGATCGCCCATTTCCACTTGGCCCGAGGAACATTGAACTTTTCCTGAATTCCAACGGTGCGGAAAGGGCCGGTTCAGCATAGGTGAGGCTTTTGCCACAATGTTTCGTTCAGGTAATCCCGAACAGAGCGCCTGGAAAATGAAACACGGCCTCTTGCGGCGTCTCGCCCGTCATTGGACGCGCGGATTTCCCAACGGGATTTTCCACGCCCGAGAAACAGATAGCCTTCGATGCGGATGATTTGAACATCCGCGCCAGGTTTTGAACCGGTGCGAGCCGAAAATTCTTGCTCGTCCCGCATGAAGGTCACTGTGGTGCCAGCGCTGTTAGGGGGCGGCACCGATCTTTTTGAATCGACCTTGCGGGCATGCCGCGCGCGACCAAAAAGCGCTGCTTAAAGTCTTGTTGCGGGCCACCTGCACCACCATGGAATCCGACAGCGCGTTGACACCGATGCCGACGCCGTGCAACGCCGAGGTCTGATTAGGCCTTTTCCGGAGAATTTGCCGCCCGAATGCAGGGTGCCACAGGATAACCTCCAGCGCGCTTTTATCGGGGAATTTCGGATGCGCATCAATCGGGATGCCGCGCCCGTTGTCGCGGCATGGTGGACGCTGTAATCCTCCTGCAACCCACACCTCGATACGGTTGGCAATGCTGCCACCGCCTCGTCCCATGAATTGGTCCAGCCACTTCGGCCACCAGGTTGATGCAACGCGCGCTCGTCGTGCCAGCTGATATACATACCGGGGCGCTTGCGGACAGGCTCCAGCCCTTCAAGGACTTTCGATCGCAGGATGCCGTTGGTAATCGTCGGGGGCGGTTCCGGTCTGAAGATCGTGGCCATGTTACTCGCTCTTCTTTATGGGTTTGGGCCGCAGTATGTCAGAAGCAGGCCGTCAGGGGAAAGCGGTTTGGGGTTTCCCGCATCGAAGGGCAGCATCTGCTTATCCAAGCATGAATGAGTATTTCCCGGCAGATGAAAACGGCGCGCGCCCTGCATCATCTTTTGCTGCAAATACTCATGATCCGACAGATAATATCAGCCCCAGCCAGTGCGGATGATCGCGGCGAAGCGCCCGGTTTCTGGTGGGCAGATCCAGTGGTCGGCCCCGTCGATACGGTGGATGTCAGATCGGGGGCGTGATCTTGCAATCCGTCAGACAATCCGTCAGCGCGCCGTGTCACCGGTGCCCCGATCAGAAATGCGGTTGCGGCAAACGCGCAAGCGCGTCACGGGGCAGGCGGGCAGAACAAAAATCCGTGATCGGCTGGCGGGGACGCGACTTGCAAAGGCGATGCGCGGTACCAGTTTTGACCATGGGCGCGCATCCGGCCGGGGCGCGCCCATTCGGCCTTGTAGGCGGCCAGTTTCGCGGGCGTCATCCATGACAGGTCATATTGGCCGAAAACAGTCCAGCGCTTGCCCCGAAACTCATACCTTGGCACAGACGATCCTCTGCCCTGTCGGACGCAGCCCCAGAGGATATATTGCGAGGCGGCGATTGGCGCCCCGCCTGCCGGCATCCTCGCGCTGGAAGGCACGGGCGTGCACGCCGTTGCAGGAGAATTCAGCCGGCCGACCTTCGTTCAGGCTGGCGGGCGGCCAGCACATAGCGACAGATGCGCCAGTCATGGCGCCACCGTGACAGGGCGCGGCGCCAGATGGTCGATCAGCGCCACATAGTCGCCACCAGTTTTTGCCCGTTGCATAATCGGGCCAACATGACGGGTGCCCAGCTTTGGCCCTAGCCGCGCTTGGTCGGTGCGTGCAGCGGTACGTCACTCAGGCGTTCGGCCAATTCGGACCACGCCCGGAATAACTCGGGAAAGCCGTGCAGCAATCAGCAGGATGGCGCATCCTTTTTGGCCCTTCCCAGATCATGGAAGGGCTGGCGTTCAGGCAATTATGGATGGCTTTGCATGGTTTCCCATCTTGCGCAATAGAGGCGCCCTTGGCGGGCAGCCCTGTTTCGCCGTCATTCAGGCTGCAAGGTTTTCGAAAAAAAAAAAACCCCGCCCAGGACCCCATGGGTGGGGATGAAAGCCGCGCCAGTAGCTGTGCTCGGGCTTTTCGGTGCCATCCTCGTTCAAGCGCCACGACCAACCGTCTGCCGCATCGGTCAGCGCTAAAAAGGTGGCCTTGCTGTCATCACCTTTCGGTCAGGTCCATAAAGCGTTGCGACATGCATGGGCGAATTGTTCAGAACGCAGCGTGTCCCCAGACCGGATCGGCGTAGTGATTCGAAGGGGATGAAATCCAGACCGCTCGACCGCCTGCCAGCTTTCCACGGGTGGCCGGCATCGGCGCTGCCGCGTTGTGATTGGCGTTGTCAAACGTCAGCAGGTGCGGCGTGGTGCCGGTGGCTTGCCTCGAAAATCTACGCATCGGCAGATAGATCGACACGTCATCGACCGAGCCTGCCATGTCATCGTGGGCGCGCGCAACCGGGCAAGCCCGCCTCGTCCCAGAAACCCGTGCTGGCGACCCATGGGCCAATTGGCGATGATCGTTTGACACGTGTCATCCCACGATGGCCTCGTGGGCTGTCGATCCGGCGATTTGCGGGCAGCAAGCCTATGGGCTGCCCCAAGGCAGATCAACCGCGGCTTTGCGTCACACCGGCACCCGCCAAAGATCAGCGCGTCCGTACCACCCAATGAATAGCCGATCACGCCGTATGCCTGCGTCGTGATCGCGGCCAGATCGGGGCAGTGGCCGACAGTTCTGCATCTGTTCCAGATACGAAACGCTGGTCGCGTGGCGGTTCAGCAAAGTTCGAGCAAGGCCGCCTGATCGAAATAAGTGCTGTCGCTATGGTTCCGATCGGGCCACGACATAGCCCTTGGAGGAATGTTCTCGCCCCAATGCGACAACAAGCAAACGGTTGCCAGGATAGCCGTGGCTGATGATGACCAGCGGGAACGATTTCTCGGCAGCGGGGCCGCAATCGCGGGCGCACGGCCTGACAGGGATGTTGCGGGTGCGCCCGTCGCGCGATCACCCGTGTCATAGGTGGTGCCAAAGCCTCGTTCCCGCTCGGCTAGCGGATACCAGAACCTCGACCGTCAGGGGGGCGGTCAATAGGTTCGGTGGTAGTCCGTATCCGTCACGTTCCAGAAATGTCGATCTGGTCCGGGATGGGTGCAGAGGACAGCGTCCGCACCCCGACAATGGTCCGCCGAAAAGCGCCAGTTCGGGGGGCATCTGGGCGGTCTGGTCGATGGGGTTTGAGCTTATCATTTGGGCGGATACTGAACCTCAAACAACGGGGCTGGCAGAGCAGCGCCAACGCAATCGGGTGGTTTTTGCGCGGGGTCCATGGGTTTCTCCTCCTATGGATGGTTCCTATTGGGACCTGCGCGACCGTGGTGCACGACTGCCTTGTTTGTCCGTTGCGTCATCTGCCCGAGCCTGCCCGAAAGCCTGCCCAGTGGTCCTTGCACGGTCGTTCAGTGGCCCGCAGGGTCGCGCAACTGTCCGTGTGACACATGTCCGTGTGACCCGTCAAAATCGCAGCGGCTTTCCCAGATTTGGCCATAATCTTTCGATATCTGCCTGCATCACTAGAGGGAAAACGTCCGTGGCCTCATGCAGGGCTGCCGGACATGAAAAACAGCGAAAGGAAGCACAATGCGCGCAGTTTTTGGCTCCGTGTGATCGCCGGTCTGGTTTGGCAGGTTTGCCGTATTATGATGGCCGAAAAGCTCAGTTTGATGGCTACCAGCAGCAATTGGGCCCAAGCGAAATGCATGCAGACCGAAGTGTTCCCGACGGTCGAGGTTTTTGTAGCCAAGAAAATATTGAATTTGGCGACTTCCTGAAGACAGAGGATTTTGCGCGCGGTGAAATTGGCCAGCCAAATGCGATTCCACCGAGCAGCTTTGCCCGGCGCTTCAGGATCTTTTCCCGAGAATGACACGGCCCCCCGCTTTGGTGCTGCGCATCATTGAAGAAGGACCAACGCGATCCTTGCACCAAGGTCCAGTCCTGCCCGCGAGGAATGCCCGGACTGGGAACGCGCGGATCGAAGCGCGGCGATGCGCGCCTTTGCGATCAAGGTCGATGTCGCCTATCGGTGTGTCGGGCTTTCTATTGCGGCCCGGTGACCGCGTGGATGTGTTAAATTGGACGGGCGTTTGTGTCGGGTGATCTGGGGCGCCGAGTCCGTGGCGACGTGACCAACTGATCGAGGCCATGGTTCGCCCTGATCGCTTGTGGACCAAAGTGCCATGCCGACACTCCGAGCCTCTATCCGCGCGCACTGTGACTGTTTCGGTGCGTCCCGGTAGTGTGGCGGCAGCTGGACAGGCACAATCGACAGGCCGTTTGTCCGCTGGCACGGTTGGCGTCAGGACGACCACAGTTGCCGCAGGCCGATCGAGGTGCGATAAGCGCAGCTTGCTGGCCTTGTCCGCGCACAGGTGTGGCGCCGGTCGAAGTGGAGCAGGAAGGTCCGTCTGCTCAACGCGGGTGCGGGTCGCGGTGCGAGGTCGTGGAGTTGCCCATGATCCCTGACGAACTGATTCGCTGCGCGCATTTCATTCAAAAGGGGCAGGCCTTCTGCGGAGGCCTTGCCTTTTTCGATTCGTGTCAAGCCAATCCAGAGATGTTTCTTTCGCCTCCTGGTTTTGCCTGTTTTATCCACATAAGTATGACGTAACAGGAGCAAAACTGCGGGCAAACATGGCCCGCTTATGGCGTTTGTGGCGCTGTGTTCTATTGTTTGCTCAAACTTGGCAGCGTTGGCGGACGATTTTGGGCAAGGTGTGGTAACGGGCTGGGCTCCGCTGATGTTTAATCTGTCGCGAGATAGGCCCAGAAAGAGACACCGAGTTTGTTGCATGTCTTGACCAGCGACATGAATGTTCGCGGCAATCGCGGCGCGATCCGCTGCGGGTGCCCCACTGACCCTTGGCCGTTTGGTGACTGGACACCGAATGTCGTTTTCGGGAACCGTTGGTGTGGAGCGGTATCGCGGCGCGGTCGAGCAACCATCAGCCAGTTCCCGTCTTGATTGCAATGCAACGCGCAAGCAGCCTGTCGAGAGTGACAACAGCCGTGCGGCGCCGGAATTCCGGTTCGAAAGCCGGTCTCGCAGGACAACACCGCGTTAGGGTCGGATCCCGGCAATACGCCTTGAGGGCGTCGTAGTAGCGCAGATCAGCTTATCGTTGTTGCTGCTGGGCGAGGCGGTGCTGCGCGGTGACGGTGTTTTTTGGAGTTTAAATGGCCAAGCCGTTCTTGCGTGGACCCCAGATAATTGCGTGCTTGGCCCGACATTGAAACGGCCGGCATCGTCGCTGACGATCACTGTGGTCGCCAAGCAGCCATGCGCCTTGGGACGCTGCCGCAAAGGCGTCGCCCTCGTGTGGCAATCTTGCGTGGGATCGGGCGCGAACTGAGCGCGCTGATTGCCGAAGGCCGTCCGATGCCGCCTCAGGCGCCTGATCGGCAAACTGCTTGTCGTCCGCTTCGGCCACCAGCCGGATTGCCGGACTGCTGGAGTGAACGGCGGG
>Ga0163217_1023273_pt1 | contig 10797 bp, 19 predicted proteins | sample SynspAceP_FD_185933 | JGI IMG/M metagenome (GOLD analysis project Ga0163217, IMG submission 185933) | Saline lake microbial communities from Ace Lake in Antarctica - Synechococcus sp. Ace-P (PacBio error correction) | ecosystem: Environmental > Aquatic > Non-marine Saline and Alkaline > Saline ...
GATATTGGAGAACGCCTTTGACCGGCGCCAAACCAGTACTTCAAAGCCATCCGGCACATCAACCCTCCCAGATCAGCTGACACACGAATCTGGTGGCCGCGCTGCTGGCAAATCTGCGCAAAGGTGCGCATGAAAAGTCGCGTTGCAGACGCATAGGGAAATATTTGTAAGTACAAGGCAATTGCATCAGATATACCCTCTCGTCCAGCAGTAAGGGACTTGCCATTGCACGTGGACTATTGCGGGTTCAGCCACGGTTGAAGCACAGGGGTTGCTCAACGGCGCAGAATCAAACCTGGCGGCAAATCCTCCGGGGGTAGGCTGATAATGAACAGGTTTTTCCTGCAAACAGGGGCGCAGGAAGAGTTAATTCGAGTGACAGCGAAATGCAGGATACTGAAGAAGCCCCATAGGCGCCGGTTCAGTACCGGAATTGGTCCGGCCCGGAAGAGGGACAGGTTGGCCGTCACACGAGCAGTGCGGCCAGATGCCCCCAAACCGGTGTCCTACGCCACACAGGCCGATGCCCGCGGCGACATCCCGCCATGCGGCTAGCACAGCTTCGGAATCCTGAAACACGCTTCCAGCCGTCAGCAATTTCGATCGGCACGGCTTTTTCTCCGGGTTACCCCAGGGCAAGCGCACATATAAAACCTTCGGCGACGGCTAATTCCGCAGTTCGCGCCAGTAAATTTCCGGCAGTGCTTGATCTTCCAGGTGGGTGCCATGAAGAACAGCAAGATAAGGGCTTGATCAGTAATCTCGCCGGCCAGATAGCGCGGTCGCGACCCGTTAGTCGCCCCACGCGCCGGCCCAAGCCCGATATCCCAGCGCCTTGGCAAACAGCTGTCCGCACGCCGCTCCCAGGCATGGCTGCCCCCAGGGCACATCACAACCTGTCATAGAAGCGCTGGCCCATTTGTCCGCGGCAAAGAGGTTTTGTCCCAACCCCACCATGTGCTTGGGCATAGCGCGTCAGCCAAGGCCTTTTCAACAACCCTGACATCGATATCAGATCAAAGGCGTGGTGGCAAGCGTTCCTTGACCGCGCACCATCGCCGCTGCGCCAGTCTGGAAAGGTGCTTGCGCCACGCGAATCGCACGGAATAACTTCGGCCACCGCGGATGCCAGCTGAATCTCGGCGAAGCCTCCTCAACCACCCCAATTCAAACTGGATATCGGGAATCGCGCGACGCGCGGTCGTCAGAGCAAGCAAGTATGAATAAACGTCGCCCATCTGAAGACGTCCTTGGATCCAGTCAGCACGCGCATGCCTCAGAGCCCCTGCGGGTCGGCGACAGGTCGCGAGAGCCCTCGCCCACCAGCCGGTCAAAGTGCAGCCAATGACCCAATTGCGGCTGCGCAAGTCCACGCAGGCAGTTGTTAGTGGGCCAAATCGGCAGGTCCGGTCAATGCAGGGGCTGCAGTCCAGCCTAAACAGCGCACAATTCCTACTGACATCGCCAATGGCGGTGTAAATGGCCGGAGAAAGTCGAATGCCGTAGACAGCCCAAGGGCCGGTCCAGGGCTGGCAGCAACATGCATGAGCCCGAGTCATTGCTGCCCAGGCGCTGGCGCAGGACAACAAAGGTCGATAGCCTCCGCCAGGCTGGTTTCACCGGAAGAGGTTGACGCGAGCTCTTCGCGTAAACCGGGATCATCTTGGCGGATATCTTCGCCGCCAGGGTGATACTTTTGGAGCAAACAGCCAGAACCTGCATACCCTGACGGATTCGCTGTCAGCGACCTGGCATAGTGCTCCCTGCGGGCCAGCGTTTGGTCGAGCGAACTCGGCACCGGGGGCACAGCGCCTCAAGCACCGGACGATCAGTTCAAGGCGCAAAACGGGACAGAGCACGATCGGCGGCTGGCCGGGTAATCTGCAAACCGGGCCGCGGATAGGGTGGTTTGGTAGCTGATGGCCCTGGAGCGAAAAGCCAGCGCCCATAAACGTTCGGATCATCAGCGGGTAAAGCGCTCTTTGTCGTCGAAACACCGCGATATCGTTGGAGCAACCCTAACGCATTTCGCCCCGCCAGCCAGTACGCTGGGGATGTCGCGAAACGGCCCAAGCAGACCTTCACGGGATTGGCAGCAGAAATAAGCCTGATCGTACGACGGCCGGGCCAGGCTTCTTGCCGATAGCGTCGGGTACCGCAATATCCAACCACCATGGCCCAGCGGAAAACTCAAGCGCCTGCTCTTCAGGCATGCGCTCCAAGAATCGGCCGACTCCAGTCCGGCGCAGCAACTCGAAATCTCACAATCCGGCCATGACGCAGCTTCAGGCAGGCAAACAACAGTCTGCGCCATCACCATTCCGCCAACCAGGCCCTGGGGACCGTACGATAAGAATATTCCATAAAGCTTGAAGCTAGAGGCTTGAAGCTTGAAGCGGAAGACCCGTCCAACAGAACTCAGCGGTTTTCATTCCGCTTCTCGCTTCCAAGCTTACTTGACGCAGCGTACGCCATTCGGCATCGGCTGCACTCTGACACGGTCAACCAAGATCGAAATAGCTTCTGCAATTTCTCGTGATCGGGCCTGGCGGGCGACCTTTTCGCCACATCTGGCCGTTATCCAGCTCGTCGATCGGGTACACCTCAAGCGGCGGTGCCGGTGAAAAAGGCCTCGTCTGCGATATAGAACCCTCATCAGTGGTCAGGCGCTTCTGCGACAATCGGGATATGAATTCGCCTCGCCAGGGCCAGCACCGTGCCACGGGTAATACCATTCGCAGGCGTGACCTCAGGGCGTGTAATGACGCCATTCTTTGACGAATACACGTTCTCCGCTGCCCTTCGGCCACGTTAGCCTTCTGGATCAAGAAGCAGCGCTTCGTCAGCACCAGCGGAATAGCCTTTCCTGCAACGCCAGCATGGAAGTTCATAGTAGGCGCGCTGGCCTTGGGCGAGTCCATGGTGATTTCACGTGATGGCGAAGTAAAGGCGCTGGTGCGGATCTTGATACCGCGCTCGGCAGTGCCTCTTCCGCTCCATATAGGCACCCAATGCCGCAGGCCTGCAATGGCAAGCATGTAACCTTGAGGTTTGTCCGCACGGAATACCCATGCCCTTCGAGCGCGTAGAACACCAGCGGGCGAAGTATAAGCTGGTTTCGGAGATTGTCTGGGCGACCACGGCGGCCGGCTGCGCTTACGTTGAGCTGTTTCCTTGGTGAAGGAACTTCAGCCATGATATGCGCCGAATCGAAACACCGATCACGTATGGCATTCAACCTAAGATAGCCTGCATCCGGCGTACTGTAGGCGCGCTACCCCTTCAATACGGCATCCGTAAAGTGCAGGGAGTGGGTCAGAACATGCACATTGGGTCGCGCCACGGCAGCCATTTCAAACCATCAATACAGATAACACATCACGAATCGGCCATCGAACATTGCAGCCCGCTCCATCTAATTGGTTGTTCTTAACTCGATTATGTCCCGGCCGGACCTGCTCTGCCGCTACCCGGGAAAAACGCCCGGGCTGGCGTGTCATTCCGGCAGCCATTGCTGCACAGACTGGATGAGCCGCGTCGGAACTTCAACTGGTCGCCACCTGTGACTTTTGGCCAGGCTGCTTTGCAAATGTCCAGGCGATGGGCTGGCGGCGCGGTAGGCTTTGTAAGCTCCTGCAAACGCTGCACGTCCGCCGGAGATCAGTCCGGCATCACGCAGCCCGTCTAGAATTCTGAATGTTATCGGTATAAACGCGTAACTCGGGGTACCGGCACGACCAGGCCAACAGAATCGGCATAATTCACATTAATTGATATCAAACGATACCTCCGGGTCCTGCTTCAATCAAACAGCGCCTCCAGGGCTGGATGCTGACTGATCGAACCGCGCGGGTTGCTTTGGGTACCAGGTTATCGCGCATTTTTTTGCGCGCATGCCACCTACGTCTTCGCGCAGCTGTGGCCTCATCGTCGCTGGGCGGCTCAGCCACTTCCAGCGCAGGTCCTGGAAAGCGATGACTCAAGCGTTTGCAACCGCCAGCACCCGCGCACGCACCAGCGCCTGGTGCTCCAGTCCAGGCTTCGTTCGCGCTGGTAGCGGGGCGAAGGATTGCAGGGAACTGACCAGAGCCCGGAATCGCCCGAGGGCCGCAAGACGCATGTCCACCTCGTACAAGGCGCTCCGAGGTCGTCTGGGTATTGAGCATATGGATGACGTGCGGCTGAACGCCAGACGATGAAAAGACCGCGCTGCCATCTATTGGCGCGCGCCGTCTGGTTTTTCGGCCATCCGCGTCACCATCCGTGAATAAAGACCAGACTCATAGATCCGGACCATGCCCCAACTCTATGCCACCGACCTTGCCATGCCGAGAATGGACAAAATCCATTTCGCACAGGCCTGCCGTCGGCGCGCTTGGGAAAGCCCATGGCGCTTGGTCATCTCGCGCCAGGCCGAAGCCAGCAAACACCTGTTGCAGGATAGCCTTTCGGCTATCCGGTCAGATATCGCTGGACTTTCATCAGCGGCGGTGCCGGCAATCTCGGAGGCGCACCCAGCACGTGCGCGCGACGGAAATACGAGCACTTCCATCTGCTCGCTCCAGATCAATCCTCGGAATGCGCATCAATTGGATGGCGGAGCTCATCGACCAACTCTTCGGTTTCGGTGGCCGATACAGGCGCCCAGCATTTCAGCAGCTCAATCCAGCACGACCGGTAGCGGGTGGATCGTTGTTTCGGGCTATGCCACGGCTGGCGGAGCAACAGACCAATAGCTCTCTTAATGCCTGGGGTTTTTCCGTCAACAGCAACAAATAGCCGAGCGGTCGGGCCACGGCCGTCGACCAACGGCATGACCTTTCATGCGAGGTCTGGATTGTCTGTGTTCTGCGCCATGCGCCAGCAAGCGCGGCAAATGAATACAATCCAGACGCTCTCTGCCAAGAACGCTGCATCGAGCGCCACCCGGCGCGCGATTGTGTAGACCCCTGCAACCGAACGCAGTGCTTCCTCCGGCTGCTTGAAGCCGCCTTCACCAGCTGCTTCGATCGCATTCAAGCGTTCATGACTTCCCATACCGGCATCCATCCGATGCAGGGGCAACTTCCTCATCACTGCTCGGTATCCGGATCAGCCGATCACCCGGCGAAATGCCAGGCGCTACGGAAGCTTCGCTGCTGGCTACTCAATACCGCGCGAACGGCAGCCAGTCGTCGAAACCCAATCACGTAAGCAATGCGTGCTTGGCTTTGCGCACTGGGCCAGCATCTGCCGTCTGCCTGTCATCGGGCGCTGCAGGCGCATGTTGGTATCGCGTCAGGATAAGATAGGCGCCCTTGAGTTTCGTCCACCGCTCGTCCGGCAGGTAGCTGTTCTGCGAGCTTCCAGCATCGCGAGGATCGGCCGCTGTACGGTCGCGCCGCGATGGATCAACTGGAAGGCCTGGCCAATAAACTCCACTTCGCGGCTGCCACCTGAGCCCAGCTTGACGTTGTCCTGCAAGCCTTGCGCTGTACGTCGCGCACTGGATATCAGTTTCAAGCTGCGCAATGCTTCGATAGCGGCAAAATCCAGATACGCGATACGACAAAGGGTTTGAGCATGCCTGAGCTGCGCGCCCTGCTGCTGATCACGGCAACCACTCGGGCCTTGATCATAGCGTAACGCTTCACCAGTCGCGACCCTGGCTCTGGTAATTACCTGCTCCAGCGCATCAAAGCCTGAACACAGGGCGCCACTATCGCCGTACGGACGCAGGCGCATATCCAACACGAAATACGAAACCGTCCACGGTAATCGCATCCATGGGGGGCCTTGAGATCAGGCGCTGCCCCAACGGATAAAAAATTCTGATGTGGACAGGCTGCGTCCGCCCGCCTTGGGTTTCGCCCAGCCTCGGGGTAGGCAAAAATCAGATCGGATATCCGACGACAGATTCACTCCCTCGGGCGCCCAGCTTTGCCCTGCCCGCACTACCAATATGGTTGCGCGGCTTGGCCGCTTCGCCTGTAGGCGTACCCAGGGGTCGTCTGCGGCCTGGGCGTACAACCACCGATTAAGCCTGTTCGATACAGGCATCGGCCATGTCGTCGACAGGTCCCGGGTTCTTCAGCAGTAGCCGCCAGCGCGTGTTACATCTCGCAGATAATGCGTACCTGCTGCTTGCTGACGAAAACGCCCGCAACGCTTGCGCAAGCTTCTCTTCGGTGTCAACTGGGGCCAATGCGGATACAAGCATACCGACTCCATGTCCGTCTTTCGCCAGAGAGGCGCCAAAGCAGATCATTTCTACCAGTCGCCAGGCATTTGTGCGGTTCACGCCAGTTGCTCGCGACGAAATCGCTGCCCGCAGCCACGAAGGGCCAAGCTCGCTGAAAAACCGCTCGCCCAGTGCCGGCAACTGTCCTCCTCAAGCCCGCGTGCGCCACGCGGCTCGCACTGTCCTGGTGATGTTTGACCAGGGATTTTGCAGGGAATCGGCAACGGCAAGCGGCGAGGTAAAAGGCATGGTCTATCCTGTAGGAAAACCAATGCGCAGCTGGCCAATGTCCAGCGCGGCTGCGAAAAAGGTTAACTCGGCAAGAACCATTGGTCATCTTTGTAGGCATACTACTACAAGTTTACAAAGGATGGATAAACACCTTTTTTGTAGTTAAATACAAGAACCGCACACAACACCCATTTCGGTTGTCATCAGGCTATCAAGTCCTTCACAGCGATTAGGCCACAAGGTCTGGAACTGAAGCATGAAGCAAAACATATCGATACACTGGAACCGGAAATGCTTGGATTCCGCTTCGAATCCGGTACTGGATAACGAAGGCGAGAGATCGGGGCGCACTACCTGATGCCGCGCCTCGGTGAACTGGCCAGCCCGCAGCGGCACCCCACTGCCCTACGCCATCACCCACGCCCATCGCAACACCATCCGGTCACCGCACGAATGAGTTATGCCCGGTGATCTGTTCATGGACGCGGCGGATTCGCTCGATGGTCCGCTGGAACGCACTGGCCATGGTCATCGCGTACCAACCAGCAAGAATCCGGATCTGGGCGGCCACCATTCTAGCTCGGCCTCCTAGCGCCACCTTGTACGATTATCGCTTCAACTAACTTCTTCAGGCGCCAACTCGAAGACACGGCGGCGATCTGTGTTTTTTTCCAGGGCAATGCGTCCCGGCATCTATCCCGCCGCCTTCCTCAAGGTCGTATCAGCGAAGACCCAGCTCGACAACTCCGCAGGAAGTGGACGGCCAAGGGCCTGTCCATCCTACCCAACACCCCTGGCTGATGCGGACTTCTGGCAAGTTCCGACCGTATCCATGGGTCTGGGCCCGATCCAGGCTATCTACCCAAGGCCGCGCTTCATGAAGTACTCTGGAGCCCGGCGGCTTCATCGAGCAACCGGTAAGCAGAAGGTCTTGGTGTTTTGTCGGCGACGGCGAGAACCGACGAGCCCGAATCCCTGGTTGCATCTCCCTGGCAGTGCGAGAAGCTCGACAACCTGATTTCGTTTATAACAAACCTGCAGCGTCTGATGGGCCGTATGGAGCGCGGCAATGGCAAAGATCATCCAGGAACTGGAAGGCAGCTTCCGCGGTGCCGATGGACGTGATCAAGGTCATCTGGGGGCGCAATGTGGGATCCGCTGTTTGCCCGGACCATGACCGGCCTGCTGCAACAGCGCATGGAAGACGCATCCGACGGCGATTACAGAACTACAAGCCAACGACGGTGCCTATGTACGCGAGCACTTCTTCGGCGCCCGCGTCCGGAACTCAAGGAAATGGTCAGGACTTCTCCGATGAGGAAATCTGGAAGCTCAACCGGGGCGGCAACGATCCGTCACAAGGTTTACGCCTGCCTATCACGCGCGACGTCAACCACCAAGGATCAGCCCACGGTCATTCTGCCAAGACCATCAAGTTTATGGCACCGGGCACAGGCCAGGGCCAGAACACCCGGCACAACAACGAAAAAGTCGATATCGAGAGCCTGAAGAAAATTCCGCGATCGTGTTCGTATATTCGGTCAATGACCAAGGACCTGGAAAAGCTGTCCCTTCTCAAGCCCGAGAAAGGCGTGCCGAGTTAACAAGTAATCTGCATCACGCCGGAACACTTGGTGGTTACATGCCCCAGCTGCGCGCGAACGCTTCAAGGTCCCGGTCCCGCACTGGAAACCTCAGGCGATTCTGGATGGCAGCGGTGATCGCGAAATCTCCACCACGGCCTTCGGCGGTATATCTCGCAACTGGTCAAGGACAAGAACTGGCTCGCGCAATCGTGCCTTTGTGCCTGACGAGGCCCGCACTTCGGTATGAGGCATGTCCGTCCGCTTGGCATCTATTCCTCCGTCGGTCAGCTGTATGACCCGTCGACAAGGATCAAGTGATGTTCTACCGCGAGGACAAGAAAGGTCGATCCCTCGGGAGCATCAAAAAAAGCCGGCGCATGTCAGCTGATTGCTGCGGCTACCGGCCTAACAGCATACAACCAGCCATTGCGCCGTTCTACATCTTCTACTCGATGTTCGGCTTCCAGCGTATCGGCGATCTGGCCTGGGCGTGCGACAGGCGCGCCAAGGGCTTTCCTGATTGGCGCAACCGCTGCCCGCACCCCGCTGAAACGGTGAAGGTTTGCTAGCACGAAGATGGCCACAGCCATATTATTGCTTCGACTTCCCGAACTGCCGCGCTATGACCCACTACGGCTACGAGCTGGCGGTGATCATCCGCGAAGGCCGCGCGGATGATGAAGAGCAGGAAAAACGTCTACTACTACCTGACCGTGATGAACGTAAGCCTAACGTACAACCGGCCATGCCCAAGGGGCAAGGATGTGGAAGAAGGCATCATGCGCGGCATGTATCTGCTTGAAGGGCCAGCCAAGCCTGCCCAATGCTGCACGTGCAGTTGATGGGCAGGCGGCACTGGATTTTTGCGTGAACATGCGTGAAGCGGCGAAGATCCTGGAAGCGGACTTCGGTGTGCGTTCCGATATCTGGAGCGTTACAGCTTCAACGGAGCTGCGCCGCGATGGCTGGATGTAGAGCCGCTGGGAACGTCATGGCTACCCAGAACCAAAAAACGCGCCTGAAAGCTTTGTCGAGCAGAGTCTGGGCCAAGCACACGGCCCGGGTGATCGCCTCGACCGATTACATGAAGCTGTTTGCCGAGCATGATCGCCAGTGGGTTCCGGGCACCATTCATAGGTCCTGGGTTACTGACGGTTTCGGCCGCCAGCGACAGCCCGTCGCAAACTGCCGTCACTTTCTTTGAAGTGGACCGGCTACTGGGTAGCCTATTCCGCGCTATCCGCGCTGGTGGAATCCGGTGATCTGAAACCAAGGTGATTGCCGACGCGCTCAAGACCTTTCGTATCGACCCCGAGAAAACCACCCGCCTTGGAATTGCTTGAGGAACCGGTATGAGTGAATTTGATCAAAGTACCGCGGCATCGGTGACGTCGGGTTGAAGTTTCGAGATACTGGTCAGGTCGGCGCAAAGGTCCGAGGCTGAACAGACCGGGTGACCCTGGAGTCGGCAAGGCGAGTATGAAATCCCTGCCCAAGGCTGGCGTCATCGAAGGCCATGCAAGGTCAAGATGGGCACACCTTTTGAAGGAAAGGCGAAATGACCTGAATCGAGCTGGGTTCTGAAGCTGACGACGCTGCGAGAGAAGGAACAGAAAGCTGAGAGCAGGCCGGAAGGCAGAAGCCGAAAGCCCTCTGAAAAAAATCTTCCGACGCCGAAGAAATGCAGCGGAGAAAAGCCCGCAGGCAGTTCGGTTCAAGCCCAGTCAAGGTCCCCGATCTTGGCTCGATACAAAGCCAAAGTGATCGAGATTGCTGGTCAAGAAAGGCGACACCGTCGAAGTTTGACTCAAGTCCCTGATCGTCTGGAATCCGACAAGGCCAGCATGGAGACCCCTCTCCAATCAATAATCGCCGCACCGTGAGTGATCGAGATCAAGCTGGAACAGGATGCCCGGCACGGCGACCTGATTCTGCACATAAAGTGGAAGGCGAAGAGCCGCAGGCTTTTGCCCTGGGACGAGCCAGAACAGGCAGAAAAAGCCGCTCCGATGCAAAGGCTGATAAAACAGCCCGAAGCCAACAGGACAAGAGCGCAGACAGCAAGCCAGCAAACAGGACGAAGCACGCCGGCCAGTCGGCGGCCCAGCCGCGACGTATTTGAAAAAAGTACCAATGGTGGGGGGGGAGGGGGGGGTGAGGTGCATGGCGGCCCAGCTGTAGGTCTGCTCGCCCGGGAATGGGTGTTGTCTGGCGAAGTGAAATCAACCGGCCCGCGGGACCGGATTCTCAAAGGAAGACGTGCAGAATCAAACCGTCAATGCAGTGATGAAGCAGGCCAAGAGCGCGCCGGCGACCGCTGGCGGTTCAGGCATTCCCGCCGGTTGCGGAAATCGACTTCAGCCGTTTGGTAAATCGAAGTCCCCCAAGGCACATGACCGGCTACAGCAGATTGGCGCTGCCAATATCCACCTAGCTGGCTGAATGTGCTCGCATGTTGAACAGTGTGAGTCGGCGGATTATCAAGCGAACTATGGAACCCTTCCGCAAGAACCAGAAGGACGTGCGAAGGCGGCGCTCGAGCCTGACCATTCTGCCTCCTGCTTCAAGGCTGTTGCGCACACTTGCTGCGCGAACAGGCCCAACTTCAAACGTCTCGCTGGCGCCCAATGGCAAGCAGCTGATTCACAAGATTACGGTGTCATTCGGTTTTGCCGTGGACACACCCGATGGCCTGATGGTCCGGTGATTCGCGACCGTCGACAAGAAGAGCCTGCTTGGAATGGCCGGCGAAGCGCTAGC
>Ga0163217_1045857_pt1 | contig 10797 bp, 6 predicted proteins | sample SynspAceP_FD_185933 | JGI IMG/M metagenome (GOLD analysis project Ga0163217, IMG submission 185933) | Saline lake microbial communities from Ace Lake in Antarctica - Synechococcus sp. Ace-P (PacBio error correction) | ecosystem: Environmental > Aquatic > Non-marine Saline and Alkaline > Saline ...
AATTTCAGTAGCCAACCTCTGATCTGAAGTGGGTCTCAGGAAGGCATATTACTTTGGGGTCACAATCAAACCATACTGAATGAGCAGATATCCCGCACTATGTGGACACTCACGACGCGGGATCGATTAGACGCAGTTATCTTGGGCGTGCGTATTTCGAGGGTTCGAATAAGTTTCTGTACATGTCGGCCTTTATCTCACTCTTTTTATAGTGCACTGATGTAGACCATTCCCCCCTTATTCTGTCGAGAATTCCTAGCGGATCCTAAAAACCTGCGAATGGACGCATTGAGGCAGTAGGAATAGGTGCAATGCCTCCGAAGTATAATCCTAAAGAAACGAATCTCTCGCCCAAAACCATGGTCGCGCGAAATGGTGCGCTACATAAGATCGCGAACAAGTCAAAGCGCCCATCACCGGCTACGACTGACGTTATCACTCCATACGTTATCAGCAATTGTAGCAGGGTTTCATCACATCATGCTTCTTTCATGGGATTCCTGCTTTCTAACTTTACTAACCGGAAGCTCGAGCTCCGACGTCAGCAGCTTTGGTAATAAATACCACCCCATGGTTTACCCATACTCGAGCAAAAAAGTGCGATGGATTCAGCTCCTAGGGGGAAAGGCAGAAGGCGCTGCTAATACCTTCCAGCGCTTTTTCCAATTTTCAAGGCGAGGGGCGCAGATTCACACCCGGCAAGCCGTGAGGCGCTTTGTACAATAGGACGGTGACAAAAATGATAACCAAAGACCGGTAAGCAATTACCTTTAACACAGCTGAATCTCCAGCTACACAACAAGGCCCATTAATCGGATCCCCCCAGCTTATATGGAAGGATACTTTAGCCGCAGGTTGTTTCAGAGCTTGTTCCGGTGCAGACCTGGGTTAGGTATCCGTGACAGTTCTGCCCGCATATTGGATGGTGGAGGATGTTCATTCCCTAGTACCCACAGCAAACCTGGAAAATTAACTGCTCCAATCAAAAAAGGGCGGATGGCAAAACAGGGCTAGGAATCTCCACAGATTCCTGACCAAACGCAAAAGAATTTAACTGCAATGACTGCAAAATAGGAAAGTTACCTCGGTGGCCACTCCCTGCTTTTAAGAAATGCGGCCATAGGCGCATCTGCGATGTAGCCTAGCCCAATTCATTCACCTCAGGGGCTGTCAATCGCCATAGGCCCTACGGATGCTATAGTGACCCGAGGAGCACCACTATGATTTCGCGGCATGACGAATCAACCACAGCGATCCCGAAGCCAATTGGACTCTGGCGCGCGGCCAGATACAATGATCGTAGGAGACTTTGTTTGCGCGAGTAGGCGATGTAATTATTCTAAAGTAATTTTTGGGAAACTCCCGCAGAAGATTATAGATTTAATCAGCAAAGGCCACCAACTGAGTAGGTGAAAAAGACGATCACAAGTCGAGACAGATTCGTAAAAATGTCAGCCACCACAACCACTCTAGATTTTATAATTTCATGTTTAAAGATATGATGCAGTTTTTTTTATGAAAATCCTTATTATGTGTCTGGTTGATGCCAGAAATGGTAAATTGCTGCGTGATTTCACTTTTCTAGAAACTCCCGAATCGTGGGATAAGTCGGTTCGTGGAGAAATTACGAAATAAGCTTTTCCCAATTGAATTATGTAGCCGCAATGAAAGAAAGTGCTTGGTAAGTAAAAGATGATCCGAATATTAGTGAGCTAATTCGAGAATTCTACCTGAAGAGACTCGTACAGCTACCAATTCAGGTTCGCAACCAAATGGAAGGAAATGGTTTGAAAGTAAGGCCAATTCCAGTATACGGTTGTCGACTTGAATCATCCTTGATATTATGCCTTCCCTGAAAGTGGATGGAATAGCAATGCTGCCAGCGTCTCCGAGCACTGATAAGTTATTGTGAGCTCACCGCCAGATGTTTGATGAGCACTGGCTAACCACTATTCAGAGAAGAAATCGAATAAATATCCCGGGTTGGAATCAGGCGCGGATGAATTACATTCACGAAGCCCTTTTAAAATCCGTGAAATTTATTTGCGGCGGTTCCACAGGTAGCCATCACTCTCTGGAGACAGAATCAGCTTCGGCCTACTATGTGAGCAGCAGAAAGAGTCTCAGAAAGCAAATCCCTTTAACATCGTTAGAGAGCTCAGATGAGGAAGTGGAGGTCAGTTGTTGATGAGCAAAAGAATTAGCGATCTCAAACTCCAAAAGAATATAGACTTATTACTGCTATGAAAGCCGGACATCGCTGGAAAGGGAGTTATTTCATCGAAGTGAAGTGGCTCGAACATAGATCTGGGGCTATGATTCAGCGCTACGAGCAACCAGTCAATGCACAATATCATAACCGCCTTCGCGCAAAAGTCGAACAAGACCCCTAATAATCCCACATTGTAACACTGAACAAGGATTGGGAAGTGTCGTAATCCGATTCAAATCGAGAACTTTGGAACAATTCAAAGTAATGGAAAGACGCTCTGGAATGTGGGATGGAAAATTTCCGCTCAGCTGTTATCCTAGTTCTTTGGTGATGCGTAGGGTTTTCTATGTGAGTTCTTACGGCTATATCGTGCCAACGTTACTTTCAAGAAACTAAACCCAGCGGCTCAAATGCGCAAGTGTTGCAGGATTAACCTGAATCAATAGAATCAATTCCTTCGGACGGAAAAGTCAATGAGGACAGCATTAGGGGTGATTATGCATTCTATGATGGCAAGTAAAATCCTGGAATTCTGAGGTTCTTAGTCTCGCGTTCCACCCTGAAAGAACCGCGAAGACTTATTTCTTTCGTGTATATTGAGGATCCAGACAAAGGTCGAAGTTAACACGCGCGAGCGTTGAGCCTCTCAAAACCGGAAGTTCAGAGCATTTGATTTCAGAAAGTGGGAAAAATTTATCTGGGAGACGATTCCTAGAAACCCCAGGAGAGCAATCCGTCTTTTCTGCAAACGGCTTGTCACGATCAAGATTCAAGGAGCATAACTGAGCTTATGTCACAGTCACGTAGGCAGTGAAAGACGTTTCAAACGTATTTTCAACAAGAAGCCTTTTAGGAAGCCTTTTGGATGAAATGACTTTTAAATTCGATGCTAATCCACGCTTGTAAGTTGCTCACTTTTAATTCTCGAGAGATGGTTTCTGAGGTGGTGGGCTGGCCTACAACACCAGCATTTGAACCGGAAAAATAGAGTGCGAGAAGGACGGGGAGCGGTCTTGTTATGAGCAATTTAAAAGATGGGATCTGCAATGGCAAGAGTACCCCCCGATCTAAATCTCGAATTGCCGAGTTCTGGGCAGGTCCTGGATAAATACCTTAGAGTCATATGGTCAGAAAACCATAATTCCTAACCAATTTATCGACGAACTGAAAAAGTGGAGAGGTCTCGCTCGGCAGAGAACCTTATAGCTAATGTTTTTTCCTCATGATTTGAGACAAACCCACTGCCATAAGTTAATGGCTACAGTCGAGAAACACTTCAAATCAAAGGTGACTAATCTTTCCAAAGGAGGAAAAAGATAAATAGTCTCAAAATCAAGTTAGCGACTCTAAACCGTCGCTTGACAACTGGTTCTGACCTATTTGACGCTCTCCAAACTCGAAACAGGTCAGATGAAATGTGGAAGTTAAGAACGGTTGGAAAATCCAGGAACTTCTCTTTGAATTTGCCTTGAAGTATGAAACTCCTGGCATTTACAGGAAAGGGGAATCTCAAGATTAATCTCAAATTCTGCCAAAAATCTACCTGTCTTTTTTTCTATCGTAAAGGCTGATCTATCACTTATCGATCGAGTGATTCCAATCTGCTGGAAATCGCAGTGAAATATACTCCGCTGCAAGGTCCAAATCTTAATTGAATGCTTGTGAAGCTGAATTCATAGAGGGTGAATATAAAAATCCGTAATTCTGGAGTGGTATCCCCCAGGCAGAGTTTGAAATCCCTGTTTGTCGGTATTATATTGACGACAAGGATCAAACAAGGGGGTACAGGGTTCGGTTTGGGACTGCCATTGTCAAGCACAATTCTAGAAATCATGAAGCGAAATCAAGATCATTCAGGATTCCAAGAGCTATAGAGTTTGAAGTTTGATTTTGACTGTTTTATTGAGTTTTGTTTTTAATAAGAAAATAGTTTTATGTTTATAAACTATCAATAATTTTTAACTGATTCCTACGATGAAATATATCGCCATTCAATAGTTTTCCCTTGTTTGTTTTTTCTTAATACAAAGGATTGCAGAAGATCCGCAACCTGAAACGATACATTTGTTGGTAAGATGGGAATTCCAATTTTCAGGCTGATCCAGAGGACAACTCTTTCCACAATTAGTAATTATTATGAGATGAATAGGAGATTTCACACTGGAAAGGAGGGAATGCTAAGAAGAAACCTCAAACCTGACTTAGAGGAAATATTATTTTTTGGCAACTAGTGAAGTATGCTACAAAAAATGGTTTTTGGAGTTTAATAAGTTACAACCAGTTTTAGTAAAATAAAAATTCTTTACCGGAAATTTAGGAGTATGTCCCAAAGATCAACTGATGCAAATAGGCAGCCAATTTCCCCGAAAATGTCTTATCATTGTCAGAAAATAATACGGTTGCTATCCTGTTTAAATCAGGAGTCCCAAATGATATTTGCGCTTTGAATAATTGATTATGTCAAACAATAAAAAGGCCCCCAAAATTAGACTGAACTCTGGGGCAAATAGTAAAATTCTAACAAATCAATTCTTTTGAAGAAGAATCAATTATAGCTACTAATTCAAGCGGTGCAAACCAAAAGGAATGGCACAGCTCTCCACACCAAGTAGGAGCTAGCATGTGTGAATTTGGCATCAGGCGCTGCCGTAAGTGGGAAGAAATGTTCGCCCTGCTTTTTACGAATCGAACTAAACTGAAATGTTCCGCTGGTAGACAGCTGAAGTCTGGTCAGAAGGTGGAGAGGTATACGGTCACACCGTGCTGTGCTGAATTTTGTGAGTGGGCGAATTTCTGCAGTTCTAATCGAAACAAAGTTAATTTGCCTTTGCGGCATATTGGTGACTAATCTCGAGACACAATCGCCCAGCATAGTATCTGGGCTTGCTTTGAGCGTTAGATGTCCCTGTTTTCAGAAAAAACAATCCGTGATAGGGCCAGTTGGACAGCAACTTCGTCGAACGGTTTCACTTTTGTCTGGCACGTCATCGATGCGCGTAATGCGGGCATCCACCTGCTAAGAGAAATAAGGAGCGAAAAGGGGCGCAAGGTTAGTTTAAATAGATTGTTCATTGTCATATTCAGTTAAGAGGTTGAAGAGATTTCTAAAAAGGATTCGATTTCTCTGAGCGTAAGTAATTACTCGTTTTTTCAAAAGTTGAGAGTATTCTGGTTACGGTTAGGTCCGACTCGAATCGGTAACATGGCTAGCCTCCTAATGTAACGAATTTAAACATTCAAATAACGTTCGCCGTCTCCGAGAGCGTTTTCCGTGTTTTATGGGCGAGCTTCATCTCCAAAGTAAATTCATTCGTCCTTGGGCTCGCTCCATCCAATCAACTTATACGTTCTCATTCATGCGCAAGGAAGTATTTTCTAAACTATAATAGAGTAGTTTATCAATGTAGTGGTGCTACTAGTGGCATCCTGAAAATCTTTCCACGTGATTTTTGAATCAGGGTATCCTTCTTCCCAAGAGCGGTCGCAAAATGATTATTTTTTTAGGAAGGATTGATTTGGATTCCCTCCGAATAATATTACTTCCACTGGGCTGATATTTCTGATGGGCACAGAAAAGGCGAACCATTTGGAAGTGTTTTCTCTGAAGTTTAACACTTCGTGTTCACGCAAAATAGAAAAACCTTGCAGAGAATTCTCCTTGGCGGTAGATATTACCAGAGCTGCGTTTTGAATATTTTTGAAAAGCGTGGAGAAGGCAATCTGAACCGCTTGCTTCACACATGAGTAACTTTGTTACTGAGCCATCGCTATTTTCGCTTCGTAGTACACTCCGATACTGACCACTCCAGATGGGTCCGGATTTGGATTTTCCTGCTTGCCAAAGCACGGCCAACTCTCCGAACTCGAGATCAGCTCAGCCCCCAACCTGCGTCACACCGGTAATTTGAGGCAGAGGGAATCACCGCAGTTTGGGGCCAAGTTCCTGACCCTAAACCGCTGGAGATTAAACGGTCAAACTCCGGCCTGGCCCCTGCCGTCAACACCCCTGGTGGCCAGGGCCTTTGGCCACAAGGCCGTTCTTGATCAGGCGAATATGACGCATATTCAGAACGATCACAGCCGATCAGCGGTGATCACAACAGCGGTGCCGGTATCCCAACAATAGATATTTTCCGTCAAGAATCAGGTATCAAATTCAAAATTCGATAATTCTACCAGCTCAAGTTACCTGCCTTATATATGGTAAAATCTTGCGCAAACCTAAAACTGGTATATCTCCCGCTCGTGCCCACCCACACCCCCCATTGTCCGTCGCGCCACACGTACAGCGCCGCTGAAGCGGCCATCGCCTAGCCGTACATACGATACAGTCGCGAGAGCATCAATCGGGGCATTTACCCAAACCTTACTGGCCAATATGGCTAAGCCGATTTTCGGCCACCAGCGCATGATTGATCACTGATACTTGGAGGTGCCATCGTACTCGTACGCATTTAATAATGCAGCGCAAGAAGTCCCCGATGAAAGGAGCTTTGAGTAAGGCGCAGGAAAGATGAAGCACTTTGGTCGACCAAAACGTTAAACTCGCATTCCCACCCAGCGAGATGAGATCTGCCAGAACTATTAGGCGTGCACTTTCTCGCAAAGTCTGTTGGTGCCTTCCGATGGGCTAGAGGGACATGAGCGCGCAACGGAGAATGTCAGGCCAAATACCAATCTTTAAGATCGCGCAATGCTAATAACATTCTAATCTCGAAAGCTCTCCACAATGCCCTTTACTGTTTCTGTAGTCTCAAACCCATTCCACACAAATTGCGGTGAAAGACTGTGCAATTGATTGTAAATCGATCAGTTCACCCGTATTCCTCCCTACACAAAACATAGGACTTTGTTGCCGAAATTGAATTCGTTACCTAATAGTTTCTCCCTCGCGCCAATGTGTAACATAACTTTGAAGTTCATCGACTTGGTAGCTAACTGGTAAAAACACCCTACTATCTTCCCTCTTGGTCCAGCCCACTTTCGGCCCGCAGCTACCTCTAAAGAAATAAAAGACTCGAAAGCCGCCAAAGCAGAATACAATGGGGAAGAGGGTGATAAGAACGAGAAACTTGATTTCATCATAAGCGTTCAATTTTAGTTGGGAGTAGGTACTGTGTCATTTCGCAAAAGTCCACTCCAACCGATCCACACCATAATATTCACGTGTGTAAATACATTTTCGAGTACTTTACCTGTTCGGGTTTATTGCGAAGACAATTTTTCTCCCGAGTTCCTAACTGGGCTATCACAGAGACCGAACGAAGTCTTGGAACTTACCATTAGCTGGATCAGCCCCAGAAAATTACGGAAAGTGGAGAGGGAAACTTTCGGTTACAGTTCCAGTAGCGAAATGGCCCGGTTGTAGGGGGCGGGTTGATTGGAACTGTAAAAAACTCTTTTATTCCGCCGCGGCGCACTTGAGTGTGTCCGTCACCCTAGTCAACGGGCAGTGCCCCCCATGGGACGCGCCCCAGCTAGGCATTGATCTATACACACGCTATCAGAACTGCAAGACGTTCATGCAGGCCGTCGTTTTGGTCCTCAAATGGATTCGTAGATTGCGTATCCGGAACGATCGCTCAAGAGCAGCTTACTAAGCCATAAAAAGGCACATGAATAACAGGATAATTTTTTTTCCACTGATTTATTCGTTTTGTTTGAGATCACAATGTGGGCTTATGTGGATATCAACGACAAGTCAAACAGATTAGATTCCTCTATGACGATTGGCTTTTCCTTTGAAAAATTCCTCTCAGAAACCTTAAATTCCGAATAGGAAATAAAGTTATACAATTGAGGAGAGGAGCGAACTGGTGGCAAAGCTGATAACCGAAAGTTTTCAGGAGCCAGAGCGCGGCTATGGGCGCTGCTTTGGTATGAGGCGAGTCGCGAAGAGCTTGGAAAAAATCTCAGTATCAGGTAGGACAACCTAACCCGCTAATGAAAATGCACGCACGAATATTCATGCTATCGCACCATCGGAAAGAAGGCGAACAAAGAGTGGGATGCGGAATTATTGTGTATATAAAGGGCAGGGGAGAAGCGCGCCGAGATGTGTACGTCTTTGGAGAGAAGAATGGAACGAGTTAATCCGGACTCTTTTGTACTTAGAATACTGAGAAGTTTGCTTTAAGACCATGATGTTTTCAATTCTTCTAATATAGGGACTAGGGCCGCGCCGGTGCAGCACAGGCGTTTAATGAGTTAATCAGAATTTCTACCACTTGCCTTGCGCACTTGTGAATTGCCTTGCATCAAATCGAGGCGCTGTGGATCTCTTCAAGGGTAGTACCGTTTCCCAGGGCACAGCAAGTCCCAATATGAAATAGTAGCTTCCATGCGACGAGAAGGTTTCGAATTACTTCCCCTTCGGTCTCGCCATCTTAGTCAAAATCAGTCGCAATCCACCCTGACGGTGTGAGAATTCGCCGCGATCTCTTCTAAAATATATAACCCCGAATCCCCAATAATTCCACTCTGAATAAAAAGTTTGGGATATCGATCGCCCGAGAAAAACGGTTGGCTCGGCGATGAACGAGCAAGCTCTTTTGAAAGTTTGGAGCAAGGTTGCGGGTAGGCCAAGCCGCTTGTTGCGATTCTCAGGTCGCGATATCTAGATCGCGCATATTTCACACAATACCTCCACAAAAAGCTCCGGTGAATTGCCGTCCAGAGCAATCCGTCATAATCCACAAGAGCGCAATGTTTGACAGCAAAGCGATCACAGACGAGGACAGGAGCCTTGGCTAGGTCTACGATTTCCTTCACCGAGGGGTCAATAAACTCATTTTCATTAGTATCCACAAATAGAGCTTCGGCGAATCTAGGGACCCGTCACTCCAGATGCGCGTCGATTGTGATACGGTTTCTAAGCCCTTGGGGGATACTGTGTAATTTCCAGTGGAGATCATAAGCTACCAGGAAGCCGCTGAAGGGGAGAGCTGAGTAAGCGCACGATATGACCGTTAGTTCGCTTACTGAAATTGGTAGTAGCGTACTGAAATTAAAATCAGAGTAGAAACCCAACTTGAAACTGGAATTGATTCTTCTGAAGCTATTTGTCGGTTCATAAAACGAGGGCTAGAATTTCTTTCCACGTTTTTGAATAGGGGTTCGTCCAACAAAAGCAAGCTGATGCAGCGAGATTCGAATTACGTTTTAGGAAGAGGCGTAGACGTAACCGGGCACTTGTCCTCCAAAACATTCCCCACATAACTATTCGGATCGGTGTTCGCCGGATTACGTAGGATACGCGTGTAGGTTTAAAGAAGTAGGCTGGGGAATCACATGCCACACACTCGATTTTGTAATTCGTTGTCACTTAATAGGGAGGCTGCTTCTACCGCCACGGTAAATTTTACTCTGAAACCACTGATGATTTGGAATTGAAAGTCTATCTGATAGTTTTTTATTTACCCCCTCTCCATATCAAAAACCAAAATGCGTTCACCCTGTCAGACCAAAAACACCCAACGCATATTTCCCAAATAACGATTAACGAGGGAAAACACCTATTTCAAAGTTAGCATCGCGACATCCGGGGCTGTCCTCTGCAATGTTGACGTGCGAGGAATTTGGATTGCGTACTCAAGGACACATCTTGAGCATTTTACTCTATCACGAAGATAAGCATGAAATACCCATAACGCCGGTTGACGCAAGCCGATAATATCGACTCTGGCAAACGCATGCATATTCAGCAGGTTATTGGCTGCGGAAGATATCTCGGCTGTGAACGTGCCAAAAAACAAGGATTACCGATTTCTTGTTCTCGTGAATGATTTATTGCCCTTGATCTACTCAGCTCTTACGGCACCGTACTGGTTCAAACTCCATAGCGTAGCCCAAAGTCAGCCATGTTAACTTAATGGCGCAGTGACCTAAACTGTCGCGCGGAAGTGAATTGAGGAGTCGCAGTCCCTGAGTTGGGATCATATATTCCTACAAACCGAAGTTAGGCAGAAAGGGGTGAAGCCAAGGCATAGCACAGTTTAGTGCATTCCCCATTGACCTTGGGCCCGACTGCCAGCCAACTGGTATGTACCACAGCATCAAACAAGAGGCCCTTTCGTACTCAATCGCGGGCCGAGAACGCGACGATCACGGTCGTCGGATGTCGACAACATGGCATCGCGCCGCCGTCGGGTCAAAAAGGTCCATGAACCGAACCCGAGCCTCCACAGGCGCCTGGCCCCATAAACGCGCCCGGATACAGGGCATAGCATGCGACTTCATACAAGAAGATCGTCGAGCAGCGATCAACCGTCTCGTCCCAGGTGCGGATGACAGACCGTAGGAGCGAGAGGCGAAGGATTGCCGAGCAGGGAAACACACTGACCGGAACGCGACATTACGACTTAGGGCCGGTCGGTGATCAGTTCTACATTTTGTGATCGGTGGAGTGAGCTCACGATAAACCTAGACGGGGGCACTCGGCTTCAACATCGGCGAATGCCGGCAACAACGTCAGCAGATTGAGCATCGTCCGGCTGGGGCATGGTCAGTTCGCCATGGAGCAAGGCAAGGTTGCGGCGGGGCGGGGGCTGCGGAGTCTACGATCCTCAGCCGCGAGCTCCCCTCCA
>Ga0163217_1086630_pt1 | contig 10797 bp, 4 predicted proteins | sample SynspAceP_FD_185933 | JGI IMG/M metagenome (GOLD analysis project Ga0163217, IMG submission 185933) | Saline lake microbial communities from Ace Lake in Antarctica - Synechococcus sp. Ace-P (PacBio error correction) | ecosystem: Environmental > Aquatic > Non-marine Saline and Alkaline > Saline ...
AGAAAGATAAAAAAATTTTTTCCAAACTTTAAAAAAAAAAAAAAAGCCCTTTGTTTTTTTTTTTGAAAAAAAAATTAAAAAAAAAAAAAACTTTTAACCCCCCAATTCCTGGTAAAAATAAAAAATTACCATAAAATTGAATAGTTTTATTAACACGGTAAAAAAAGGTTTTTAAGACAACTAAAAGTCCCCCCCCCTAAACCTGAAAGCCACGAAATTTTTTTTACTGCAGATCCAAACCCCGTAAGCACCAAATAAAAATCCGCCATTAATAAAGGCAAAGATAAATCATGTTTAAGACGTAACAAAAATACTCGCAACTTTAAAAGGTTCCAATCTACCTGACAAACGGTAGAAAAACAAATAGAAAAGCCCCATCATCGTGCTTGGCGCCAATGTAAAGTAAGAATGGAAATTTTTCTCATGGTAACGGCAGAAAGATCATATCAATCGGCGCAAATAGAGTGCGTGCCGCACCCCAAAAAATTAGGTAAATTATTTGCCCATCCTAGGGTGATTCTACAGGGGCCCTAAAAATTCGCGTTGGGCCAAATTTTTGAAAAAAATAATTTTTCATCATTCTAAAAATGGGGTGACAAAATTTATTATTAGATGCTGATATGGACCGCAATACAGCAATCAACAAGCTGTTGGGTATTGAATTAATAAAGCATTACCAGGTGGACGTCCAAGTGCAAGGCCGATCTATTGCTGCTTAGATGACGGGGCCGTAAAACCAATTAAGGAGTTATTTGAATGTGGCAGGTGTAACAAAAAATCAATAACCGAGTCACGGTGCGGGCAAGTTATCAAAATAAATAAAGGCATCCAATCGTTTAGGGGGTGGCTTATCTGCCGAAGGCCCTTAAAACATGAAAAAGACAAAGAAAGAATACTTAAAAACCGCTGCCAAAATCGGGGTTGACTACCTTGCTGGTGTTCATTTCCGCGTAATGGTGGACGAATATGCGTTAATGCTCTCGCCGTCTTGCTGTCGAAAGCCGGTTTGTAACGCCATGATGTTGGTGGCCCAAGGTTGAACGTGCCAGAAGCCGTAGCCAGTGAAATGAAGCCATGGATGACATTTATCGAAGCATCCGACGCCTGTGATGGTTTGCTCGTGGAGACTTAGGAGTTGAAAATTGGGCGATGCAGATATTAGTGGGGGTGCAGAACAAAGCTCATTTCACGTTCACGTCAATTTGAATAAAGTGGTTATTACGCCACACAAATTGATGGAATCGATGATCACCTAGTCCAATGCCAACGCGTGCATGAAGTTAAATAGATGGTGGTCCAACGCAGTATTAGATGGCACCGATGGCGGTCATGTTATCAGCAGAAACCGCCGGCAGGGGGATAATCCGTTAATACCGTAGCGGCATGGCGCGAGTTATGCCATAGGTTGCCAGAAACCCATCCAAGTATCAAAATATCTAAACACCGTTATGGATGAATAATGTTCAAAACTCTATTAGTGAAAAACGGCATTGAGCGCTGTTTTATGCGGCCGAACGCATTTAAAAACATTAAAGCGATTGTGGCTTTAAACAAAAGTTGGCAGTACGCCTTACTAATTGTCGTGCGTTATCACCTACATCTTTTATTCCCATTTTTGCCCTTTATCTCGCCACGAATATCAACATTAAAACATCATGGCGTCTATAATCGCGGTGTTAAGAAGCCGTTATTTTTTGACTCTAGAGGCAGTGATCCAGGTCACTCAAAAAATGAATTGATAGTGAGCATCATGTTAGAATTAGGCCTGATTGAATAAAGGCGATCAGTTCATCATGAACTTATGGTGATGCCATGGAAAACTGTCGTGGCACCAATGCCTGTAAGATAGTAACTCGCCCTAGGTTTTAGCTACAGTATTGTAAAGCGGAACTCAAATTGAGTTCCGCTTTTTTTTTGCATAAAATAAAGCCAATTCACTAACCATATAGAACTACATTAAGTAAAATAAATGTTAGATGAATAGTTTAATGCGTTTTAGAATCAAGTACTGTTTTAGAATTTAGGAAGCTTCAATGAAAAGTGCAAAAGAATTTGATTTAATTGTATATGCGCATAGCGGATTTACTTGGCGCTTAGTCGCAGTAATGACTTAGTTATTAACACTAATGCCAATGATAGTATGCTAAGCTGGGCGATTGGCCCGGTCGCAGTGAGCAAAAATTAGCGCAGTTTCGAGGATGAATATGGTGCGCCAGCGACTATATTCCCACTCGTGGTGGCAGAACTCCAGTGATTGCAGCACTGAAGGACATGTTTAGCGCGCAACTAAACCTTCGTTATTACTCACGGTTTGCCCCTATTCAGTTGTAATGGCTCCGACGTTAGTCGAAATGTGTGCAAAATACAGGCGTCGATTATGTCGAACCGTGTGCGGTGAGCCATATGGATGCGTGAATGATTGACATGGACCCATGCCCAAGCCTGCCAAAAAGTGGCGCTCGTATCGTATTTTCTTGTGGCTTTTGATCTATCCGATTCTCCTTTTCGATTTAGGTGTTTTACCACCTACAGAAATCTCGCGCAAAAAAACAAATTGGTCATACTGTGTTAGGGTCAAAGGTCGGTTGGTTACGTAAAATGCTGGTAATCCGTTTTCGGGCGCATCAGCAGCTAGCTTAAAGCCAACCCTATATTGGCGGCCAAACAAGCCCAAAAAAATGCCAATTAATTGCTCAACGCCCTTTTCACTTTAACACCCTTGGCTTTTCAAGGTGCAGAGCAACCCGCAATGGCAAACAAACCCTATTAACGAATGGAAGAATCTCGGCAGTTGGGTCCACCAGCTTTATTATGGCGGCGAAGTCAATAACCTAAACGTGGCATCGCTCATAATCATTTACTCAATCTATTGCTTACGAGCAAAGAATTTTGTTATACGAAATGCTGATGGAACCGGCCCGGGTGAAAAAGGTGAAGCAATTAGCCAAATGCCGTATGGCTTCCGACAAAAAGTAATGTCAGGAGAGCAAATAGGGCCAAAACCTCGGCGAAGGTCCGAGTAAAGAAGAACGAGAAGCCGGCTTTTATGACGCCCATTGTTTTGTGGGTTATTTGATGAATGGGTCAGGCAAACTTAAAGTTAGCGTGTCAGGGCGGAAGCATTGAATCCTGGCTACGGCTCCCCAAAAATCAATCCACGCTGATTACTGAGAGTGCATTTGGTTTAGTCAAAGATGCGCAAGATAACACAAGGCGGCATTTGGACGCACGGCACCCGCTATGGTGATAAGTTGATAGCGTCTGACTGAGATAATGGCCTGGATTGACCTTTAAAATCAGAGTGAGTGAGTATCTTAAGCAGCCTGATACGAAAGCCCAATCATAAAGGATTGGCTTTTTTTTCGCTTGAACAAGTAGTGGTTAGTAATTCCCACCAAGACTGGTTGCCACCACTCTAAGAAATTCTATCGAATCAAGTCGCACCATCGTGGTTTTTTCATCATTAAGTTAAAAAACCTTCTTTCCACATGGCTAACGTTGGTTTTTGGCGACAAGTAGGTGAGTAATTATCGACAAACTCAGCAAGCCAATTTCTGAACGCATTGGCATCGGCTATCAAAAAAAATCAAATTCTTTTGCGAATTTATCGTCCGGCCTCCCTCCGAAATTTTTTTTTTTTATTCAAGCGAAAATGTGTAAATTTTTTTCAGACATAGTCAATTCAACTATTAGTTTGTTACAAGTGAGTTTACCGTTTAAGCCTAGCGAGTGTCTATTGACCCATACGGCTTCGAAAAGTGACCTTGGGTGATTTCGAGGTAGTATCGGCACAACAATACCATGCATTCACTGGCTTTTCATTTGGCACTAAAACAACTATCCTACAGCTTAAGCCATTTATCTTTTCTAAATGCAGTGCGCTGCGCGTCGGCGCCCAGCGGCTTTTTGTTGACAGCCTAAAGTTTAAACGCCTTACGGCTTCTGAGCCCAAATGTTCTTCTTTCTCGAGCATGAAGCCAGATCACAGATTGTTTTTCCCGCTCACCAGGAAACCGGGCAAGTTGCTCTTTCGCATATGTGTGCCATATTACATTTCGGGCAGAGCTAACGCCTCTTGTTTCGAACTTCAGGGCCTTGCCTTGTCTTGTTCAGTAAATCGGTTATGCGACAAGCCATGATACATTGGTCATAGTGACCTTTTTGGTAGGTCAATGATTAACTCGCCACAGTCGTTATACAAAATACAAACAATCCCTTGCACATACTCTGTTCTTTAGGACCGCCTTCTAAATATTTAAGTACCACCGGCTAAATGATAACCTCATTAAAAACCCTGTTCTTTTAAATAGGCTGTGGATTTTTCGCAGCGTATCAAACCAGTAACAAAACATGGCCACTTTTTTAATTTGTTTGCGGATCAAGATTTGTTCTTTTACGTACTGGGGAAATTCCCACGAAAATGGATTCGGTATTCGGAATTGACTGCGTGAGTAAAGGTGGCTCCGATTCTATTTCGTAGTCATATGCGTGTATCGAATAACCACACATCAAGTGGTCAAAATAAGCGCATTCCAAATCGGCGGTTGCACCATAAAGTTTCTCGGTTTTTAAAGGGTCGATGCCTTCTACTCCCTATAGTAAGACAATTTCTTTTTTTTCTCAACTTAACTTTTATTCGGTGGAAAGGCTGGGTTCCTCAAATCCAAAGATTCTTTGAAGGAAATAGGTTGGCATGCGGCGGTCTGATTCAAGTTAATGCGAGCAGATTCATCGATGGTTTGGCGCGTACCAGATACTGTGCCGTTGATGCCTCTGAGGCAAGCAATAAGTCCTTTTGATATTTTTTCTTACATGAACGGAGAGCAAGTGGTGGCGTAAACTCCCTTCATTAGTTTTTCCAAACGTAACAAATTAATTAAAGCACAAACAACAAAACTGTTTGACAATAATATTACCTTTGCGAATTGGGGGCGTAAATCCCAGAGCAAAAAAAAGGGGCGGAAGAAATATAACAAAAAGGTTCTAAAACGATGCCAGCACAAGAAACCACAAATAGACCGAAAAATCAATAGCCTGCTAAAAAACTTATGTTACCAATATACGAAATTTTAATAAACTAGGGTTATTTAGGTGAATTTATTTAAGGTTTCGCCCTATTGCTTAATACTATGCTAAGAATTAATTGTAGAAATATGGTTTATAGTTAGGTCTTACTCCGCACTAGTAATGGATATTAGAGGTGGAAAAACCCTCTATTAAGTTAAGGCAAAAAATGAAAAATAACGATGCAGTATTAGCAAACTAACGCATACCCCTCGCGGGTTTGTCTCTAGTAACTATTGTTTTATGCTATTACTTTCATGGCATGTCAGCTTCAAGGTTAGCGAGCCAGTTGACAACACTTAATATTAGCGTTGAACAAAATGTTTTTGCCTGTGCTGAGTATTCAAGTAATTTGAATAGGCATGATTTTTGATTGCGTAGTAAATGTTGATGCAATCACTGAGATTGATTGCTGTCATCGCAAGTGCAAACTTCATTACTCTACCTTTCACAGTAATTATACGCCGATCCAGCCATTCCTTTTCTCTAGAGCCCCCTAAACAGCGCTTTAAGCTGTACTAGTTCACTTTTTATTTTAGTTACTGTTGGAGTGTTACCAATGAACAATTTTAAAGCATTAACATCAATTCCCTTATCAGAAGTCAAAACATTAAAAGTCGAATGATGTGGTTGAAACCATTGGAACTTGAGAGTCCTGCAACCTTACGTGATGCACCGATTTAGTCGTCGTAGTCCGCGTAATTATTGATGCCGACACCAGCAATTGAATGAAAGCATTAGCAATCATGAATCAAAATTCATGTGCGACTTAATGTAAAGTGGTTGATCAAATCTCAATTTGAATTGGGATTGTAATTCTGGCAGACTTATTAAGTCGTAAAGTGTTAATGACAGCCAATCAAAAAAGGCGTCTAAACGGGCCGACATAACTTAGTTACCTGATGTCATGGTTAGAAAGTCGGTAATTACATGCGGAATCAAATTGCAAGAAAATTCAAAAGCTCAAATATTGGCGATGTACTAGCAACCCAATTGCGGCAATTTGGGTGAACAACATTATATTAGTGTATGACAAACGACAAACAATATTCGCTGGGGTTTATTCAGCGGTTGATATTGGCCGAGCATTGCGTATTCCAGTTGACATAACGCCACAAGCCCATAGTTTTAAGATATATTTAACGTTATCCATGAGCACACCGGAAAACTAGGCTAATAACCTAAAACACTGCCAACCAAGGAGAGCTGGAGCCTCTCTTGTGTTTAATTAGGCACTAAAGTGTGATTGAGGCTGTGATTGTTCAACTGTCTTGCAAAGAAATCGTACAAACCGCAAAGGGTCCTTGCGGGCAGCCTCACTGTACTTGCCTTTTCAAGGCGCTGGCGCACACTAAAGAACAATTATCAAGCACTTGTCTGCGGAAAATATGTGTTAGCAAAATCATTCAAACAATGATAAGGGCTCTGGATATGCATTGCCACCCACAACTTAGCATTAATCTAACTCACAGATCCGTTGATAAAGTGCTTCAGTTTGCAAACAACTTCAATGCCAATAGCCGAAGAGGTGCCATTGGCGCGCTGTCGTAATAGAGACAGACTCTGAATGTCCGAGCTAATTCGACTTTGGGATCTGGCGCTAATGTGAGGAGCGAACAAAGGCATTTTTGCTCAAAGGCATCGAGGTAACAACAGGGCAAACTTAGCACCTTGGTGGTGAGGCACGACTTAAGCTTCACCGTTTTGTAATTCAATTCAATGCCAGTCTGAGCACCTGATTGTTGGTTTCAGCACCTGTAGCCTTGGGGGGGGGAATTCACATCTTGCAAATGACATTCTCCCTCAAATGATCTATCTCTGTATGATGTATGGGGCTGATAACTTGAGGGCTTTGTTGGTTTTTGAGGAGAAAAGATATGGCCTACGGCCACTGTGAACCATGGGCTTTGCTTATAACAGCAATGCCGCTGCGTGCTCGGGGAAGCAATGAGTCGAGAAAGAAAAGCGCGAATCTTTGAATTGACGCTAATCAAAACAGTGACTGACTCAACGTCAGTAAGGTCAAATGACTGCAGGAGGGCGGTCCTGGCATGCCTTGTTAGTTGAGGGGCTGTTGTAAAAAAGTATGCTTCGGATGCATGGATGCAGTATAACAAAGAAGTCCACGATTGGCAAGTCGTGCGCGAACATAGTCTTTAGTTTTAAGCTTACAAAATCTTCGCGACTGAAGTCGCTCCCTAACTTACAATGCTTGCAATAAGCTATAAATAGATATCTGGCGCAGGATATTTTAAAGCATTGTTAGCGTTTTAGGGCACACAACAACGCGGGTCTAAGCCGTCACACAAACCAATTTTAATACGCCAAATCAAGGTGGGCCACCAGTCACTCGGTCCTGGTAGCGCCATTTTAAGCGACTAATTGACCTTGGTTTTGGACACTGTTCAGGCTCACTAAAAGGCTTCGCTCAGATGCCAAAAAGGTGAAGATACTCCATGTCCATGATCGATATATCATGGTGCCGCAAAAGAGTAATACCATATCCGGCACAAACTTGTGACTATCCGCGCGGGTGTCATACACTGGTGTACCTGTTGAACTGCCACATCTAAACCGAAATGGGGAATTTTGGGTGTTCCATTAAACACCCGTTGACTACCCATACACACCGCTAATCGACTTGAGCACGGCCAAATAAAAGCTTGCAATAAAATCAACTACGATTCATCTATTAACGTCGTCTGGCTTTGCCCGTATCTGGGCATTATCCTGACGGATTACGCTCGCTAAACTTCAAGGTGGAGTTAACACATATTTACTGGCGACGCCTCAATACGTTGAACATCCGTTATTGGCGAAGAGCTCAAGACTAATTCTTTAGTCTGGCTGTTTTGCGCTGCTCAATACTAGCGCAGCATTAACTTGTGGTTTAATTCTGAATCAAACGTTAAAACCAAAGGCAAAGTGGGCCATCAGATGACAGGGCCAAAGCCTGTCATTTAAACATTAACTGACTACCGCCGGTTGTGTAGCCTCTGAGCAGACTACCTTGAGTGAGTTCGCTTGTAAATGTCAGTTCGCCACCCCATGAGCACTCAAAGCGCCAGACTAACAACAGCACTGCACCTAAGTATTTAAGCATGGCAATAGCCCTTTACCCACACCTTCAAAAGGCTAATACTTTGTAGCTCTGCTCAGGCGTGCTAAAATCGCTGATGTTCATTGACCATTAAACTGGGTAAACATTCACGGTAGTATCCAGTAATCGATAAACTTCAGATTCTGCTTGGAAATGGCCAATTCAAATCGCCCTTGTGATGCTTCATAGGCAAATATACCAATGATCAGCAAAAATCCTCCTTCAGCTAAGTGAAAACAAACCTGTCTCAGACGTCGAACAATATCTTCGCTTGAGCCAATTAGATATCTTGCCAAACGCTTGGCCCATATAGGCTTCCAGTTTTCAACTGGTTTTCTTGGCTGGTTGGTAATAATACCAAACAACTTTTTGAGACGGTGACCAATGAGCTATACGTTGGCAGTTTTTGCCCCCATCATTTTTTTCAAACCAGAGTGTAATGATTAATATAAGGCGTATTGATATACACTTCGGCGCGCAACATCAATTCGATACCCTTCGACGTTTATCAAGGCAAGTGAGTGGCAATCACACTTTTTAAATATCACATCACTGTGGCATTGTGAACTTGCCGCAGCATAAACATAAGCGTAAGGCTTCAGTCTGGGCGAGTTCAATGAATGGGCGGCCTTGGGCCGTAAAAAATCAACTATTTCACATAATCGGTTGTTATCGTCGCTCTAAACTGACTGTAGGGGTGCTCCCACTGGCACCAATAATTTATGATCTAATGTGTAAATTCAAGATCAGATCTTCATGCTGTTTTTTTGAACCTTTGAATAAATCCAGCACCATGCTTTCTTCATTAAGGTCACCGTTTATTAAGATCACAATCGCTATCCACTTTCTCCCTACCATGCCGCGCTGGGGCAAAGATAAGAAAATCCATCCAACGGTAAATCGGTCTATTCAAATAATGCATGAAAATTGCGTCCCGTTGTCCTCTGTCATTAATTCACAAAAAGTATATCGAAATTCATTTTAATCTATCAAGTTTGCGCTTTAGTTTTAGTTTTGAATCTTTTAAGTTAGGTGGAAATACCGCGGATTCATTAGGGGTATCAACTGGGTAAAGCGTCGTAAACTGGATACGCTCACTAACAACTACGTTCAAAACTTAAGGTAAATCACCCCGCGACCACTGAATTTGGCTGGGTTTTAAGGGCGCTAGATCAGCCTGCAAAATTATCCCTGCAACCGGTTGCCTCTGCACTTGGTTAAATTGATAAAAACTATTTCTTCACCAGGGTAAATTTAGTGCGAGCTCTTTAACTTGAAATACTTCACCTTTGTTCAAGTTTTTTATTCTTTTGTAATCAAGCCACTTTTTGAACGAGCCCTGATTTTTTTTCTTGGGGAATCAAGATTGCTCAGCGCTAGGTAATGCATCAATCCGTTGTTTAACAAAACTGCTTTATTCTGTTGCTTAATATCACTAATCTCTTTCGCAAGCCAATGAAATTGCAAATAAATAAAGTCGGAGACCCTTGCGTCCGCATTGCGTCCCTGTTAATAAAGCTGATATAACGCTGGTGCTCAGGCATCACACTTACGCTGAGTTAAATCAAATACCGCACGCCCAAATTGATCATCTTTAGCTAAATCCTAAGTGATCAACTGGCGGTCATACAATCAAGGGCACTATTTATTTCAACATTTGCTTGGTATTAATAATCGCAATCAACAAATAATTCTGTGGCTAAAACCTGATAATGACTAAAGATCTACAAAGCCAGTTTTCTACAACTAGCCGTATCATAGTAGTGGATTTTTTTTCAAGCGTTCGCCTGTGCTTCCACAATCTCTGAAACTTTACAACATCGCCTTCGCACACTGAATGGCTTCTTTTAGTAATGCTGAAAAAAGGAATCTGTGCTGAATCCTTCCTCATACCGTTCTTTCCACAAAGGCCACCTACCCCTTTTGAGGCTAAAACATTATAAAAGCATGATTAATCTGCCTGGGTCTAAGTCTTCAATGGCTGGCTGACATCATAAAGCAGACCTAATTTGAGGAACTTAGAAACCAACTCTTGTTGTTGTTAATACTTAGTTGATGTACAACAAAGTGATGATTAAAAGCCACTCACCGGTGTAATCCTTTTGCGCTATTGGAACTAACGGTTATAATTAAAGTGTGTTAAACAATTTAGGTGTCAAATCGCGAGGTTTGATTTCCGCATTTTCGTCGCGCATTGTTGAACTATCTCGCTAATTTGTGCACTCGCTATTTATTCTTCTGGTTCCTTTACATGCCACAACAATCAAATATTCCGACAAATCAGTTTTGAAACCAATCATGCAATGACATATAATTGTCGTGTTGGAAAAAACACCAAGTAAATCGTGATTTGTCTCTTATGTATTAGGTAATGTTCCCTCACTACCATTTTTCCAGCAAGTGCCCAGATAATCAAACGGCTAAAATGGCCGAACAGTTTTACACCAAGTGCTACTTGAAAAGTATCTAATGGAAAATAAAAGTTATATTGATTTTAGTTGAAACACCAAACGTTCGCAAATTAGTGAACTCAATTAGTTTAAATTGGGGCATTGGTTTTGCTTACTCTTCAATATTATCATCGCCATTATTAATGCCCCCTCGATATACATCCTAAAACTCTCCAGCACCCG
>Ga0163217_1012771_pt1 | contig 10796 bp, 5 predicted proteins | sample SynspAceP_FD_185933 | JGI IMG/M metagenome (GOLD analysis project Ga0163217, IMG submission 185933) | Saline lake microbial communities from Ace Lake in Antarctica - Synechococcus sp. Ace-P (PacBio error correction) | ecosystem: Environmental > Aquatic > Non-marine Saline and Alkaline > Saline ...
AAAACACTCCGAGGGATTTTTAATTAACAAAATAAAAAGCGTCCCGCCTTTCCAAATTTTTGGTTTGGCGGGAAATAAATTTTTTAAAAAAGGCCCCAAATTATCCCCCGAAAAATTACAAGTTTTTGCCCCTGCACCCCAAGCCCCGGTAAATTATATTGAAAGTAATCTTTTTTAACCCTTATCCGAATTTTAAAAATTCCTTTCGCTCCCTACTCCCAGGTTTTTTCCCTTTTCTTCCTGGAAACCAATTGTCAATTCGTCCCCTGTTTTTTTTATTCACTGAAATGTGGAAATCGTACAACTTGAAACCTACCAGAAACTAAGACTGTACTGGTTTTTTCGATATCCTTCACTATAAAGCCGGATACTGTTAATTCGTACCCAACCACCCGGACATTTTAACAGCTCCCGTATTCACTATAAAAAGGATGCCTCTGTATCCTTAGTCACCTTTAAAAAAAAGGCTTCTCCTTTCAGGGACACTTGCCCTAATGTTTGGCAGCTGTAAAACTTGTAGGGTAATCTTTAAGAACAGATTCCAGAAATTGATATAAAAAACAATGGTACCAGAAATCGGACAGTTCCAATTCGAATTTCCTTAGCCAGGGAACAACCTAACTATATACTGTTATTTCTACTCCGATTTATTTAAAAGGGTATAATACTTAATTTAATCTCCTGTTTGCACAGCTACTATATTACCTTCAGAATCCAGAATATTAGTAACTACCTGTCTCTTTGATTATTTCTCGGCTTTCCATTTCCCAAATTCAGGTTAACTTCTTCGTTTCGTCTTATCGTAAGGTTTTCTTGAATATCATTAGATCCTAATTAGGGAATTTTTAGGCCCCAGTCCCAATCCTACTATACGACAAAGATTGCGGCAAATATTTTCCAAAATGCACGGAATAGCCCCGTCTTTTTAGTTTTCTTAAGGGACCGGCTGAAGAACTAATTTGATTCAGAAAATCTTTGGAAAGGCACTTTCCCTTTATCTACATTTAACATATTTTTGGATAAACAGATAATCCACTTCTCATAGAAAATCCAAAAAAATACTACTCCTTTTACCTCCTCCAATGGATAAATCCCTGAATATAATCGTACATCTCGCTCCCCAATTTTCCATCCAGGTAAAATTTGAAAATAAGACCCTTTAAGTGGTGCCTATTTTTCATTTCCATTTAATCGTTTACATAACTAAGACCCCAGTTTTATCTCAATCCCTACATTTTTTTGATTTTTTTTTTAAAAATTTTGAAATTTTATGATTTGGTCGAATTTCACTAAAATTTTTCAACAAGAATTTTACATAGATTGATTACTTACCAACTACATTGTCCTTTTGCACAACAAAGAATATTATTACTCGAAACCTCAATAAAGGAGATTGAAAAAAGCTTTATCAGCATCTGTATGATCTGCAATTATGCAAATCTTGTGGTTGTATTGCTATAATTTAACCAAAGATCAAGACCGAGCAGAGGACATTGTGCAACAGGCATTCGTTAAAATCTGGATCAAAGGGACAGCTCTACATATAAAATCTTCAATTAAAAAGTTACCTCTACCGCACTGTCTATAATTACCTTTCTCAAGGAATACGAAGCTAAAAAAAAAGAAAGAGTTTTGCCACTTTTAGAGATCAAAAAATTCTATCCTTATAGATTTGTAGAAAGGGATAAACTGTTTTGGAAGAAAAAAATGAAACTGTTTGGAATCGGCCAATAGACGCAGCTCCCAAAGAAACAAGGAAAGTCTTTTTGCTCAGCAAGAAATCTGGATATAAAACACCAAGGAAAATAGCTGCCCAGTTGGACATTACGGAAAAGGCTGTTGAAAAACATATTAGTTAGAGCTACCAAACGATAAGAAATGGCCTCAAGGACCAAAAAAAACAGTTTGCTACTAGTATCTTGTATTTGTAGGACCTAAAATCTTTTTGAAATTTCAAAAATTACGACGTTACAAACCTAACACTTGAAAAGGTATTAACAGGCCGGAATTATAATATGATTTGTTGTTATCTGGATAAAAAGGAGTTTTGTTTATACCAATAAAAGCATGTATATCTTTACCATCTTTCAAAATAAGTCTAATTCTATATTCCCAAGAGCAAGAAAGTAATCCCAAAAAAAATTGGCGTAAGCGTAATAATATAGTCGGAAACGGAATATGCTTCATGGTATGGATATTAACCCCCTAGCCACGCTTTTGGAACTAGAAAATAAAAAAACAAAAAAACAGACAATGACAGCCTAATTTAATTATTACTAATTTCATTTATCCTCTTTTCCAATTTTGGAAGTAGTCAATGGAGGTTTTGCCAGAGTTTAAAAAGAAGAAAAAATTCAAATAACACAGATGAATAAAATGGTGGGGAGGAGCCATAAATGATGGGTGTAATAATGCCTTTTGCAGTTGTTAACTCATATGATATGTATGGGAATTAAAAGGTAATCAATCACAGCCATTACTTTTATCCAATCAAGGAAGAAATAATTTGGTCAGAATCTCCATTTAATTTACGTTTTTCGGATACCGAAAATTATAATTCAGGCATTGATGCAGATACATATAACCGAAGGCAAAGAGAACCTCAAAAAATGCCTTCAAATTTGCGTCGCAAAAAATTATTTCCCCCCAAATGGAAAGATGCCCCGATAGGTTTATTATTTTGAGCAACCCATATAACACGTGATCGAGTTTATTTACAACCAGGAATCAAAAAGATATCCCTAAAGTATGCCCTTCCAATAATCGAAGCAATGGTTTTCCACCGGAGGTATTAATGATTGACGACAATTGGGCAAGAACTTAATGGTAAAATTTGGAAATTTCATCCAGAAAGATTCCCCTTCGCCCAAAACAATGATAAATGAATTACATGAAATTAGGGTTTAAGGTAATGCTTTGGGTCTGTCCCTTTTTTAAGGTCCGGATACTGAAGTATTTAAGAAGCGCCCGCAAAAAAAAGGGGCATATTTCCTTAAATATCCCGATAATCAAGCAGTAGCGGTTTTCTGAAATCTTATTTTGAGAATGTTGCCATGATTGGGTTGTGAATGGTTATAGTAGCGCTTTATTAGATATTTCTAATCCAGAAAAGCGAAAAAATGGTTTAAAGAAGATTGCAAAATACCTTTAGTTGATGAATATTAAGGTAGATGGTTTTAAATTAGACGCCGGGGATGCCTGTTTTTTTTATTCCATCTTGGTTAAATAGTCACGGTGAAAGAAATATATCCCACAATACCCATTCAAGAATATTTGCGCAATTGGCCTAGATTTTCCATTAAAATGAAATACAAGAGCTACCTGGAAAATGGCAAGGCAAACCGTTGGCCCAGCGACTTCGTATTAAAGGTTCCATAATTGGAAAGATTTGCAACCTGATACCAATAAATAACCGTTCAAGGCTTTAATGGGGTATGCCTTCAGCCTGTCCCTGATATGATTTGGAGGAGGAGAATTCAATTCATTTATTAACACTACTACGTAGACCAAGAATTAATTGTACGTTCGCAATTCAATGCCTTTAAATGCCAATGATGCAATTTTCCTGTAGCACCCTGGAGGATCTTGGACAAAGAACATCTTAGTCCGTAAAAAACAGCCATAGCCCTACGTCAGAAATTCACCTCCACCATTCTTGATTTAGTCAGAGGAAGCGGCTAAAAATGGACAACCAAGTTGTACGCACAATGGAATATGGTTTATCCAAATGCTCAATAATGAAAATATTAAAGACCAATTCTTTTTTGGAGAATGACCTTTTATTAAGTTGCTCCTGTCTTAAGAAGAATCAAACGAACCGGATAGTAGTTTTACCAAAAGGAAAATGCAAGGATTTGATGGAAAAATTTATTCTGGCAATAAAGAAATAACGGTTAAGGTTAAATTTAAATACTATCCATATTTCAAAAATAAAAAATAAATTCGGTCTAAACAACGTATAGCGGTCACTCATTGCCCTGCCTGCCCCTGCCCGCCACTTGCTTAAGCGGCCAGATCAAACTGGTAGCCTAAAACCCCTCTTTAATTTCCGGAATTAGGAAATTGTTTTATAAACTATCTGCCCTTAGCTAACATTGAAGGTCTACTAAGCAACCATTTTCCGAATATTAACAATCTATGATTTAGTATTGAAAAACCCTAAATTCTCAAAGAAATGAAAAAAATTCAATTACTCTTAACATTCATGTTTTAAAGCTTATTTCTTTAACAGTTTGTCTTAAAAGATGAAGAAAAAGGTCAAAGAAAGAATAGTTGAAATGATAATATATCCAGAGACTGGGTATGGGGCAAGTGTTATGAGTGATATTTGACTCAACCTTATGATTTTTTCGGATACCGAGACAAGCCAACAAGCGCTTGTTGTTGAATATAATTGTTTGAAAGATTTTGGATCTTGAGTATGAAAAGGGGATTAAAAAATCATATCTTTAAAGGTTAAAAAAGTTTTGGATGCATGAGCCTCCCAAGAATGTTTCTTCGTAAGTATGTTATATAGAAATCCTTTTCCAGGAGAAAATATTACCGAAGATAGCGAAGAAAATCATTGACCTTTTTGTAATCATCCAAATCCGGTAAGTTTTTTACACCTAAATTTCCAAGTGAAATTCCGAAGAAAATGAATCCTCACCCAAGATTTATACTGCTTTAACTTTCCAAAAGACTGACTCCGATAATTGGGATGGTTCCTCAAACTGAGATAGAAGGATTTTTGTTTTTGAAGAAGGGTATGAGTATGTTTAAGCGTAAATAAAATTACCAAGGCTGAACCAATTTCTCAGTTAAATATATATTCTGAATATCAAATCAAAAACCCTTAAAACTAAAAGTAAAAGCGTTCAACACACCGTATAGAATTACTGGAAGTAATATATTCAAGTTTCGTAACACCATTTTAAAAGCAGAACAGTTTATCCCAATAGTTGAAGTTTAAATTTAAACAGCGGTAGTTTACAATAATTCCTTTACTACCATTTAAATACGCCGATAATTGTTTTTCTTCTTTAACCTTAAAATTAAAGGGTGGGCGCCAATATGATTTAAAAACCACTTTGCTTTTTTTAGCCTAATTCCTTGTCCAGAAATAATCTCTTTGTGGGGTATACAAATTCCCCTTCTGGTAAATGTTCCGTTTCAAATAAAACATATTTATAAATCTGTCAACTTACTTTACTATTCTTTGTATTTCAACATTGGATAAATGCCTGGCAATACCTGTCTTAAAATAGCACAGTCCCCAGAAGGCAGGTCAATCCTACTGCGAATCCAAAACAATGGAATTCCAAATTGTCTTCATTGAATTTTATTTATTACGGGCTATTAGATTTTTGTACTATATCTACTGCAATATATTTTTCTGTAAACTTTCGCATTTCCTGCCTACATTTAAACAAATCGCCACAGCCAAGGTCACACACCACAAGTGGATTCTAAAGGATGATAAAATGAATTTCAAAACTGCTTTAAGTAATGGTTTACTATCTCAGGATGATTGCGACCCCTACCCCTGATAAAAATCAGAATTTGTTATCACCCCAAGTTTCCATTGCATAAACCTGTTTCCATCGCCTCTTTGTCGGCCAAGCTGCCTTTATTCTCTAAGATTCATCTCTTTTCTTCTTCATAAACAAGCTTATTGGCCCATACGAACTATAAGGGCCTATTCATATGCTCTTATGAGAATAATACAACAAGCGTACATATCACAAAACTGACAACTCATTTATATAAAATCTATTTAACAACATATAATCTGTAATCTTGTTGCATGGTTTTTAAATGCTGCTGGTTTGCCTATAATTTATTTACCGTCAAAATATTAAAATTTTGTTTGGCCACAAAAATACAAATTCAAAACCCGCCCGAACGCCCGGCTGAACACAAAAGTTGGGCAGGTACCTTTTTCGGTACGGCAGCAAAGCCTTTTGCTAGGTTTGTACCTTTATTTAGAAACAAAGGTTATGGCCCTTAATTGCAAATTGTGGATGGCGGTAAACTAATTACGGTCTAGGTTACTGGGGCAAAATGGCCGATCGTTCTGAAAACCAATTTTTTACTCAAATTAAATCGCAAGTAAAAAAATCAAAATGTTTATACAGCAATTGAACGAACTACTTTTAAGATAAATAAATATTAACGAACCTATGTTATTATTAATTCCGTGTCTTGCGCACATTGACCTTGGAATTGTCCGCAATTGATTATAGACAAAACCATAGGGCAATTTGATAAAATTTAAACCCAGATGGTCAATATAAACTATTTGAAACCGAAAGGTTATCCTTAAACCAACGTCATCAGAAGAACGATGCCGAATTTATTTTAAATTAATGAATAACGCCCAAATGGGTAAAATATAGGAAACAGAAATATCAAAATCTTGTGGAAATGGCAAAAGATTTAATATAGAAAACAAAATGCAACCGCAACTTGAAAGACTGGGTACTCCAGTTTTATATCTATTATCAGAAAATGGACAAGGCAAAAAATTGGAGGCATGTGGACTATATGATAGAGAAGGGTTGGAAGGAAAATTTTGATATTGGCTTTGGCCTTTTTGGCCGAATATGAAGGTAAGGGGTTTGGCTTTTGAAGCTTTCCAACAAAATAAAAAATGTGGCCTTCAATACCTTTGAATTAAAGCCATAAAGTTGCTATCCACAATCTAAAAACAATATCCCTCCCCAAAAGCTTTTGGAAAACTTGTCAAAATTAACCGGAACAACAATACTCCAAATGAAAAATGAGGAATTCTTTTATATAAATTGAACAGGTACAACGGACTAAAACACCAATGAAGTGGAAATCAATAAAGTCGGCCGTATTATCAATATCTGAGAAAAAGGAAAATCTTGACCTATGGAACAACGAATATCCTGAAAAACTCAATATAAATCACTGCAGATTTTGAAACTATTTAAGGTACTTTAACTGAACAATCTCACATTTTGATGTCCAGATAGACAACAAGGATAATTAAAAGTTTGGTATTTCGATTTTAATACGAGAGACAAAAGATGGGTTTGCAATAATATTGGAATTCAAAAGTACACGATTGGATTTGAACTCAAATTTTAAATATTGCTAAAGAAAAGAATTGGAATTGTATGGCTTGGTAATTTGCCAACAACAATGACAAAAACAAAATGGAGAAATCTTATAATCACTTTGAGTATTCTATATTAGAAACGGGTTCGTTAGTACTGATGAAGAAGCGACTGGAACCTCGACCTAAATCTTCTTGAACGTAACAAATCTATTGGGAAAAAATAAACGCGTAAATTAATGAGTATAACTCCCCATTCCACCCTTTTCTATAATTGATAAAAATCCCCTATTTTTAACAAAGGCTGAATTATGAAGTTCAAATCTTATCCCCAACCAAAAGTGTAAACAGGTCGGATGTACTAGATTTAAAATTATTGATTTAAGCACATTTATAGTGCATTAGATCAAAAATAATGTTAATAATCCCTGAAATGTTAACTCTTGGGAATATTAAAGAATCCCAATTTTCAACACCAACATAAAAATATTGGAAACGACCAAAAAAGATTTTAAACAATTTGAAAAACCTAGAAGAGGAACAACTGCCGCGTCGCCAAAACATAATTTACAATGATTGGACCCATTTCGCGGGACTAATATGGCTGCAGAGCAATGTGGCAGCGACGGAATTTGTACAATCGGGGCCACATTGTTGCACTTGGCGCCAAAACAATGGACATTATAAAATTGGACTACTTATTGGAAATATTTTTGGCCGTTCTTTAGTTGGCTTTTCATTACTTCCCCATTGCAGTAGATAACGCGATGGAGTCTCCTATACTTATCTCAATAAGATTGCTGAGATTCCATGACCAGCTTTTTACAATTGGGCGAATGTGATTTCTTTTCAGTCATATCGGCCCGCCAATGATCACGGGTAATCGCCACAGCGGTTCGTTTTGCGCTTTGATATCCGCTGCAGCAACTCATTGGTACCCCCACCAATCTCTGGTTTATTTTTAATTGTATTTGGTGTTTGGCATAGTAGTAAGTATCCATTTGCATCTGTAACGGATTTAATGCAGTTTCCTGAATTTTCCCAGGATTTGTGCTCCATGGCTATTCGTGATGTTCACTAGTGGGCCCTATGGTTACTTTTGCCGCATTATCCCTTGATGTCCTAGTAAACTTTTACCACAGGGTGGGAATGATTTTATTTCATGGGCAATCAATCGATCTGGACGGGAATAGAATAAGTAAGGAGGAGCCGGGTATTGGGTTTGATCGAGTAATAGGTTTTGCCTGGGCCGCCAATACCATTACCCCATTTTGGTTTTAATTGATATGGCCCTTTTGCGTTTCGCAAAAAAGAAAAGTTTATGGCTGGCCACTAGTACAGGAATGATGTTTGGGCATTAATGTAGCTTGGATCGCCGCTGGTATTATGGAGCAGGAAGCAGCTGTTATTTTAGGAAAATCAAATAGTGGAAACTTGATCTGGAGAATGTCGCCTACTATGCCTTGGGTTGGTCCGGGTTCGTTTATTGTCATAGTGGCTGGTTGGACCACCGCCATTACTAACCTTTATAGGGCAGGATTGGGCAGCGCAAGCTATTTTCTACACCACATCTCGGAAAGAAAACCACCATAGTGGTCGTTTGGTTTAACTATCGCGATAGCATGCTTCCCTTTTTGTGTTTTCGCAAATACTTTTCCGTTATTAACATACGCTGGGACTATTGTAGTTCCAGTAGGGCCAATTGTATTCGCTTGAACATCAAATTCTTTCCCCCGTATAGGATATACTAGATATTGGTCTTACTATCGCCAATTAACTTTTAGCACCGGCTGTCGCCTGCATGGGCATTGGGATTGGTGTTCGGTTGGGTTGAACGCCCTTAACGTGATGTCTTTCTTTTATTTATTTATCCCTACTTGGGTATTCCAATAATTTTAGTTTACAACCTTCTTAGCTGCCCGCTATGGGTGCCAAAGAAAGGGATATCCGGAAGGCCGAAAAGGCAGGAAAAAATTTCGCTAATGAAAACATCGCACAATTCCAACAGCAAAAAGGAAATTGGAAAAGGAGCATATAAAAGAATACTTCCATTTTTCCCAGAATTTTAAAAACGTTTCCTATAATTGGCCCTTATTATTACCCTTAACACTAGCTTGTATTGTTTTTTTTGGTAGTTCTGTATGAGGCTAGTTAATGTGGAAAATCCGCACAATTTTATCAATACGCCATTCTTTGTACATACCTTTATTTTTGTTTACGGCCTATTGGGCGGTTTCAGCGGTTAAAACAAAGGCAAAAAAACTAACATAATGGATACTACTATTATACTCAAAATTCAAAAGAAATTTAACGTCAAATTACAGACCGTATTACATTTGAATTACGAATAGAAGCAATCTAAAAATCAGGAATGGTAACATATTTTGGTGTAGGTTGGCTTTTTCACCGTTCGCATCAGGCTTTTTACACCCATGAACGTTATGGAAAAATACAATGCTCCTGATGAGGTATCTGTGGTGTTAGGTTTGCGGAAGGGAATAGAAAATACACGACGTTCTTCCCACGCAGGCCATGAGCACATACATACCACCATAACACCCTTATAGTTAAGCATCCTGATGCAGAAACATGAACCCAAGTTATAATTGGTTTCAATATGACGCATTTATCTCGATAGCGCCGCGCTGATACCTAACGGCACACCAGGGGCTTCCATACGCGGCGCATGCGACGATCCTTATCTCACCCAAAATTGTATCACTTCACCATTACCGAAGGAGTTATAATTTTAATCCTCCAGACAGGCTGAATTCGATTTTTGAAATCCCCGATATACCAACATGATTTAAAATATTCAGATAACCCAACGGTATATGGTATTTAACTGCCCACTCAAAGCGTCGTGATGCCAATTAAAGGCATTCACATAATGGTCCTGCATTAACATTCAGCACAACGGCCGACATAAGCGCGTAATGTATTTCATTTGCCAAGAGACGGGGCAATATTTGGCGATTGGATACGCACAAGAAGGTGTGCTTCCGATAGTATGGTAGACCGTATACGCCGGTAACTACCTCAAAATCGGATATAGATACCCTGCAACATATGGAATAGGATGAGTGGCCCGGTTTAACCTGTGAGCCATTTATTCAATGGGTCATTGAAGATAATTTTTCCAATGGGCGACTGTGGAAAAGGTCGTGTGCAATTTGTTTCCCCGATGGTGAAGCCCTATGAAAAATGAAATCCGTTTATTAATGCAGGCATTTGTTCTTGACTATTGGGAGCATTACATGGCGCACAAAACCATTAATGCCTGTATGGAAGACAAAACCTTTGTTACTTATTTGAAGAACGTTATGGACAAGGAAGCAACCCGTCTTGGATGAAGTTTAAGGGGATTGATCTAAAGGATACAAAGACAGTTTGGAGGCACGGTTTTGCCAATCCCACATAAAGGACAGTGTAAGCCGCATTGTTCGGAAGTTCTGCCAACTGCCGGTATTTTTAATAGCGACCTTGAGGAAAATTTAGCTGGCAGGAGAAAGCAAAATTAAATATGCTACTTGGTTATTGCGGCTTGGGGGTGCTACTAACAAGCGATAAACAATCGGATAAAATTGGGCACCCACTGGAGATTATCGTCATGCCAAGTTACGAGCCTTCATCACCAGGCAGCGCAAAAACCGGTTTCGGACCCACTGGCGTTTATTAAACAGCAATCCCTTTTTTGGTAATCTTGCCAAAAATGAACGCTTTACGAGTTATA
>Ga0163217_1024458_pt1 | contig 10796 bp, 23 predicted proteins | sample SynspAceP_FD_185933 | JGI IMG/M metagenome (GOLD analysis project Ga0163217, IMG submission 185933) | Saline lake microbial communities from Ace Lake in Antarctica - Synechococcus sp. Ace-P (PacBio error correction) | ecosystem: Environmental > Aquatic > Non-marine Saline and Alkaline > Saline ...
GGCATGCCCGGGCAAACATAAGCAAACGCGCGCTGCCCACACCCACCCCATACGTTACGACTCCCCCAAAACTTTCTACTTCCCCTGCACGAAAACCCCCCGCCCGCCACCCCCACCCCCGACCTGTCATGCCAACCAGAACCCCACCGCGTTCCGCCCCCCTACGATTCACCAGCCACCGTTCCAGCGCCGAGCCCTTGGCCACCAATGTAATAAAAACCCAAAACAGAAAACCGGCGCCACTTTCTGGCCCACCCCACACTCCACCCCGCCCAAAGCTCACCCGACGCCTGCAGTATATCGTCACACCACAATACACCTACCCCACTCCCTCTCCCCCCGCCCATAACCACACCTTCGCGCTTGCAAACAATAGGCCAACACAAAAACGAAAGAACCCACAAGGCCGCTCGCTCTCGAACCCCAACGTCCCGATGGCAACATCAACGCCAAAAACCCAAAACCGTCCACAAGCCCACGCGCCGCCACTCTGTCCGCCGCCCACAACATAGCACCCTCTAGATCCACCACAACCCTAACCCCCGCACACTCTCCAACACACGAAGCGATTAAAAACAGAGACCTCCACAACGCCACCACGCCTTCCCCCCACAACCACAACCCCCAGGCAACCCAAGCCCACCTCCGCACATCAAAACCCCCCCCCACGGCGCCCCCGCCCCATTTTCCCCCAACCGCCACACACCAAAAACGCCAAATCTCAGCACTTTGATTCTTCCCCGATCCCCAAACACAGGCCCCCTCAAAAAACCAACCCGCCCCAAAGACAACAAACGCCCCTTTACCGAAAAAGACAACAAAACAAAAAAAAAAGCGGGCCCCGTCAGACACCCCCCGCGGCGCCGGCGCACACCCCCCAGCCCCCCCGCCCACACTAAACCCACCAACCGACCACATAGCAAACCGCACATCAAACCCACCCCGCCACCCCCCGGCTCAACGCAAAACCCCCCAACACCTGTACCCGCCCGCCCGCCCGCCCTCACACACAACCACCCACCTTTCCCATCACCACCCCCCAAACCCCCAATACAGACCAACCACCTCAAAACCGCCCCGCCCCAAGGCCCACATCCTCCACCCACAGAAAAATCACCAAGAACCATACACACAACGAACAACTATTACCAAAAAATACCACTCCTGCCACGGGGCGTTATAGGCTCGCACCCAACACCCAGCCCGCCCTCCTCTCCAGAACAGAACAAGAAAAACACAAAAACAAAAAGAAACGCAAAAAACAAGGGCTCTAGCGTCCTTTCAAAAAACTTTGCCTTACAGAGGCCCCCACCCCTGGGGGGGTTGGTGCCCCCCCTTGAATCCCCGGCTCGGCATCCCGGGTCATCACCCGTAGTGCAAACAAACACAAAACAGACAAAATAAAAAGCAAACAACTCGCGGCGCAGGCCCCATCCCTACCCCCACAATCCCCGGACAGCTCGTTCGAAACAAACGAAGCCAATCCCCCGCCACAACCACCCGCAGGAAAAGCCCACAAACAAGATACAAAAGTGTCCCGTTCCTCTAATCAGGGGGGGAGACCTCTAGTCCATCCCCTCCAGAAGATAAAACTGACCTTCGCACAACTCCCCCTCACAGCGGTTGGCACCAACAATCGCGGGGGCGATATCACCTCCGCCCCGGTTGCCCCCTTCGAAAAAAGGTCCGGAGCGACGCCCACCCACGCCCCCCCCACACATAAGGAGGCAAAAATCTCCGAAAAACACCAAAAAAAAAAAAAAACAAGAACACTATCGGCCCCCGATCCCGAGCGGGATCGAAAACGCAAAAAGAGAAGAGCTCCCCCGCAAAAAAAAACGATGCCCCCTCCACCGCGGAGCCTATCCCCCACGCCTCGGACTCTCCACACAAAAACCGCCGAGCCCCCCCCCACCGCCCCCCCCCAAACGCGGCGGCCGTTAGACGAGACACAACAAACTCACCGTCAAGCACCGCCCCCCCCCCCTCCAGACGACCTCCCCCCATATACCCCCTTGCGGCGCGAACCGCCACCCCTGCCGTCGGAGCACCGCGCCGACCCCAGCCCCCCCCCCCGAGGTCTGATTGCCGCATATATATTTCCAAAACAAAAAAAAAACCCGACCTCACCCCACACTGCCACCCCGCAACGATTACCTATTGCAGGCACCCTCCCCCCTCAGGCGAAAAAAAGCCAACACCATAGGCGGGGAAACGACCCACACATCCCCCACCCCCGCTACTCTTACCTCCCCCCAAATCCACACTCGAAATAAAATACCAAAGAAAAAACAAACACAAAAAAAAAAAAAATATAAAACCAATAAACAGCAAATTCCCAAGCGGCATCACCCGGACAGGCCCACCAACGCGCCCCCACCCCTCTCCCCCAACCCTCCCACCCTCTCCCACCCCCGACTCTTGGACCTACACAAACCAACCAAAAACCACGCGATCCAGGTCTCTTTCTGACAAAGACAATAACAGCCCCCGACCTAACAAAGACAACCGATACAAGTTTTTTCCGTATTTCGCGCGTCTGGCCCGCACCCCCCACCGCCCCCCACCCCCCCCGCGATCCCCGCCTGCCGACCTCACTCATCGCAACAACGACCCCTCCTCTGCAGAACACAGCCGGCTCCGGGCCTATCATAACAGGGCGTATTCGCTCCTTCTTATAAATATACTCTGCCCCCCGGCGATCCTTTTGCCCCCCCCCGGGCGTACAACCACCACTCCCACACGCCAACGGGCAGGCCCCCCCAGCCCGCGCCAAAACACCACACCCCAGCCCCGAACTGTGAACCCGGCCGCCCCCCCGCCCCCCACTCCCCATATTGCCCACGCACTCGACACAAAAAACAAACCCCCCCCTCTCGGCCCTCCCTTATAATCGGAACCAACCCACGGGGGCCCTGGTCGGGTCATCCTCTTGTCTTGTCCGGGCCCCACCGGCTAATATCAAACACACAAAATAAAAAAGGGGCGCGCCCGAAGGCGGAGCGCGCCCCCACACCCACCCCGCCCCGAAAAAACCCCAACAACAATAACAAACAAAAAGCAAAAAACAGAAAAAGAACAAGAAAAAACACCACGACCCCCGACACGGGCCCAAACCGGCGAAAAAAAAGCAAAAAAAATCCCGGCCCCCACCCCAAGTACGGGGTTGCTTGCCCCCCCAAAACCCAAAAAAGCCCCCCTCCGTCTCCGGCCCCCTAGGAGGTAAATCCTCTTCCCCGCCCCCCCCTCACCACCAATCCAAACAACCCCCCACTAGGAAAAATGGCCATAAAGCAGCAAAAATTAACATCATTATGCTATGCGCCGGGTGCTACGGGCCCCTAACGACCACCCGCCCCTCCCCACACCGTATACGGATGAAAAAAACCCCCCACGCTCGACGAAATGGCGCCTCCCCGGGCCCGGTTTGAAATTGCGACTCGGACCCCGCACGCACACACCCTGCCGCGTGCACTAGTGCTACCCAGCGTTCCATACCCCCCCCCCCCCAAGCCATCCCCGGGGCGTACGAAGCCCGCCACCCCCCACCCCACGGAGTCTCACAATCCCCAAACCTTGCCCGAGAAAATCCCACCCCCCCGCCCACCCACCCGCGCCGCCTCCCCCACAACACTGACTAACACCACACTCGTCAGAGCGCTCAACATCTGCCGAACACAACCCAACAATGCCGGGCAAGTGCGCCACCCCCCCCCCCACCCCGGGGCCCCCCGCCCACCCATTGGGGCGGCCGCCACAACACCGCCACAACCTGTAAACGAACACACACATTTCCGCCCACCCCCTCAGAACCAATTTCACACACACAACACCAACCAACTCTCACGCCCCCACGCCCACCACCCACGCCCTCCCCCCCCCCTTCACTCTCACCAAGCAAACGGGGGGCCCCCCCAAAGAAAAATTCCGAATAACCAACCGAAAAGTTTTTTTTTTCTCCCTCTTACCCCCCTAGGACACCAAAAGCCAACACGCCCGACAACAAAAAAACAAACCGGGCCAAAACGGGCCCCAAACCACGAAGACACAGCCCGAGAAACGACAGTCCAACAGGAACTTGGGCCGCCGCGACCATGCAATACTCTGCCTACCACACCCCCTGCAACCCTCCGCCAACCCCTATACAAACCAGAAAAAATACCCAATCCCTATCAATGAAATCGACCATAAAACAAACCCCCGTTCCGACTCCAACCTCCCGCCCACGCGCCGCCCGCCCACTGCTTGATCCACGACACCGCTCCCCCCGCACCAAGAGGTTACAAAAACCGACACAAAGCATCCTCCCCCCGCCACCCCGATCATCACCCCCCCCCAAACAACCCTAACAGCAAACCCCCCCCACAACCACGGCCACCCACCCCTTGCCCAGGAAAAAAAGCGATAAAGCCTGTATTATCAATCTCTGTCGTATACGTCTTCGAAAGAAAACGCAGATACCCAAAAGAACACCCGCCCACCGTGCAGCCGGGGCACAACGAAAAAGCTGAAAGAATAACGACAATCGCCGCTCTTGCCCGCCGGAAAACACAAAAAAAAAAACTCCAACACCCCCCACTGTCCAACACGGTATCGCCGGGACACCCCTCTGAACTCAATTTTATTCATATTCACACCACCGCGCCCCCCCAGACCCCACCTCCCCAAAAAACCAATCCACCGGTCCCCCACCCCATCACCCAAAACCCCAACCCCTGCTCGCCATTCCCGACTTGTCCCAATCTGCCCCGAAAAACTTAACCCCGCGCACCCACACCGTACTCTCGCCCCTCGCCCCCCCACACCCCACCCCACCCACTATGCCATCTGATCCCTGCCGAAAATAATCAAACGCGGATAATCTATTCCCAAATCTACCCGACACCGCCCCTCTTCATTCCCCAAATCGCCGAAGCCGACCCGGATCCATTCCTCAAACGTCGAACTCCCGACCTCCGTGCCATTCAGGTCAAAACCATCCAACAACACCAAAACTACGCCGCGCCCCCCAGCCCCAACGCCTCCCTTGGACAAACCCATCCGAAACCGCCCGTAGCAAAAATACAACCGGAACCATCTGCAATGCCCCGATACCAAGCCCAGCAAGGTTTCTTTGCTCCGTTTCCCCCCCCCCCCCCCCCCCCCGAAAGGAAAACAGCCCCACGGAAACTGGCTAAACCCCCGTGCGTCTCCCGCATCTGCGCAAACCAAACCAAACCCCGAAACAATAATTCGGGGAGCCAAAAAGACACCCACGAACGACGCCCGCGCCCTATCCAAAAACAAGGACAACAATGCAACAACACCACCCTAAGACACAAACAGCAAACGACAAAACGCGCAACGAACGGACTTTGATAGCCCTTGGCCAGCCCGATGATGATGGCAACACACCCCCATACCAACATCGAACCATGCCCCTCAAAAACGGCTTGCCGGCATTGCGCACGGACGGCGCACCAGCTTCATATCGCGCCGCCTCCGCATCTCTTGCGGCGACTTTCCCGCACCGTCGAAAACGCGGCATCCGTTATTGCCCGACTCCCTCTCATCTATCCCGACCCGACCCCATCGCTGCTCAAACCCACACTGGCTTGGCGCTCACCGAGTCACCTGACCGTCTACCCATCAATCGACCTTACATCAACATTGCCCATCGGACACCCCTTCCCTGCCCTACCCACTAACCAACGCCTGTCCCCATCGCACAGCATCCGTTATACCCTCTACCGGTCTCGCGGCACGCAACACCCACCCACAACCACCAACCGCAAGAGCCAAGAAAACGCTACTCAACCAAATAACACCCCATAAACCCCACCCCCAAACCGTCCAAGATTCCGCACTCAAACCCAACCTCCCAACGAAACAAAACATGCCGACCCGAACGGACCCAAGCCACATACCCATCAACACCAAACGCCAATAAAACCTCCAAAGCGCCCACACCCCCCCCCGCCCTTGACCCCCCACCCACCCAACCACACGCGCCACGCAACCCCCGCCACCGTGCCAGCCCCCCCCCTTACCCGGCACCCCCTAACCAACCGTACCCTTACGCAACGGCCGTCGACACCCCCGTCCGAAACCGACTACAGCATACGGCAAACCAAGCGACACCACCCTTCAGAGCAGACCCGACACGCCATCAGATCCCCCGCAACCACCAAATGCACCCCCAACCCAACCCAGCAACAGCCCACAACGCACCCCCTATCTTACCACGCATCCCACCCCCTCACCAAAACCCCGACACTAACCCTCACCTAGCGAGACCCAAAACCCGCATCAAAACTCGACACAAAGCAAATCCCCGTCTCCCACCGTTCAACTATACAACTCAACCGCACCCCTCACACCTGACCCAAACAAACCCCGCCATGCTTCCTCTTCCACCCCGCCGGCAACTAACATTCAACGCCCAACGAAAACCCAGAAAGCCGCTCAATCGCCTCCCGAGACCGAACACAACCATCGCCCCTCCGCAAAACAGGCTGACCTACTCAACTCCAATCCCTTCACCCACACACGCATAATCCATCAACACGAACTCCCTACAACACACCGCAAACCGATACAATCGACCCCAAATTCAACTCCAACCACCCCACCCCCCCTTACCACCCAAACCGCCCTAAAGACCTAAAAGAAACACCAAAAAACAACACCCTCAACAACAACAACAACAAAAAAAGAAATCCCACTGACACCCAAGCCCTCCACCCCACGCCATCACGCAACAACGCCTCGTCCAACAAACAACACATCACCTCAAACACACCAAACACCACAAACACCGGCAACCCGCACTAAAGCAACACAAATCACTAGCAAACCGGACTACCCACCCCCGCCCCCAACAGCATACACTTGCAAATCCGCAACATAGACCCCGCCAATCTCCCACCACCAAACGCATCTGCGCCGAATTCAACGCACAAACCGCAAACACTTTCCCCCGCTTCAGTCGGACCCGAACACCGGCCGCCCGCACTGAAACACCGCCACAACCCCCCACGACCCAATCCCAACCGGTATCACACCCCCCTGAGCCCCGTTCATTCACAAGGACCAACCGTCCGGACCACCACAACCCCTCAACGCCAACGCAAAACTCCAGCAGCCGCTTCCCTCCAACGCTCACCCCAGACAACGTCACCGTCCTTCCAAACATTCAACACCAACCCACCCCCAAATCACGCACCCCCACCCGACTCGCTGTAACCTGCACACGCTCACCACGCGGCCAGCAACCATCCCGCCCCTGCAAAGCACTGCTCCGACAGATCATCAACCAAACCGCCATAACCCACGACCAAACTCAGCCAACACAGCCCCCAATCAAAAAAGCTACCGCCCAAACTCCCCAGCCAACCGGATCGTCTGCACATTCCACCTCCTCTACTCACACAGGAATCGACCACCCCCACCCAACGAACGTCACCCGCCCTGCCACCCTAATCAACAACGCACGGATAGGCTACCCACCTCCCATCCATCCCCATCACCAATCACGTCACACAAACAAACCCATCGCACTCACAGCAAAACCTTCCCACACCAATCAAGCCACCACCTAAAACCCCTTCCACAAAACCACTTCCCGCCCTCTAGCGGCTCGACCCACACACGACCCCCTCCCAAACCGGCACCCAACCGCCCCCAAACCACAAACCGCATAGCCCAACACCCCACCAACAAACAACACGCGTCAACTAAGCCGAAACAAAGGCACGAACACAATCAATCCCCCAACACGGACACAACTTGGACCAAAGCACCGATTAAACGCAGATGACCCCCACACTACACCGAACACCCCCAAGCCAAAGCTTGTCACCAACCCACCTTCAGCCCCAAATCGAACAACTACCCAACGCCAAAAATCAACCCCAACTGCCTTTCTCGCCACTCAGGCAAAACGTTACCCCCACCCACAAGACTGCCCAACCAGACCACGCCCCCACCCACATCAAACACGTCCCACAGCGCCCACGCCCACCAAAACCCCAAACCAAACCATCCACAATCACACGCCATCATCATCGCGGGCCACACCAACCTACAACCCAATCCACACCTCCCCTCACCCCCCAGGTCACAAAGCCCCCACTCATATCCCAGCCGATCCCTCCCTACCGAAGAAAACCGACGCTCACCCCCCCTCTGCACCATCCCACCGCCGAAAATATACCGTCCCACGTTCCCAGAATACCCCCCAGCACCGCACCACCACCCAAATCATCCGCACCCGTCATCCTACCTGCACCAAAAAAAACCCGGCTCCCTATCCAACAGCCCAAACCGATCGCCACTCTATCGAACAACACGCCGTTCCCACACCAACTCCACACCCCATCAAGGCCCTTCAAGCTTCGCAACGCGGCCATCCGCGATCGCACGCTACTGCGCAGGAATGCACCTTGTGCCGCAAAAACCGACCGCAATCCGGCAAGTCGACCCTGGACACGAATGAACACACACGCCAACACGCGCCGGACCCTTGCGACCTCAACCACACACTCGCTCGCAATTCGATACATCATCCGCGAAAATCTGAATCTAAATTCAGCCAAGCGATCAATCGCCCAATATCACGTGCACACCCCTCGTTCGGGGCGGAACAAAATTAAGCCCTGGGTCCCTCAAACACATTTTTCCTCAATTTGCCAAAATCGGCAAATGCGACCCGCTCGTCGCGGACCCTACCATCAGCCCACCGAAATCGGCGCATCAATAACGAATAAAACGGTCGCCATCAAAAGGCGGCCTGGCCGCCTCCGACACACGTTCTGACCCGTTAACACCCTCGCGGCCATCCACGCAGACTTGGCTAACGGCTCACCGCCACCCTCCTGATCCCTCCGCAATCGGGCACCACCAACGCCGTCGTTGCGGTGAAAGCTGAAACCCAGCCGCATTTTTTCGGCATTCACACTACCCACGCCGAAAAACAAGTTCCTCCCAACGTCAATATCGCGGTCCACCGGCCTCACCAACAACAGCCGCACGCGGCCACGCTGTCCGAAGGTTCAAAAACACGCCGGACACATTTCACTGCCCTTCTCGACATCAGCCCCGTGTTCCAAGTAACCCAAGCTTCCCCGCGCCCAAACATTGGCAGGACCGGGCATCGGTGTCATAGGCCAGCCCTCGCGCGCCACCGCAGCAGAACCTTCCCGAGCTGCCCCATGCACATAAGCCCAAATACCGGTGCAGCGTCACTGCGGCAGCCCCATAAATCCCAACGCGGTTCCCGCAAGTCAAGAGGCGTCCGAAACATAACGTCGTCCAACCGTCCATCGGGCGGCAACAAGCCGGGATCAGCACGCATCAAACCCCCACACTTAGGACTCACGGCGGGATTATCATTCGCCCACCCGCCACAAACGACCGGAGGATTCCCCCAGACAAACCACCCTACATTCCCAAATCCATTCGCTTCGACACGGTCAGCTCACAAGCCCAAGGCCTCCAGTATAGAACACCTCCTACGCATCGCCCGGGCACGGCCTCCAAAAGCTGAGTCCCGATCCAAACGCCCGCAATCTCAAAACCCGCACCGCATCGGCGAAAGCCTCGCGGCCATCATACGCAAGCCACCCTCCCGCAGATAGCAAAACCGTCCTTCATTTCATCGCCCAGGTCCATCTTGGGCCCTAACGACCAGCACAGCTTCATCCTCACCGGGGACCGCAAAGGCGCCCAACTTAAATCGGAACCGCGGGCCAACAAACACCCCTCCAGCGGACACACGCCCGATGGTTTCGCCCCACCAATCGGTCCACCGCAGCACGCGCCACCGATCCCCTCCAGGCCATCGCCCCCGCCTCTAACCCAAAGCGACAGAGCCGCGGCCTCCGAGGAATGACCCCGCCCAACCACGGCTCGGGCGTCACACAAGCGGGCGTGGGCGGCGTTAATCCGACCCCAAACGTCAGTCCTTTCATGTGGGTTGGGCCAAGCAGACAGCCCCATTCCGCATCGCCAGCAACACTCTTCGCTCCGGCACGCGTTCTTTAAGCAGGCGCGCCCCTCGGTCCCGAACCCCGCGTCAAACAGTCCTCCAGCGACGCATCACCACCACATGACAGACCTGCCTCGGCGGGCGGCGATCCCGCCGGCACCGGGCTTTCTCACGGCACCAGCCCAACGCGCAAGGAACCCCGCACCAGTGTCGCCATCGGGGCGTCAAATAGGTGCCAAAGCGAACCGTTCAAATCCCGGTCACCGGGGAGCACCGTCCCAGATCTGCGGGCTGTCATGAACCCATTCTCAGTTCCCGAATAAGCAGGAAAAGGACGTCGGGACGCTACCGCATGCAATCCCTCTGGCACGCCCAATCTAAAGCTAATGATTGATAACAGATACCGGCAAACGTGGGGCGCTAACGCCTACCCTTCCTGGCGGGCACAGGATCGCCTGCGGCACGCAATCGACACTGCCCCGCCGCGGGGAACTCGCGTTTGATCGGGGCATCCTAGCCGCGGGCGACCGACCGGGGACGGGCGCTCGGTCCAGGAGACGGAAATCCCACCGCAACCGGACCGGAACCGGTGACGTACGCCGCGGGCAACCCCTCCCCTTCCATCATTCACACAGACTGGGAAGAAGGCCATGGCCACATCGAAACCCATCTACCCGCCCACACCCGGCACACAGCCAAATGATCACGCGGCGAGAAAACTCGCGCAGAACGCGGCACCCCTTCACCCTGACCCTTCGCAACGCAAGTCCTGCCGGGCAAACGGCTGTCGGCGCGATGCCGCATCCGTCAGCGCATTCGCGGGATCAAC
>Ga0163217_1080360_pt1 | contig 10796 bp, 16 predicted proteins | sample SynspAceP_FD_185933 | JGI IMG/M metagenome (GOLD analysis project Ga0163217, IMG submission 185933) | Saline lake microbial communities from Ace Lake in Antarctica - Synechococcus sp. Ace-P (PacBio error correction) | ecosystem: Environmental > Aquatic > Non-marine Saline and Alkaline > Saline ...
CTGTCCACGGAATTTTGCTATCACCCCGCTTCGGCATGGCTCGCGCTTGCGGCAGTCCGCCAAACCGAGGGGGAATGTTCTACGGCTCACGCTGCCGCAGCGGTTTCAAAACTTGTGGCACAGGCGCCTACTAACGCCTGCTGTTCTGAGAAGGGTTTGATCGACCCTCCGAGGGACACCGATTCTCCGGCGCGACGCTGTTATTCAGTTTGGTGATTACAGACCTACGCCGGGATTGCAGCTGCAAGCCATATAAGCGGATGTGGGCCCATCCAGGCGCCCTCCGCGGATCCGATTCACTACGATCCACACACGCAGACTTCTGGGGGATGGATTCGAGATCGGGGGTCGAGTCTTTGAGTAACCTCAGTGCCCGTTCCAGCGAAGCACATTGTGCAGGTAGGCGTCTTCACCCATCGGTGTTTCAGTCCACGACACCTTTGATCAGGTGGACATCACCGCTGAAGTAAAACAGCAGACCAAAAACTTCATTCTGTGGCCACGACGAACAACGTGCTGCACGCTTACCCGCGTGCGGCGTTTCCTGATCAATGGACAACTTCCAATCTGCTTGCTGATCACTCTTCAAGTTCAAACGTGTGCTGCATTATTCATAAACCTTTGGCAGAACAACGATCTTCGCTAACATGATCTCTTAATCGGCAGCACCACTTGCTACCCTCAGTCGTTGCTAGCAGAGCTGGGAAGCAGGTAGCTTCCGATGACATCCGCACGGCCTTTCACCCCACAACTCAGGCTCACAGGGCTGAATCGAAAGCGTTTCCTAGCCGAAGGCGTGAGCGGTTGCTCAAGAGGTCCTACATCTCCGTCGCGCTGCCCTTCCAACGAGGCCTCCGCCGAGCAACTGGTTTTCCCCACATCCCACACTGCCCTTATTCCGCCCTACCGCCACCAGGAGAAGGCCTTCGATCGCTGCTGCCCGCCAACCCCCGACAACACACCTGGTGGCCACCGGCACGGCTCCGGCAAAAACCGAGTGCTTTCCTGCTGCCGATACTCGAGCACTGCGCCAGCAGCACAGAGCCCAGGAGCCGCAAGGGATCAAGGCGATCCCTCCAATCATACCCGAATGATGCCCTGGCCACCGACCAGGCCCGGTTCGCAATCGCCGATCTCATCCACTCCATCCCGTCCCTGGCCGAGTCTGCGCAGCAGGTCTCTACATCGGGGCTGCACCGATGAACAGCCCCACCGCGAGCGATGACCGCCACCAGCGTCATCAACCGACAAAACGCCACTGCACAAGGCGCCGCCCGACATCCTAGAACTCACCAAATTACAAGCAGACTCGACTACCTCCTCATCCAGCACCATGTGCAGGGCTCTGGGCCCACAACCATCCCCATTGCCAGATGGCACCAGCACCCTGGCGCTATCTGGTGGTGGATGAGTTCCACACCTTCGATTGGCGCCCAGGAGAACAGAGAGATCTGGCCTGTCTGATCCGCCGCCTGCGTGATCGCCTCCACTGCCCGTGCGATGCGTTGGGTGTGCGTCGGCAACCTCACGCCACCACTACTTGTGGCCCGAATCCCGCGAGGCCGAAGCTCCATACGCCGGCCAGATCTTCTCGAGCAAGCTTTCGAGGCGGCGGCGTCTGATCAGCAGAGCCGGCCACCAAAAAGCCAACGCCACGGAGCTATACTTTCTCACGCTCGCACACCCACGAGAGCTCAAGGGCATCGCAGGACACGCGGCGGCCTGATTCGAGCCAACCTGCCCTATACCCCGCACAGGCGTCGAGGCCATACCAAACAGCTCGATCCCAGACACCACACCCACCAACCCGCAGACCTACCTGGCCCAGCCAGCGCCACCAAAAAAACACCTCCCCAAACCCACGCCCAACGATCTCGCGCCTGCAGACACCACACACCCCACCCTGCTCCGCCCCCACCCAACCCCCCACACAACAGCCAAAGGCGGTATCGATGTCCAGAGCTGAGCCACGCTCGCAACAAGACATAGGAGCCCAACACTAAAAGGGACCAGACTCGGCACACCCCTCCACCGGCCCCATCCGACAACCCTGGGTGCGACCCAGGCCCGCCCGGCCACCCCACTCGCATCCACTCGAAACCCTGCTCGAAACCGCTTCTACTCCACCAGACCAGCTCGCGGCCCTCGCAGCTGGACTCATTCACCACCCAAACATAGGAACTACCCGAATACCACTGCTGCTCGGAAAGCACCTCGACTCCCGACCCATGAGCGTGGCACCCACGCCCCCACCCAGCACCCCACCACTCTCCTCGATGCGCCGCGCTCAGGTGCAGTGTCGCCAACTGGCTACAAGCATAGCCGCCCTTGCAGCTCTCGGATGCGGAGGAGCTCAAAGCGCAATGGAGAGTCGGGCACACCCCCCTCCGGCTGCGGAACGGCCGCACGCCCCAGCACACTTCCCTGTCATCTACACAACGCCACCGCAGCACGACTCTCCCCATGGATAGAACAAGAGCCCGCACACCCTGACCCCGTCGGTGACAACTGCGCGAATCCAACGAGCGGCGCACGCGCCCTCGCGACTACCACCCCCTCCATAGCAACCCAGGGCAACAACCGCCTAACGACGCGCGCCCAACCACCACACATTCAAGACCTCTCATACTACAGGCCTACATCTCTCGCCGCGCCCCCCGGAACACCGCGCTATCTCTCTTCCGCAAAGGCAACACCACACCCCAACGGGCCAACGCCGATGCACCGTGCACTCTGCGCCCACTGCCTGTCGTCGCCCATCGAGGGTCGCAGGACATCCCCGACGCGCTACAGAGCAGCCAGCACACCACACGACCGACAGCCGAGGCCAGCGGCGTCTAGCACAATACTGCCCACGAGCCCCGACGAATGCTCCGCCCGATTAGGAATGCATAACGCAAACCCACCGCATGACAAACACAACCACCCCATCCACCCGACAGTATACAGCCGCGACCTGAGACCCTACTGCACGATGCCCAAGCACGCCAGCTCGCTGCAGAGAGATCGGTTCATCCGCCGCAGCCTCACCAGCACTTGCGAGCGCCCGCTCTGTTCGCCTCCTCGTTCACGGAAGATAAGAAGCTGCTGGCTTTCTGCGATTCGTACAGAACGCCGCCACCCGGCTGGGTTCATCGCCGCCCCGCGGCTATCGCACCAACCCTGCCGCACTGCCTGACCCGACGTTCAACAGCACAGCACCAACTTTGGGCAGTGCGATGCGTCTGGATCAGTTTGCAGGAGCAGCTGATCGCCGATGGTCAGCAGCTCTTCCCAAAGAAGTCGACTTCGCCCGCCACCTTCTTGCCCCTGGATCTGGAGTGGCTGCGCGAGTGGCGACAGCCCCTGCAAGCAGCCAGCCCATCCGCTCTCGCACTCGATCACTCCAACGGACGTCTCTCCATGAGCTGGGTCCGCGAAACTCGCTCACCTGCGACTGCGCTAGGCTCGCACACCTCCCCGCAGCGAGCCAATTCGGCACTACCAGCCTCACACCCGCCTCGGCCGACTCTATCCGGTGGAGCCACGCCGCCGACTGCCCTGCGATGCCGGACAGCTCGCACTACACACCGCGCCATCAAAACTGCGCTGCATACGCCGCAGCTGAGGCTCACCACCTCAGCAGAGGAACGAAATCGACGCCACTCTCCGCAGCGCCCGCCACGCAGCAACCAGCTCGAGCATGATTAAGCTGAGCCTGTCTTCTGCAAAACCCACCCACACTGGCGCCACGCAGTGACACTCCGTTACGTTCCACGCATATTAGACACGCAGCGGCACGCCACAACCCAACATACACCGATCAACCAATTACACACCCCCCACCAATACATCCCCCCTCCGAACCGCCCCACCCAACCACCCAAAAAAACCCAAAACCATACCCCCCCCCGGCATAAAAAAAAAAAACCCCCACAAAAAAAAAAAAAAAAAACCCCCCCCCATTCCCAATCCCCCCAAAATCCCCCAAAACAAAAAACATCTTCATCATCCGCCGATATCCCAAAATATAACTCCCCACATCCACACCCCCAGCGAAAACCGACTCCCCACCATCACACCACAACACCAACCCCACACCACCACCAGGCAGCGAATTACCTCCACTCCGGCGGCAGCCAAACACCTACCCCCCTTCAACCGCATCCCCTACACCGCCGCCGCTTCGGGTTTTCGGCCCCGCGCCCCACCTTCCCCCCACCCAGCTATCCGCGGCAAGGGCGGCTTCGAGCAGGCTGGTGCGCGATGGGGGGCCGCCCCACCTGGCCCAGCACTGGCTTACCCGCACCCTGCCAGCCAGCAGAGCCTCAAACAGCCCGAGCACAGAAAAGAGTGTTGCTCGCGGTGGGTGGCGGGCCCTGCTGGACCAGCGGCCCCCTGCTGCAGGAAACCCGCGGCGGCGCCTTGAAAGCGCATCTGGGCTATTCCACTCCCCCGCCCGAGTTCAGGTCACGCGCATCCCCTCCCAGCTGCTGCGCTGCCACCTGCTGCGGTGATCGGCCAAGCGTGCTGGCCTCCAGCAGCTGCCGCTCCTGGGATGGGATGGCCTGTGAGGTAACGCCCATTGCTTCAGGCCATTACCGCACCGATCCCGCGGCGGCCCTGCCCCTCTACCCGCCCTCTATGGCCGCGGCGACGTGTATCGCGCATCGTCGCCGTGAGCACACGGCCTGTTGCCACGGCCGGGATCGCGAGCCGCCTCGAAACGCCAGTTCATCCGCGGGCCATACCGCCAGCGATCCGCAAACCTTCTCTCGGCCACCTCTACCCTGGAGAATGGGGCATCACATTGGCGATCTCTCCACCCGTGCTGCTCGCCTCGGTGCCGCCCGAGCCCGCCAACTACCTTGGCCAAGCGGATCGGCCGCGCCGGCCGCCGGGATGGCAATGCACTGGTCGCACACATCGTCAACCGGCACCACCCCCACGACCTCTACTTCTTCGCGGAGCCGGAGGCGGATGCTGCGCGGCCCGGCGTCAGCCACCGGGGCTTGCTATCATCGATGCTGCGCCATCCTGCGGCGCCAGCTGCCTCGCCTTCACCCTGGATCGCTGGGTGCCAAGAAGCGGCATGCGATGCCCAGGGCCCTGCCTCGCCACTCAAACCCGCCCTCGTATGCGGTCGAGAAGGCGGGCAACGCAGGACTTCCAGACACCTTCCCTTTACACCCTGGCCCTGCAGTGTGGCCAGGCCCCAAATCAGGGCGAGTTGTTTGGAGCGCTTTTGGGCAGCTCTGTTGGGTTGAGTCAGCCAGCTGGTCGGGGAAGAGCTGCAAAAGCGCTCCAACAACTCGCCCTGAATGGGCCTGGCACCACTGCAGCCAGGTGTAAAGGGAAGGTGTTCTGAAGTCCTGCGTTGCCCGCCTTCTCGACGCATCGAGGCGGTTTGAGCTGGCGAGGCAGGGCCTGGGCAAATCGATGCCGCTCTGCACCCAGCGATCCAGGGTGAAGGCGGAGCACTGGCGCCCAGGATGCGGCAGCATCCGACAGATAGCAGGCCCGGTGGGCTTGACGCGGCCGCGCAGCATCGCTCCGGCTCCGCGAAGAAGTAGAGGTCGTGGGGGGTGCGGTGAACGATGGTCCGAACCAGGGCATTGCATCACGGCCGGCCGGCCGCGGCCGATCCGCTGCAGGTAGTTGGCGGCTCGGCGGCACCGAGGCGAGCAGCAGGCGGTGGAGAGAATCGCCAATGTTGATGCCCATCTCCAGGGTAGAGGTGGCCGAGAGAAGGTTGGGATCGCTGAGGTAATTGGCCGCGGATGAACTGGTTCGAGGCGCTCGCGAATTCCGGCCGTGGCAACAGGCCGGTGTGCTCACGGCAGACGATGGCGATACACGTCGCCGCAGCCATAGAAGGCGGCGGGTAGAGGGCAAAGGCCGCGCGGGATCGGTGCGGTAATGGCCTGAAAGCCAATGGCGTACTGCACGCCAAATCCCATCCCCGAGCGGCAGCTGCTGGGCCAGCACGCTTCTGGCCATCACGCAGCACGGTGGCAGCGCAGCAGCTGAGGGGTGGCGCTGACCTGAACTGCGGGCGGTGAAATAGCCCAGATGGCGCTCAGCGCCGCCGCGGGTTTCCTGCAGCAGGCGCCGCGTCAGCGGGCCCGCCACCACGCGAGCAACACCTCTTTCTGCTGCTCGCTGTTGAAGGCTCTGGCTGGGCTGCAGGGTGCGCTGGAAGCCAGTGCTGGGCCCAGGTGGGGCGGCCCCCATCGCGCACAAGCTGCTCGAAGCCGCCCTTGCCCCGCGTAGCTGTGGGGAAGGTGGGGCGCGGGGCCGAAAAACCCGAAGCGCGGCCGTGTAGGGATGCCGGTTTGAAGGGGTAGGTGTTGGTGCCGCCGGAAGTGGAGGTATTCGCTGCCCTGGCGCTGCGGCCGAAGAGCCTCAGGAACGACGAGGGCAACGCGCTGGCGCCAGTGGGTGCAACAGCCCCAACGAATCAGCTGCTCGAGCTGGTTGCTGCGGGCCTGCGGGAGAGGCTCGATTCGTTCTCAGGCGGGTGAGCACGCCGGCAGCAGCGCGTTTGATGGGCGGCGGATCCACCGCCGCGGCAGGGCCCGGCCTGCTCCACCGAAGAGCCCAGGCGTGAGCGGTAGCCGAATTCGGCGGCCACCTCCCAGCGCAGACGATCGCGCACCCAGCCCAGAAGACTGCCTTGGGATTCAGCAGACGGGATGTTCCTGCTGCTGCAGGGCGTCCCCACTCGCGCAAGCACTCCAGATCAGGGGCAAGAAGGTGGCGGCGAGTCGACTTCTTTGGGGAAGAGCTTGCTGACCATCGGCGATCAAAGCTGCTTCCTGAACTGATCCAACGCCATCGCAACTGCCAAAGTTGGTGCTTGCTGTTGAACAGTGCGGGTCAGGGCAGTGCGGCAGGTTGGTTGCGATAGGCCGCGGGCGGGCGATGACCCAGCGGTGGGCGGCGTTCTGTACGAATCGCAGAAGGCCAGCAGCTTCTTATCTCCGTTGAACGAGGAGGCCGAACCAGAGGCGGCGTCCAAGTGCTGGTGAGGCTGGCGGCGGAAGGAACCGATCACAGCAGGCCCTGCTTGCCACTGCAAGTAGGGCAGTCCCGCGGTTGACGCGGGGTGGTTGTGGTCATCGGTGGTTTTGCAGTCAGGCATCTTCCACGAGCCAGCAAGCTCGGGGCTCTGGCCAGTTTGGGCAGACCCCCTGGCCGCTGTCCGCTGGGTGCTGCTGCTCTGGCTAGCCGTGGGGATGGTCCTTGCGCCCGGATGGACCGAACAGGCAGCTGGCGCAGAGCCGGTGCTCGCCTTGGGCCCGTTGCCTGCGGAAAGAGAATAGCGCAGTTTCCGGGCGCGAGAAATGTAGGGCCCTTGTTAGAGGCCTTGGAGGTTGGTGGCGCGATCGAGGCGGTTTGCTGCCCCTGGTGCAGGAGGGGGGGAGGTCCAGCCGCGTGGCGCCGCAGTCCCGCGGCAGTGCACCATCCGGCAGGTGGGGCTGCTGTCACCACCGGTAGAGATTCGTCGAATGACAGGCTGGGGCTCGGCCTCCACCGAGGCCAACCATGCCGCTTGAGCTCCCGCACCACAGCTGCAGGCGCAAGGTTGAGCCAGGGCCCACCACCTCGCGGCCATCGAGGAGAGTGGTGGTGCGGCGGGCGTGGGCCCACCAAGGGCGAAGCAGGCTTTTCCAGCCAGCCAGCACGCGGTAGCCACGGCGGGAACTGATCACCCAGGCCAGCTGGCGGAGAAAGCGCTCGAGCAGGGTTTCGATGGAGCAGGTGCCGGCGCTGGCGCACCAGGTTGTGGGATGGCCGGGAGGGGTGCCGAGCCTCTTGCCCAGGGCCAGGCGCCAACTCTCAGCCTGGACATCAACGCCGGGCGTGGCAGCAGGGTGTCTTGCCAGCCAGAGCTCGCCTGCTGGGCCAAGGTAGGTCTGGCGGGTTGGTGGCGTTTGGCTGGATCGAGCTGCTGGATGGGCCCTTCGACGCCGGCAAGGGCAGGGGGCGAACAGGCCGCCGCTGTCCTCATCCCCGTAGGCGGTGTGGCGAAAAGACTCCTCGGGCGGTGAGCCGTCCTCCTCGATCATGCGCCGGCCGCCTCGAAAGCTGCTCGAGAAGATCTGGCCGGCGTTAGTGGAGCATCGCCTCGCGGATTCCCGGGGCCCATCGAGGGTGGCGGAAGGTGCCGACAGCACAACCAACGCATGCCGGGCAGTGGAGGCGATCACGCAGGCGCGGATCAGACAGGCCGCAGTCGGTGCCCTTGGCGCCATCGAAGGTGTGGAACTCATCCACCACCAGATATGCGCAGGGGTGCTGGTGCCAATCGGCAATGGGATGGTTGTGGCCCAGAAGGCCCTGCAACATGGGGGCTGGATGAGGAGGTTAGTCGAGCTGCTTGTAATGGTGAGCAGGATGTCGGGCGGCGCCTTGTGGCAGGCGTTCTGTCGGTGATGACGCTGGTGGCGGTCATCGCCGCGGTGGGGCTTTCATCGGCAGCCCCGGAATGTAGAGACCTGCGCGCAGACCGGGCCAGGGACGGGATTGGAGTGGATAGAATCGGCGATGCGCGGGCCTGGGTCGTGGCCAGGGATTCATCGTAAGATGAGGATCGCCTGATCCCCTTTGCGGCCCTGGCTGTGCTGCTGGCGGCGTGCTCGAGGATCGGCCACAGGAAGCACTCGTTTGCCGGAGCCGGGTGCCGGTGCCACCCAGGGTGTTGCGGGGTGTGCCGGGCAGCAGCCCGATCCGAAGGCCTTCTGCCTGGTGGCGGTAGGGGAAGGGGCAGGGGGTGTGGGGAAACCAGTTGGCGGCCGAGCCTTCGTGAAGGGCAGCGCGACGGAAGATGTTAGGGACCCCTTGAGCAACGCTTCACGCTCGGCAAGGAAACGCTCGATCAGCCCTGTGAAGCCTGGAGTTGGTGGGGTGGAAAGGCCGTGCGGAATGGCAAATTAAGAAGCTAACCTGCTCCAGCTCGCTAGCAACGACCTGAGGGGAGCAAAGTGTGCTGCCCGATTAAAGAGATCATGTTAGCCCGAGATCGTTGTTCTGGCCAAAGGTTATGATTAGAAATTGCAGCACACGTTTGAACGCTGAAGAGTTGTAATCAGCAAGCATCCACATACCCCGCATTTGTAGTTGTCCATTGATCAGAAACCGCGCACGCGGGTAGCGATGCCAGCACGTTGTCCGTCTTGGCACAGAAATGAAGTGTGTCTGCTGTTACTTCAGCGGTGATGTCCACCTGATCAAAGGGGTGGACTGAACACCGCTAGGGGTGTAAGACGCTCACCCACAAGTGCTTCGCTGGAAAGCGGGCAATACTGAAGGTACTCAAAGCCTCGATTCCCCGATCTCCGAATCCAATCCCCCCAGAAAGCTGCGTGACCGTAGTGAATCGGATCGCGGAGGGCGGCCCTGAGGATGGCCACATCGCGCAAACACATAAGCAAGCTGCAATCCGCGGCGGAGTCTTGAATCACAACTGAAAACAGCGTCTGCCGCCGGAGAAAATGCGGTGCCCTCGAGGGTCCGACAACCCTTCCCCAGAACGCAGGGCGTAGTAGCGCCTTCCACAGTGGAACCGCTGCGGCAGCGTGAGCCCGTAAGATACATCCCCCTCGTTTTGGCGACTGCCGAAGCGCGAGCCATGCGAAGCGGGGGATAGCTAATGGCGTGGACAGGAGCGGATGGCTGGGACCCCCATCGGAACCCGGAGGGTTGGAGCCGGGGCCTTGCTGGTTTCCCAATGCTTCCAGGCGTGCCAGCTGCTCGAGGGTCATCACCAACGGGCCCAACGGGCTAATCGATACCCTGCTGTTGCACCAGCCGCAGCACCGTTCCCTGCAGAGAAACCTCAGGTGCTGAACTGCGATGGCGCGCAGACCCTCCACTTAGATGGGAGCACGCATGGGCCGTCCTAGGTACTTGCGCGATCTCGACAAGCCCTTCGGTGCGCTGTCACCTTGCTCGGCGCACACCACCGGTGGTGTCGGTTTTGCGGTGTGAAAACCAAGTGACGCAGATGCTCGGGTCGTTACCGACAAGGACCGACAGCTGCGGTACAGACGGATCAGCAGCAAGCGCCAGTTTCACCGTTTTGGAACGCTGGGTCCAATGCCCTTGGGCACGAGTGAGCGTGGAACGATCCACTTTCCCCAGCACCCTGGCGCAGGTCCCGTGCGGCTCAGAAATCCAGCTGTCCGGCCGTGCGGAGCACTGCCTGCTGCAGCAAACTGGGGCATCGCGATAGCGAGGCCGCTACTGGGGGGAGGGGGTGGGGCGCGATCAACGCGGCATGGCTTGTTGCTTTTGCGTCAATCCTAGCCGCTTGAAGCGCAAATGCATCAAGAGGCTTCTGCATGGCTCAGGTCGTTCCCACCACATCGCGCAGAATTAAGGCCTGGGAAATGGCCCCATCATGGAATCTCAAGATTGCGGACTGTCTTCCATTGACGCCTTGTCCCTCAAATCAAAGAGAAAGTCATCAACCCTGAAAAAGATCTGCTGCCATTCTCCTCCGACAGCTTGTCACGCATTCCCGCTTCCGAAAATCATTATACAGAGTCTTTGTCCTGCTGAGCAACTGAGCGCAACCATGATTTTGGCCATGGGCAAAATCATTGTTCGCAACCACAAACAAATGATCTTGTCCGCGGATGAATCTTTGGGGCTCCGTGATTACCGACAAGATATCCTCAGCAAACGACTCTACCTTAGGATTTTGGCCGACGACGACAAGATTGATCCCCCACATGCTGTGACTCAGGAATTCATAATCGGAAAAGCACTGAGTCCGGGAGCGCAGGCGAAAACAGGTCAACAGACTGCGA
>Ga0163217_1077452_pt1 | contig 10794 bp, 8 predicted proteins | sample SynspAceP_FD_185933 | JGI IMG/M metagenome (GOLD analysis project Ga0163217, IMG submission 185933) | Saline lake microbial communities from Ace Lake in Antarctica - Synechococcus sp. Ace-P (PacBio error correction) | ecosystem: Environmental > Aquatic > Non-marine Saline and Alkaline > Saline ...
AGGGAAAGAAAGGAAAAGGGGGGGAAAATGGTGTTTTTTTTTTTTTTGGTGGGTTAAGTTTTTTTTTTCCATTGGGCTTTTGGCAACTTTTTTGGGGGTTTTTCCCTTTTTTTTGAGGGTCCCCAAATTGGGTTTTTTTACCCTATGCCGAGCCGGCAAAAATTCATTCCTGTCCAATGAGAACCTACACACCGGGTTGGTGAAACATACCGCAGTGGGCCCGCGTAAAAAAGGCCCCTGTTGGGTAAAATTTTCCATGCCCTCCTTTTGGCCAAACGCTTCCCATATTTGGAGGTTTTTGATAAAGATCCATTGTAAGGTGGGGTTTTTCTTTGGTTCCAAGATGGTACGAGAGGTATCCTGGCCAAAACCCATGTCAAATCTACAAAGAACAGTACAATGTTTTTTGGGTTGAGAAGAAACCTCCCTGGGTTTTTTTTTCCCATTTGCCTTTTTCCTTACATCCAACCAAAGAAAAGTGGTAAGCTGACAAAACAATAGAAACAATCTTTGTTCATAAAACTTTTTATTTCCTTCCTAAAATCTAATTACTCTCTAATCACAGCACCATCCCCCGCCGATATAAATCCTACCTTACCATCCATTAAAACCAGCAAGAACAGTCCCATAAATTTCGTCAGAAAAAACATGTTTTCCTGGGGCAATTTTTTTTTATATACGTTAATCCCTGGAAAAGGCTCCAGAAAACCTTGCCAATTACTTGATGGTGATTAATTTAGTGCCCTCAAACCTACAAACCAAAATCCGATGATTCCTGTTTTTTTAAGCCCACGTAATCACCACTTTCCCCATTGAATTACCCTTAACAAACAATAAAGAATATTTCTGGTCCTTGACAAGTGATAGGAACCAAAAAATGTCCCTTGGGAATTCCAGAAGCGTGTTTCCGTAGATAGCCTCTTATGCTTTTGTTGGTCCCAACGACCCAATCCTTCAATAGCCTTACTTTTCCTTCCAGGAATACTAACCTCATTCCCTTTAGGGACCTATATCCAGCAACAGAATTACCGGCCATTGCCAATGACATCAGGCAAAAATCCCCGATAATTTGATCGGGTGGTTTTTTATAATTGTTATCATTTTTTATGGAAACCGCCCAGGAATCGTTCATGTAAGACATAACTCCCAATATTTTTGTTTTTTTTGGCCTTGTGATGGCATTCTCTGCTCAAGGGGTGGCGTAATCCCCTTGTATCCCTTGTCTGGAATTCAAAATGGTATTGGGATTTTTGTCAATAACATTTTGTCGAAACCTTGGGCACTTCCCATCCTCGGAATTGTGTTCCCAATCACCAAATCCAAACCCAATACAAGTCCGTGGGTTGTAGTTATCTGACATTCCTTAATTGCCCTTGATATAACCTTTAAAGATTTATTTCCTCTTTTGGGGTTGGTCCCATTGCATTGTATCGAAATGGAATCCCTAGTAAAAAGGCCGTATAGTCCGCTTATAGGACCAGTCCGGTAAGGATAATAAATGCCCACTTTTTAAATTATTTTTTCGAAGTGCGGAAATACAAAGGAGTTTATCACGTCCTTTTGGCCGCCGAACTTTAACAGCAATCAAAATCGCCATATTGGTGTTTCCAAGGGCAAAGCCATCATGTTGTTTTTAGAGGTAATTACCGAATTTGGCACCACGCGTTTAAATTAAATCGGCCCCAAAAAAAAAAAGGGGGGCCCCCCCCTTGGGGGGGGGGGGTCAAATATTTTTTGCGGTGAATCCCTTGGTTTGCTTCAAATAATTCTCGTGTGGAAATATAGCCATTGTAAAAGGAACCAGGATTCGCGTCGATCCCATTTTAACCGAATATAAGCCCCAATGGAATAAAATCCCCACAATTTGGCGGTCTTAAAACATTGCATTTTTCGCCTCATTAAATGTAATACGGTATCTTGAGCTTGTTCTTGGGCAAAATTTTACGTTAATGGCCAATAGAAAAATGGAGGTAATTCAAGTTTCTTCATGGTAATGTAAATATGTTAATCTGTTAAATAAATATATTAAAATCCTAAAAAGGGTTAATCCCACATTTTTAAATCGGAAATCCAACCAATTTTTTCTGGTTACTTTCCAAAGATATATTGTATTGGGCTTCACCGTAAACCAATTGGATTTCTTATGCTATTTTTGGCCACAAGACCTACTTTCTCCAGAACGGCCATTCTTCCAGTCAAGGTCAACCACAATATTTACCGCGGGCACACAACCATGCATCTTGCCTGAAACCCCAGTTCTCTGGCAAGGCAGGCACTCTAAGAATCCTTCGTGCGACTGTAATAACAGCTCCGTTTACACCGCAAAGTAATATCCAAAAATTACCAATCTATTTTGGAATGGAGGATGCTCGTCGAAACAAATTATCGGCAATGGAAAATCTGCAATCAATTTATTGATATTCTCCGGCCGAACTTGGGCAAATCCAGAACCGTGCATTGAAAATTGATCATCAGCCCTAGCTCCATCCGTACCTGCACCCCCGTGCTGAAGTCGGAATCGATCGTCTTTTTGAGCGCAAGCAAAAGCCTTTCCTTATTCCCTTTGAGGTAATGCTCCCCTGATGAACGTGAGTAAGGTGCGACATATGGCGATGGGCCCTTTTCCGGGCTCCCAGACTCCTGGTTCCATTCCAAGATCCCTATCCATCCTTTCCCCCAATGTTAACCCCCTGGTAAAAGATTTTCAATTTTGCTAACTTCCTTAATAAAATCATTATCTATCTGCAACACTTCGCAGCTTCCAATGTGTTCTCAAAAGCCTCTGCTATAATTTGAAATGCCCCATTGCGTCCTAAGGAAATAGCAAGCTGGTTTACCATCCTCTCGCCAAATAGGATTTTTCTGGGACCATCTCCGGGTAGGAAATCCATTTTCCTATTTTTTCATCTTTCGAAGCAATCCAAATAAAAATCGCTAATCGATTTTAGGTATGGATAAGCAACGTTTCTTGCAGAAACACCTGTCCGTGTAATCTATAATGCCTCCCAATATGTGGCCCAGCCAACGCCTACCGTGGATCCATGCGTCCCCAATAGGGCATATCGCACGCATCCAATGGGACCGCCCAAAGATCGGTAGCGTGATGTAAGTAACTGCCCCCGACCTAATATCATATTGCTCCTTGCCGTAATTTTTTCCCCCGTTCCAACAACCGATCCCATAATCGAAAAGAGGCATATGGAGTTCAGAGAGATTGGTTACTTCTGCTTGCAATTAATTCATTTGAAGGTTAATGTTGAGATGGTAATCCCGCAATTCCAAGGGCTTCTATATGGCTCGCTCCAAATACCTTGAAGGTTGGCAGATTGGTTCTGGCCCTAGAAGAAGAAAATTAACAGATAACGCCAATACCTGAAAATAATTTTGCTGCCAATCAGGATGCTTCGTTACCATCTTTAATCTTTGTAACCTTAATCCGTGGGCAGGGAATCCAGTTCACTACCCCAATCAAAAGAAACCCGGTATACAAGCTGAAATAATCCGTAATTGCCTGCTCAATATTTTGAAAAGTGTCTTTTCAAGCCTTTTAAGGTTGCATTAATTTTTGCACATAATCAATCCATGTAAAGGAAGTATTACAAACGATAAATATAGTTGCCTCCTTTATCCTTTTAAGGTCAAGGCTCCATTTTTTGGCCAATACCTCGCCAGACGTATTTCTACCGTTAAGTCTTTGTCTCGAATTTAACGCCTAACTAATCCTCGCAAGGGTTGGGATTTCCTTTTCCCCGCCAAATTGGGTCCACATTCCATCATACTGATTTCCGAATCGGAAGGGGGTTTGTTGTAGTTACGGTTTAATGTTCCATGATCTTCCGGCCGATCCCAATTTTAGGTCAAAATCCATTCGCTTCTTTGGCAGTAGTAGTCAATGATTCCATGAACGCATCTGCCTTGGAAGAAAAATTTTTCCGGAATAGGAAAGCTCCCCCTTACTTTATAGTCACTTCTAGTAAGGATCGTTTAGGTTTAAAAAGACCTTCCTTATAGTCCTTCACATCTTATATCAACCTTTTAAAATCGAATAAAAAGATCAACCCATAGTCTGGTGTGACCTGATTACCGTTTTATAGGGAAAACTTATCCCATATAAGCGGCATCTACCTCGTGAGGTTTCCCTTCCCTTAACAAGGCTCTGAATGCTCTAAATCTCTGGGGAACCCTTGAATTACCCCAAACCGGACCTCCGGGCCACATGGAATCTTCATTGAGCTGTATCCTTTTCATTTTGAGGTCTCCAAAAACCATGGCGCCTAATCGACCGTTACCCACTGGCAAGGCTTCATCCATTTTAGCCGCTGGTTTGTGCATACCATAGGCCATTGGCTTCCCGAAATATTTTTTCTCTCCTGACCACTGAAAAATTTTATTACCCCAAGAAGTGTTAGTAAAGCACCCTTTATCCTATTTCTTTCCTAAATTCTTTTAAATTTTATTTCAACTCCCAATATCATCCGTTCTTAAAAGCGGACGCTGGTAGCCCCCTGAAATTGAAAAGATTGGGTAATGCCCCATTGGTAAAAAAGCAAACCGAACGGCCACTGGGTTTTTTCACCTTTGAGGAGACACCTCAACAGTATTGGCCATTAAATTTTGGGCTTTGGCCGGGTAAAGTACTTGATCATCCCCTGCAAAATATAAAACTCGTGGTAACTCCTTTCCTTTTTTCAATTAATCATCATTCAGAATGATAAAATTGAGAAACGATTTCTGTTCTAATCTCCCATGGAACTGGTAGACCCGGTCCGAAATAATCCAGCTCCTCTTTCCCAAGGTTTTGGCCAAGGCCCATTAGCCCGCCAATCGGTGGTCCCTATCATCCCTGCTTATGTGGGGTGAATATTCTCTAAAATTTTCCAATATCAATTGGTGACCACCATTCCGTAATGGCTAAATTATTCATGGTATATACACGGGGCATCCCTAACATGGGCTGCATCCGTTGCTTAGGTCGTCAATATTTATACGGGCTAATCTGCACAAAAATAAACAGGCCGTTCCTTACCCATTCCCTCCCTCCAGGATTTGATCATCAAGGGAAAGGATTTATAATAGGAAAGAGGGTCCTACTATTGATCCCGCCTGTACCAAATACATCCGGCTAATATTGACTTGGGTAATCCGGTGAATCATGGCATTGTAGGCCAAGCCAGGATTGTTGGGCCACCAAGCCACTTCATTTAGTTTTTTTCCGCCGCTTCTTTAATTCGGCATCCCTCCGTAATCAATTTCTTTGGGTAACCAAACCTCTACGGGCGTTCCAACCCCAACTGATTAAAATCACGCTACGGGAACACTAAAGTTTTGGTATAATTCCCTGCCAAGAAATAAGCTTACGGAACTAACTCTTCCATGGTTTCGGTGTACACCACCTCCATTTTCCTTTTAATTTGATCCTGAAGGAATTATCCGATATCTGCTGTGCGGCAACCTTGGAAAAAGCGTACTCCTGATAATTGGGCGTTTTTTATCTCTTCCTCTACATTTTCCAATCCGTTTTTTGGCGCCATGCCTATTGCTTTGTCCAGATCCCAACCAAACCTCAACCAATAAGGACATTTTTTTTCCAAACTCCAATTTTTTCATGACCTTCCACCATAACGCTATAGGTGCCCCCAGCCTTTGGGAGTCGGCAATTGTAAAGACCAAGCCCCTTGGAAGCCTGGTGGTAAACTTCTCCGTTATTCCAAGTACCCATAAACAGTATCTCCTCAACTGGTCGAAGTCGTCCATCCCCAAATGGTAACACTCGATTTCTTGTTTTTTGAAGGACCATATTATCGGAAAGAATGGAAGGAAGCCATATCTCCTCCATAAGTAATTTCCGCCCATAGCCATAGTACTAATGTATTATCTTTTCATGTATTTACTGTTTCCGTTATATTAATATGTTCTTTGGATATATTTTGCCCAAACCTTTATACCCCTCCGGCAATAAATGGATACCAATCCTGGGAATATAAATGCTGCCCTAAAAACCCCATTTTCATCAGAAAAACTCACTGTTGCATTGTAAATAAGAATACATTTTTGTCGTTTCCAAAATCCTTGATCACAAGGAGTGAATTTTATTGTATTGTCCCCCCGTCTATCCGTGTTTGATCCAGTCCTGTGGGTAGGGGGCCAAAAAAACATTATTTTTTTGTAGCAGGCGAAAATTTATCCTTGGTTACTTCAAGACCATTATGTATACCCTCTGCCAAATTTTCCTCCGCTGTATTATCCTCAAATTATTACACCAATGCCAGCACCACTACCTTTGTGAGCAAGTTTCAATATTTTCCATATTTAGGCGGTACAATAGGTGTTGGGGTTCGATCACCCAGAAATGCGGCCCGATCCAGTTTAAATCGTTTAATATAAAGATCAGCAGCTTCTTTACCTGGGGGCATAAGGTGAACATTAGGCCTATTTCCACCCCACCCTTGGGTAATGGAATTCCCAATGAGGAGTAAAATCAATTTTCTTTTGATGTCTGGCACAGATGAATTATATCAATTGGCCCTGGGCCCCCCAATCTTTACTTCTTTCCACCGCTGCAGCCGGAAAACGAAATTCGGGACTCGGAGCAGGTACTAATAGCAAAAATTCAACTTTTTGATCAGTTAAGCCCTAAGTATAAAAATCGACAAATCGGACTGGGTCTTCCAAACTATGGGGCTGAGCCCACTCCATCTTTATAAATAGGACATCAATAGCAACCTCAATTCGCCTTATTCCAGCTTTCAAAAGGCGCTGTATTTTCTTCGATAGGCACAACAACATCTGCTGCTCCACATACGTTGCATCATGGGATAACCACCCTTGGCGAATAGCTTTATTTTGTGTATGGGATTCCCTTTAAAAATTGTGAAAATATCCTTTTTGCGTATTCAGTGAGTACACCTTTTTAATGGCTTCGCCCAATCCGGACAACTTCCTTGCCCTTTCCCAAACCTCCTGGCCACAGCTCTTGCCATCTCAGAGGGCAATCGGCCAATACACAAGCAACTTTTTAGAATTTTTGCTGCCCAATTATTAAACAAATTCAATCCACCCACGGCTCATACCTCAAAACCACTTTTTTAAGATAGCCCGTCCTTTGGCGTCCCATTAATTATAAAAATCGTCCCCACCACCCGCTTCATTGCCTCGGGACCTCCAAACAAATTAGCTACATCGCAATAGGCGATATGAAAAGCCTCTTTCCAATAAAGCGATATCAGTTTTGCGTTCAAATGTCCCCAGAACCTGGCACGCAAATACCCAAAGGAGCTCCCAGTCGCACACTTTCTTGGGCCGGGACAAGTTTTGCAGCGTTCCCGCTATATTCGAAATTCGGAAAGAGAATAACCATTAAATTTTTCTGTTTCCAGAAGCTTTTTATTTCCTTTGATTTTTAGCGCTCCTAAATGGTTTTCCATTTCCTTTTCACACCGCCTCAATATAATCGCTTTGCAAATCAACGTTTGCCCTAAAGAAGAGGATGTATATATCGGGCATAAACCAGGCAGGCTGATTTATGAAAAGCTGATATAAATCCAACACTCCGAATTGGTCTTAAAACGGCACCGAATCGGGTAAATTGGTGTTTATCTTATTTTTGGATGACTCGTTTCCATATCCCAGTAGTATCCGTGGGTAAAATGCAGGTACAGAAGGTAAAGAACTTTATCCTTAGTAATTCTTGTTTTCCTTTTTAAAACTATTGACCAATTCCCAATATAGCCGCCTCAAAATCGTCTAAATGAACCCGATTCTGCAGCTTACTATCTGGTGCCCCCAATTTTATAAAACAACATCCGGCCTTAAATCCAATGCATTGGAATAGGCCCATCTGTTTCCAATAGGGTTTTGTCTCCTCCCACCCTTATTTTAAAAGGGTTCTTCCGCTCCCCAAAAAATTCTTACCTATATGGTTTTTCCTAGCAGTGATTGGCAATGTGCCGGAAAAGGAATTTTTTTGTCCTTATGACTACACCTGAACCATAGGTAAAATGCTGTTCCCTACGCAGGCAATTTTGATGGGGATTCCCCTGAAGGGTAGCTCCAGCGGAATTCCGTTATTATAAATAACCCTAAATAGTATAAATTGGTAGCAGCCTACTAACCATAATCATTTATATATCCAAACCCCTTTCCAGGAAGGATATTAATTCGTTTTAAAATTTCCAAGTTACTTTTTTTGTTGTAGCCATAAGGCTTTCCCTTTTTCTGGAGCGCTTATAGCACCCCTTAGGTTTCCCTTGCTGTCCTTTTTTCACTTGAATGTTGACGCTTGAATAACTTGACCTTTTTCAAATCGAAGCTAGACCATCAAATCATTCCATAAAGGGTAAAACTCCCCTTCTTTTGTAGGCATAAGACGGATGATTAGATTTACCTTCTCCACAATTAGGAGCCTGTCTCTGAACTGGGATCGCATTGGGAATTATTCCCGCATCCTAAAACATATAATGGTATTTTTTCCAATCCGGGAGCTACTGTAATCACTCATTTTCCTTCTCCGACAAAAATTTGCCAATCGTGAAATCGAACCATTTGCCTGCCGGAAGGATTACCTTCTTTCCTTCTCCCCCTTGCAACATCGGAGCCCACCAAAATATTATCAGCCAATCATGTATTGATCTTTAATTTCACTTTCAAACGCCACCTTATAAAGGATTGTCGTGGGAAATCCAGTGACCTCCGGCCACATCCCGGTGGGGGGTCTAAGAAAAACCATCCACAATTCATGGCCCTAAGGGAGGCAAGCCTTCAAAATGATATTGGGAAAAGGTGGTGTAGATATATGGATAACTGCATTCTTAGAATTGGCCACGTCACCCTAACGGCTGCTCCACTTCGGAAAGGACCCATGGTTTGGGTACCATCGTGCCCCCAGGCATTAAGCATGGCCATTTGGCGAAAAACAAACGGATGCCATTCTGCGCGCAAACACTCTCTGCAGTTTTTTGAAGCACGTACCTCTGGGGGTCCATAAACACCCTATAAAACTACTATTTTACTAAGGGCCGTTATAAAAATCTTTATGACTGTAATAATCGTTAACTAAATTTACATAAGGCAAGGCACTGCCCGCATTTGATGCCCTGACCAAAACCGATGTTCTCTGATTCCTTTCCTTAAAATTTAAGAAAGTCATATCCCCTGGGATCAAACAGACCGTAAAACCTGTCCTCATTTGTCGCCACTAATATCCAGAGGGGAATGGTAGCGACGTCCTGGCCCATACCGCAAAAATCATACCCATCAACCTCATCTATTTATACCGCTGACTCCTAAAGTTTTAAAATGATTTTTCAAACAAAGTTGTGCCTTAAAAATATCAACGGGTTTCCCTGAAGCACAAAAATCTGGAAACAAATACCATTCCAAAACGGTATGGGAAGCTGATAGATCTTTTCAACTTTGGGTATAAAGAACCAATTTGGAGAATACCATAGGGATTCATCAACCAATAATTGGTGCGAATACCTTTTGTCAAGTAACTCGCTAATTGAATTTTTTTCGGATCTGGAAACCTTGTTTTCGTCCCATTCAAAGGTGCAAGGTAGGACTAACTGTGGCCATCCTGGTTCTACCCCAATAAATCTAAAGGGAAAAATCATGGTCTTCAAAACTCTTTGGGCTTCTTAATTATATCGTATTGACCTATTAATTTGGTACCTCTGGGTAAATCCCGCCCACATTTTGGGAGGAATATAACCACCTCCGTTATAATAAATTATAGCGTTGTTAAACGCTTCCATAGGTTGAGGACCCACGCCATACAATAACACGGTTTTCCTTTGGGCCGGTAACCAATAATTTCCACAGCAATCCGAATAAGGTTGGGCCCCTGCCATTGCCGATCCGGTATTCCTATTCCTTAATACAGTTTTATTCATCCGCATCTACAACGAACACCTGTCCGGCATATAACAGTAATATACCTAGCGCATCTATTAGCACCCCATACCTTTGGGAGGAAACATAAATGGAACTGGGCATGGGGGTACGCCCCATCATCCTACCACGTAATGATCACATGTTAATTGCATGATTACGTAGCCCACCCTTTGAATGTAACCGTCTTTAAAAAATTGAAAGGTCGCCACAAGCCCCCTAATATTTGCTCCTCTACTTGGATAATGGAAAATTGCAAAATAAGTTCTTTCCCATCAATGACCTTGGTTTTAAATATTTTATCCCTCTTGAAGGGAAAAATAGCTGCTGGGCAAGTTTTGCGAGTGCCCCAACCTTGGGCTGCAAAACATCGCTTGCTTTAACTAGGCCTAATATCCTCTGGCTCCCCTACACTGGTCTTCCAAATTTCCCATTTTTCCAAATTTCGGGTCCACTCCCAACTCCTTGTCCATCTACTGAGGAGTGATATAAATTGGTTAGTTAAGTAGGCACAAAATAATTACCATGGAATGAATTCATGCTAATTGGATTTTTAAAGTTTACGGTTTCACACAAAATTTGGTGAGACTCAAAACCAATGACCCTCGAATCCGCTCGGAGGGGACACTACAGTATTAAAATAAAAAATTTTCCGGTCGAGCGCATCCCCGAATAGCTATTCGGGAGAGACCTGAACGATTATCAGATTATTACAAACTTGTCACTATAATTCGGCAGAAACCAAAATTGCTTTAACCTATTTAACCCGCTATATTGCTTTGCAGTTTGCTTGGAAGCTTCCGAGTCCTTCGATCGCCCAATTCTACCACATCACACCTGCTTTTAAGTAATTTTAGGAGATTAAAACCCTAAACACTACTCCAAAGGATCCCCGCCTGTTTTGAA
>Ga0163217_1004193_pt1 | contig 10793 bp, 6 predicted proteins | sample SynspAceP_FD_185933 | JGI IMG/M metagenome (GOLD analysis project Ga0163217, IMG submission 185933) | Saline lake microbial communities from Ace Lake in Antarctica - Synechococcus sp. Ace-P (PacBio error correction) | ecosystem: Environmental > Aquatic > Non-marine Saline and Alkaline > Saline ...
AAGAGAGAATAATTTTTCCCGCGATAAGGGACAAAGAGTAGTTTCCGAATCAAAAACTTTGAAATTGAAACCCCTGAAAAAAGAAAGTGTTTTTGAGAATAATCTTTCCCCTAAAATGTTTTTGAGGTGAAAATTCCAAATAAAACTTTGTAAACCCTGGGAAATTGTTTACCTTTGGCTCCCAGTTTCCCTAATAAGGCCTGAAACTGGAGAAAAAAGTTCCCTTCAGCTTAGTTTTTTTTTACCCGGCATACCGAAAGTAACTTTTCCCGGCTAAATTCCCGAAATAGGGATTTTTGAATCTTTTTTCCACCCCGCCCTTTGGCGCAATTGCCCTGGCTCAGAATGAGCCTCACTATTGGAATTGGCTGTCCGCAAAGCAATCCCCGATTTGCAAAATTCCGCTTAGCTCCTTGAATTTTGATTTGTTCACCTCAGGAATCCATAAACAAAAATTCCCATTTCATTCTGAAATCAGTTTCCGAAAAGAAGATTCAAATGAAAACATCTCGGAGCTAATCCGATTTTTTTTTCCCAAAAAAGTTGGTTTAGCTCTCATGAGGCAATCCCTAGAAATCAACGGCTTCAATTCCTCAGTTTTCGCACCTTGGGTTCCAGGTGAAAACCATTTCAGAAATCCCCAATCAAATCCTGGATGAACTTCCCGCGACTGTTTTTTTCTCTTCTTGACTATTGCCTATGTACATAACCTAACTCCGCAAGCAGGATGATGAACCAATTAACCGAAGCATTCGCCTCCAGTATATCCCGCTTGCACCGATGATGGCTGTTTTAATTTTCGCCGTTCGAATCGGATGGTTTACTTTGTGGAATAAATCGAAGTTTGGAATTGCAAGGATTCGAGTAAAACTTGAACAATCGCAGCAAGTGTAAGCCTTTATTCATTTTCGCCTAGCTTCCAAACTTACTTGGACTAAAAGTCAGATCATTGTCCGATTGACATCCCCAATACGCGATGAAGTCGATAGTGCTGAAGCAATAACACGAAACATCTCCATTTCAACAAAATCCTGGGGTATCGCTAGAATGCCTCCATGTTTCCCGCATCACTTGGATCAAGGTAATGACCTTCGTGCAAGGTGATAATTCCCGTAGAATTCTGATAGGTTTGATTTTTTCCAGAAAGCGCTTGCATTTGGTAAGTGTATGCTCTCCAATAGCTGATGCCGCCTTTGATAATAATCAATGGAGCAGCGGCTCAAATCCTAACCTGACTTTAATTTCCATGAATTTTGTGGTGTCCCTACATGTATATTCGCGGCCGATTCCATAAGGTCCAGCCAAGGCTTTGTAACTTCCTGAATAAAGCCGCAACAGCATTGTCGTAAATTCCTTTCCCATTCACCCTTTTGAGCTCACCTTGGACGAAAGTCCAAGGTCAATTCCTTGGATCATGACAAGTTCTACTTGGTAGGCCAAGCTTGGCTTCAGGAGGTAATCTGACAGAGGTTCAGCGTTTCTTTTCCAACAACTGATGTAACCCCAAATTCCTTTGTTTTAGAATAGCTGCCTTTTTTTCGGAAATTCATCTCTACGCATGCCCCTTTTTTTTTTTTTTTTTTCAAGTATTCGATTTCTTCCTGACGGGAAGCTTCAATCTCGAATAGGAGTTGATGATCTCAATATCTGGAAACACATGGTTGGAAAATCAATATCAAAACGGAACCGATCATTTTTCTGCACCTGTGATCCATGAGCAACGGCTTTGCGCCAATCGATTTTTTTGCTATATTCTGCACGGATTTAGCCTGCAAGATCCGCTCTGCTGAAACAGAGAGGGGATAGGTTTGATCTTTTCAATACATTACCCAAAATTACTAAATACTTGGGCCACCTCTTGGTAATTAGTTTTCCATCGACATCTAAGATGTGAAAAAAAGAAGCAACGCCTACTTAATTTGCCCCTAGTTCGATCGCTTTCAATTCTCCTGAGAAATAATCCTCCATGTTGATTAAACAATCACTGCAATGCACCTCATAGCGCTAAATCGTCTAGAAGATGTAAAGCACAAAATGTGGTAACTTTCAAGGCCTCCACTATAAGTCCAAAACGATTTTTTCCATTTAATTAATTTTGTCCTCTTGAAATGGGAGAATTTTTATAAAACAGAAGCTATTGATGGAAATCTTTTGATTTGTCAATTTAAGCATCACATATTTTCTTTAACTAACCCACGGGAAAACAATTGATCTCCTTTCTTGGAAATCATCCCTTAGTGCTAAGGTCTTTCGGTATGGTTTTTCTTTGCTTTGAGGAATCAATCATGCCGGTACAAATGCCAGTTTTGCCTGCTCTTAACTCATCAAAATCTCATAGTTCAACGCAACTCTGACACCCCTTCCAGAAACGCCTCATCATTGTCAAATCAAATAGGAAACCGAGATATAGCTAGTTCGGAATTAAATTTTCATGCACTGCACCTCCGTATCAAAGCCAAAGATTTTTGAATCAGGAATTTCTGACGGCTTCAGCTTGAAGTTTTAACGCTGAATTTTTCGAGCCAAACATATTTCCCCGAAAACTCAGGCGCTACGACAAGCCTGAAATTTGCACGTAAACTTCCCATGTTCGCCCTATGCTTCGATATAGCAGAATCCTGCCCACGTTCCCCATCTGGGAGTTTAAGGCCGCTATAACTCTGCCTTTCTTCATCGCATTTTGGTTTTCCACATACTCCGGCGTTCCTTGCGAATCGAGTTCCCGCGCTTTAGCAGAGTTTCATGCTCTCGGTGATGGTGGTGGCGTATTTCTTATGGAAGGATTTGCAACTATTATTTGAAATGAAATTATTATCCATTGGATAAATGCATTATAATATCCGTAAACGGATTCGGGTGAATTGGAAAGGAATCAAAGAAATGAAAGGGAAAGATTTCCTCTAAAAATTCTGAAATAAGAGCGAGGGTTTAAACCTAAAGAAAAAACCTATAACCTCCTCAGGGAGCAAAAATAAAATAGAACTTCAGCGCAGCTACCCTCTTTCAGAGAAGTCTGCGATGTTTAAAACTCTATTTGATGTATTCAGATTTGTCATTGCGTGAAACAAATTTGAATTCTTTTGGAAAGGAATTGCAAAGGAAATTGCAAAATGAGCTTTCTAACTTATATTTTTTATGATTTAGACAAATAAAAAAGAACATAGAAACGAACTTAAATCCTCAAAATACTAATTGTTATATGGCTAAAAAGATATAGAATCTGAAATCAAAGTTTAAAGCATTTCCCAGGACAATTTCTTAAAGCCACACACAAAACTCCAAATTCCTTCTCGTTGTATAAGATATTAGGCCGAAATTCTGCAGCCTCTGGACTCCCACGCTACAATCGCAACCCGTGAAAAAATTTTATACTTTTTCAATTCAGTGTTTTGGCCCATATCTGCAGGACTCATTGATCACCTCCTACAATTGGCAATTCCGCATTGAACGCTGCATTTCCTTTTGGCGTATTAATTGAAGTTCCGGCAAATCACGAACTTGAATCAGCACCAAATAGCGCTGAATGGTCATCGTAATCGATCTTCTTTTCGCTTCGCCACATCATTGTTGATGAAAATCCTATTGCTCGATCATTCTGCCAGGTCGTGTGCTACCGGTTGCGTCCCGATATGGTTTTAATATCCAATATTCTCCAACTTCAGTGCAAATGGACCAGGTAGGGGGTCCAATTTCGAAATTCCCCGATCCTTTTTTCAACATAAGTCATCCCAGCAACCAAGCGGCAACGAAAGCATTGGTGCACTCGTGCCATAATAATCACAGCCTAAATCTAAAATTGAAACTCATAATGACAACTGCCAATGCGCTCCATCCACATCACTTCGACTCCTGAGATGAGCATGGCCACGATTTTCTTTAACCGGAAGAATATGGCCGGTGGATGTGACATATGAGGATCACAATCAATTTGGTTCTTGGGAAATGCGCTTTTTTCTGTAAGCAGCGACATTTTCAGCATCATTTCTGGATGCAATCGGGAATATCAAATTACGGTTTTATTTTTAATCCCATCTAGCGCTTGCTTGCAATCAAACATGCTGAGCAATACGCCGTAATCCTATTGGATGCGATGCGCCTCAGTCAGCCTGCATGGATACCCAGAAATAAATCAAATCTAAAGAGAACTCAGTGGTAATTTCGTGTCCAACACAATCTCCTCTGACTGCAAACAACTAAATTCGCTAATTTGGCTTTGCACTTTTTTGCTTATTTTCCCATTTTTTGTAACTGTACGATGTAAATTCGAAGCCTGATATCTTACAATCCCGAATGTGTTGGATGTATTTCTTCTAACGTTTGCTCAGTAAGAAACAGTAGTACCATTTTTCCCAGATTGATGTAATCTGGTTTGCGTTATAGCCAGCCCGAATCTGCTTCCAAAAATCTACAGCTAGCAAACAAACTTCTTTCCAAGAATGATCAAGCCTGTTTCCACCGGATGAAAAATAGAGAGCAATAAATCTAAGCTGCAAGTGATTTTGATAGAATTTTGCGCTTATTCAATAGGTGGTGTTTTAAATCCAAAATATAACTTAACAAAACAACGATTAAGGAAAGAGTGCCAACCAAGTAATCACGGTGAACGCTTGGGGAACTCAAAAACTGACAAGATTCGGGCAAATGACGGACTCCATCTATCTCAACATCGCACAAGAGGTCATTCTTTTCGTTTCAAATTAATCAGGTTTGAACTCCTTTGTTCGGAAAAAATCATATTTCCTTACCTAAGTAAATAAAAAGCAATGAAATAGAAAATATGGTCAGATGTAGTTTTGTCCTTTCTGCTACATCGAAAACGAAAAATGAAAAAAGGCTTTAGCTAAAATGTTCCACACAAAAATTCAATTGAAAAATCGAATGGAAAAGCTTCCCTCATCAAGATCAAGAACCGAAATCCTCATCGCAGAGCTGGATTCATTTAGCCCACCTCCAAAGGTTGGTACATGAGCAAACCAAAAAATCAACCTCTAATGTCAATTGATCTGGCGAAAGCCGATGCTTGAACTTGATTTGAGCAAGCGGTGGTGACGCCATAACTCGAAAATGCACAATCGACTAATACATTTTGCAACATCTTTGGCACGTGCTGCAATGAAGGACGATTACTTTTTAGCATATTCTCCGAGGGAAAAACGTAGATGATTTCCCACTCTTATTGCTTTGGGAAAAGAATTGGTTTAGGATAAGAAAGCTGTAAAAACAAAGCGTTGAATCAGGATCTTTTGATGAAGATGTAGATCAGGATATCTATGAGTCCCGACAGTTAGACGTCCGGTTGTCCATTCTTTGTGGTTGGATAGTATTGGAACTTCCTTTGGCGGCTCAGCCGCGATAAAGTGTTTACCTGAGACGCTGGAAAAGCTGGACAAGCATACCAAAAGAAAATCATCTCTCGAAATAATTGAATTAGCGTTGACGATGCTTCCTGCGAATAGGAGGGATTGTTAATTCTTTGATTTGAAAAAATTGCGAAAAAAAGACCTTTGGATAAGATCAAGGCCTTTTTTACTCATATATTTCTGTTTTGCCTTGTTACTATCAAACCAATTTAGTAACACTCTTCTATATTAAGGTTTCAATACTTATCCCTCTGTTTTATTCTTTTTTTCATTTCGGTCAAGATTTGGTAAATAGCAGGTAACCATTGCTTATCCCCTAACTTATTAACACCTATGCTAAAACGAATCAGTTGAATTAGACCTTACCGAAGAAATTTCAAACTGGTAACACTGACCTCGATCAACTCTCCCAAATGTTTGATTGATCATGCCTTTTCAATTCAATTCCGAAGGGAAAATAGATAAACCAAAGAACAGTTTGATTAAAAAAATGAGCGCAGCAACTTGTTTACTCAAAGATTTTCATTTCAAAAATACTGTGGCCCGAGTCTACGGAACCTCAGCGGTAGTTTCAAGGATAGGAGTTTTGTTTATTCCAAGCCGAGAGACCACAATCACCAATTTGAATTTCTTAGATTTTTGGATAGAGCGAGAAGTGGTTTGGGAAGTTTAAGTTCTCTCACTATACGGCAATAGTGTAATCAAATCCTAAAATTCATCAAATCCCTAATTTCTGAAAAATGAGAAACTAGCGATTTTGAATGGGACTTTTTTAAAAAATCAAGCATTCAATGAAAAGAAGGAAAGCGAAAAAGCTAATCCTAATGCTTACCAAACCCTCTAGATTTCATCTGGAGGTATATAATGGCGTCCATAGCTGTGACAAAACACGTCTTTCCGGTCCAACGCTCCAATCTTACATCCGAAGTTCCATTTTGCCGGTACAGTTATGTGAGCAATCTGATCTCCTGATTTATAAAACGGTCACCCCATCAACCAGTCAGGTAGACATTTCCTCGATCATCGATAGTCATTCCATCAGAGCCCATTCACAAGAAAGCCTCCTTATTGATGAGTAGCATCTCTCGGATCTCATATTTAAAAGTCTTTTTTGCTCCTGGATGCGATATAAAGTGTCTTCCCCATCAGGGAGGTACCGATGATGCATTTGGCTTTATTAAGTTTTCGGTCACACGAACAAAGCTGAGATTGTCTCCAGAATAAATAGTACATCATGCTCTCCATCTTATGCTCTGACTTTGCCCTGGTTCCCTCCCAATAAGTATCTCATAAAAGTGGTCTGAAATACATTTTCCACTTTGGAACCAACCAAGATATGCATTGGACCGTGCAATTTCTTGCCACGAAAAGACTAGTACCAGCACTTCCTCAGAGCTCATTGTATCGATCAGCCAAAGTTGATATCTCCTTCATCACAGCAGCGACCAATTTTCCGTCCCAACATAAAAAATAATCCATTGGACTCGGCCGGCATCCTCTTGAAAACTGTCAGCGAGTAGGTGATAGCATTCCTATTTTAATGAGTTCGATTATTAGGGCGTCGTAAAACAAAAACGTCACCAAATCGATTGTTGCTGTTTCCGTGAAGATAAAGCATCTTGAACTTTTATCAGTTCGCATTTTTGCGACTAGACGTTTTTTATCCTCGATTGTCAACTGCTTGCGTCAAAAATGAAAGTGAAAGGAGTAAATTGATTTTAAAAAGATTCATAAGGGGTTTTATTATTTTCGTTCGATACCATGGACCATAATTCAAATCTGCACTTAAGCCCTTGCTAATATTTTGATGTGTTTCTGAGTTGATCCTCCAATTGCTTTCCAATTTCATCGAATACTTTCGAGAGTAAAAATCGATTCGTGAGAGAGGCACATTAAGAGTATTTTTATCCAACCAAAGAAATCTTGGCACACACTCGCCAATACCATAACCTAAGTCGGGCGATTCCTGATCCAATATCATTAAAGTTGTCATATCATTGGTGAAAGTAATCCCCGTGCGTGTGCTGATTTAGTTTCCAGAGTGAATAGGTAAGTGACGCCTGGGTTTTGGTCTTTCGATTAATCGGATCGAGCGATTTCCTGTGTCGATCTGCGACCAATTGTCTTCTAACCTTTGCACTAGACGATTTTATTTGACACATTCACACACACCACACACACACAGAGCCGCTTTGTTTTCATACAATCATAATTAGAACAACTGAGGAAATCATAGAAAAGTCTGCTGGTTCAAAACTGTTGGATAGCCAAGCCGCCTGCTTTCTTGTCAGGCTCAGGACGAACTAGCTTCTATACATTTATCATGCCACATCTGTAAATTCGAGCGAGTTTTTCGTTTCGATCCAGAAGTCTTCGTCAGATTGGTGAATTTCTTTGCTCAAAATTATACAACGACTGATTATAAATCCCCGATTCATCGGCAGCTGAGAAGACAGCTTGGTATTCATTGAATAAAGCCTCGCTGGTTGTCATATTCCTGGGCGTGGTCAAATGCCATAAGCCGTTTCTTGGCTTGATAGAAAATGAGCTCCTTCCAGAAGTCTCCAACTACCCAGAATCAAAACTTCCCTGCCCAAAGCTAAATATGGGAAGTAGGAATAAACTTAACTGAATAATTAAACTGAGAAATTTCATCATCTTTTTTTTTTGAAATTGAATTCAACCAAATTACAAAATGAAGGTTAGACTCACGTGAAAGCAAGATACAACTATACGAAAAACTTCCCAAATTTTGATCAATGAGAACAATTGCAAGATCCATCTTGCAGATCATCTAATTTAGCCATTTATCAAAATCCTGAATTAATTTCAATATTAAACTCTTGGACAGAAATTCCTTCTCAGGTGAAGATTCTTTCCTCAAGGGCTTTTCAGGATTTCCTTCAATTTCTACTTCATCAGAGCTTACATGAAACGGTTCCGCAAAAGGCAGGAGCTCTTCAATCAGAAAGGAGATCTATCCTGCGATGCTCGGCTTTACTACCCACCATATGCCTATGCTTTAGGCGATGGAGCGGAAGTGTCCTGGCTGAATCCACAAGCGGAGATTTGGATGGTATGGTCAACGCCTGGAGAAACGGGTTACATTATCATGGATATTTTCGAACCTGGGCCTTTAAGATAAAAATAAGGCCTATCTCCAACCTGTGCAAAGTCCCGGCCTGATTCATGCTTTAGTCGCTATTTATCTCACACTCACGCCAAGGATTTGGACAGATTTCCTTTAGGAAAACCTATCAACCAAGAAGATCCTAATCGGTTACCAATTTAACATTTATGCCTTATCGTCATTCGAGATGGAAGAAAATGGGGGTTTCAAGTCTTCCAATGATGAAGTTGATTTACTCATGACCTAAATTTGGAAATTGTGGAAGCTGACCTGGGAATAGACAGACCAAACTATATTGGCCCGAATAAACCCTAAGGGGCTTTTTGAAACTGGAAAACTTCATACGTAAGGTCATTGCGACAGTCGATTGCAGAAATAAAATTGATTAATGCATTAATCGTTATTACAAATACGACTTTACCAATCAACTTGATTCCGCGCAGGTGATTCCTAATGTCTCATTTTTTTCTGGAAAAGAAGCTTCACAAAGCTTTGGGAATTTATACTCCTCAAGCAGTAAATGGGATTGGTTATGGTCTTGTAATTTAAGTTTGGGTGCTGGAAAAAAACTTTGGATCAATAAAAGCTATTCCCAAATTGGCAAAAGCAGTTTTGAATCCAACAAAAAAATCTAGCTTTGGCAAAAAGCTAAGCTAATCAATCTCCGGAGATAAACCGTTCATCAATCGTTACACTTTATGTACGGTTTCGATTCACCCCAGCGTGATACAACTGCTAAAATAGCCAAATAAAGCACTTTTGAGGATGCGCAGATCTTTTTTCCGTGATTGCTATTGCAGAAGGAAATAACCCATGATACAAAGCAAACTGCCCTTTAGAATTGATATCTGATCGGAAGCCTTATCGCCATCTATTTTCATCAATCACATATTCTGGGAGATCATTATGAGCCTTTGCCCATTAGATAATGCGGATTTGATTGGTGTCCCGGGAAGTGGGTGGCCTTGGGTCGCCGTTCAATGAGTCCTGCTTCTTCAAAAGGAGATTTTCAGCATCTTGGGTCTATGCATCCATGGCAATGTTTGCCCTATTTGGTGATTTTCCTCTCGGATTTGGAACTTTTAATAAAACAACCTAAAACAAACACCAAATTATGGCTAAATGATTGAGACACTTCCAGAATTAAGAAGGAAATGAACTTGGATATATCCAGACTGATAAAAAGCCATGGACGAAGAACAAGGCTTCACACTATTTGGCACAAGTATATCGCGCCCGAAGAAAAGACTCTCAAAAATTCTAATCTTGACCTAATGGGATTCTTTGGGTTTGGCAGGATGCATCGATTTATTTTTAGGGCGATTTTGGGCTCGGTAATCCTTTATATTCTTTACGCTGGGACGTTGTTTAATTTGGTAGTATTGTCGATTTGGTCAATTACAAAACGCTTTGCTTTATGAATACAAAATAAGTAAGCCGCATGAGACGATGAATATATTGAAATGCGCATTACCCGTGGAGAAACAACTAATATTTGATAGAATACCTAATACCACCAGCCAAAAGCCAAAGAAATTGCTGGCTTTTTTGCTAACCCATTGGTAACTCACGAATTTAAATGAATCGACCGCTTTGAATTATTTGAATGGCAATAATGGCTGAGGATAGATCCCGATGGGCTTGTAGACTGCCGAATTTTCGGTTTTGCTGCTTTGAACGCCGTAAGAAAATGACTTAGCTCTTCGAGGTACGGAGGGAGATCCCATTCATTTTTAAGGTGGGCAAGCAGCACAAATTCCGTCTCCTCTCATCTAAATCAATGAAAAAAGCCTCCAGCGGAAAGAAAAAGACGAGGCCAAGGTTTTTTTGGTTACCTTTTGGCGCCAAAAAAGTGACAAGGATAAACCTATAGAAAAATGGCATTGAAGTGCTCAGAACTCTTGAATCTCGCCCGTATTAATGAACTTTAGTAGAATAGATATCCTACATTATTCTGTAAAGAATAATTCTCAAAGCCAAACTTGCTACTTCATTAAATTCAGGTAGTAACGACCCATTTACCGAATGGTTAACCAATTTTGTAAAACTAGAAGTCCCTTGGGGATGAGATAGATTTTTTCACAAACCTTACTGTCAATTTCACCATCTTCAATCCAACTCGTTCTCTTCTGGCTGGACTTTTGGCCGAATCGGCCACTTAAATGAACCAATAAATCAAAAAACAAGACGTGCAGTATCTCCAAATGTCAGCAAATTCAATCCATGGCGAATTGGTTTAGTTTTTGTGCATGGTCAATGTACACACGTACCTCCAATCAGGGATGTTGCACATGAAAAGAAGG
>Ga0163217_1047833_pt1 | contig 10792 bp, 10 predicted proteins | sample SynspAceP_FD_185933 | JGI IMG/M metagenome (GOLD analysis project Ga0163217, IMG submission 185933) | Saline lake microbial communities from Ace Lake in Antarctica - Synechococcus sp. Ace-P (PacBio error correction) | ecosystem: Environmental > Aquatic > Non-marine Saline and Alkaline > Saline ...
ACCACCCACCGGAGAAAAAAAGGAAGAATTTTGGTTTTTTTTTAGTAAAAAAGGGTTTTTTTTTCCTTGGCGGGTGGGGGTTATTTTTCCCATTCCTTGAACAATCATCAATTTTGAAACAAGAAAACTATGGCCCTTTATAGATTTCTGGGGCAATAGAAAGCCCTAGAAAAGAGTTTTTGGGAAAAAGGTTGGGTTCCCGCCGGTCTTGGCTTTGTTGGGCAAACTCTGTTTTTTGTCCGTTCCGGGGCCTCTTGCAAAATTCCACCTCCCTAGAATCAGTTCTGGGTCCTTGCTCCCCCTGTGTTTCCAAACCGAAAGCCAAGTACGCTGGTATCCGGTGAAGGAAATATATTTTCTGGTAATCCTGCAATTTTTCGACAGCGGAAATTCAGTTCAGTTAAAGGTGGCTTAGGAATGTTCCAAAGTATTGCATGTTGGGGTGGTCCGCCTGCTTATAATGAAATTAATTATGTTGAAGATTTTTTAATAACGACTTAATTGGCGCCAGAACTGCATTCCTCCTCAAAAATGTTTTTCTCGTGGATGTTTTCTTATTGACGGCGAAAGCACTGATTGGCAAAACAAAAGGAATTTTTAGAAGCTCGTGGATTCTAACTCTCCGCAGTTCAAACCGTTTGCATAATGAGCAAATCGATTTGTTTTCAACGGCAGGGCTCACCTACATTCAGGAAATGGGTACGTTTAAATCCGAAATTTCTAATTAGATGGCATTTGGCCCTTCAAGATAATCCATTGGAGTCATGTTTTGAAAAATTGATTTCAAGCTTCCTTAGGATTAGCGAAAGTGATCCGAGGTCCGGCAATGTGGGATTCGCTCGCTCGAAACTGGTTCCGTCGAATGAACTTTAGTTTTCTCAGGTCATTGCTCGTGCCGATGTCACAGTAATTTGGTGTTGGAGGTCCCTGAATTTTTGGTTGGGCAGCAAATCGTTTCTGAGCCGGTAAAAGTGATAAGTACCCTTTGGAATGTTTTTCAGTTTGAAGATGTTTTCGGAGGTTTTGGAGGTTTTGACCCGAGCTTTTTTAAGAAAATCAAGATGATGTAATTCAACTGCGGATTACTAAATCTGGTTGGAATTTATTTATTGCCGGATATAAAGATTCAAGTTATTTTTCCAACGAAGATTCAGTTCGCTTAACATCTCTTTCAGATTGTTTTATCAATAATACGGCGCATATTTCAAGCTTTAGTTAATCTGGAAGCTAAAAAACGTTTTGCCAGCCTACCGCCAGTTTGCCTTCCGATCGTTGTCATTTGTTTGTTACACTTCTTGGCCAGTTTTGGTCGGCATTTTTTTTTTCATATTGCCCTTATTGCTATAATTTTGCGCCCTATGCTCTGCTCACGACTCTTAATCTCTATCAAGAGCGCCAACAGCCAATCAGTCTTTAAGTTGGGTAGCGCTTATTACCTTTCTGCTTCTCTTATCTAGTGTTAGTCGTTTACACTATAGCTACGGGTATGGGTATCTTTTAGACAGGTTCTGCTTTCATTGTTTATAAGAAGCGAAAGATGGCACCTGAATTCACACAACATAAGTGCAAGTCTACCCCTGTATACACTTTCGTACGGCGTCTCCATTCCAGGCGTTTGCGTGGGCGTAAAAATTGATCTGCGCTGGACCTTACTTACCGCCTCAACGGTCTCGTGCCTGAATCGGCTTTCGCCTTGGGGAAGTACTGCGCAAACCAGACCATTGGGTGTTCTCATTGGTGCCGCGCTGCCAGGAGCGCATAGGTCGGCAAAGTAAACGCTACAAGGCCGTTTTTTTCAGGCGATCCGTTCGTGCCCCGCCAACTCCTTGCCGTTGTCCAGCGTAAGCGTAATGCACCTGGTGTCCTTTTAGTTTTGAAGATTAATGCCCGCGTCACCTGGCGGCGGTTTCTGCGCTGACCGGATAGGCGATGAGACTAGCACACTTTTTCCGATCACACCAACGTGACCAGTTTTCTGCAGCTTGCCATGCAACGACGAGTACACGCTGCTCGCTCCAGTCGCCGACTCTCGTTCACAGGGACTTGCAGCTCAGAAGGAAGCTCGTCTGATAGATATCCAATCCCGATTTCGAAGCTGACGACCCACGCGTGGTTTGGCTCCAAGTAGCGTTTCCGGTAGAGCTCGCGCCGCGTGACGAAGAATGCCGTAGAGCTCCACCATGGCGTTTGTCGGTATCGATAAAACGGTATATCCATTCATGGCCTGACGCAATGATCGGAAGCTTCAAGCCGAAGGCGGTTGGGCTAATTTGCTCAGGGCTGACTTCATCTTCCAGCCAGACCGGCAAAAGTGCTGTTTACCACAGCTCTGGCTTACAGTCTTGCGGGTGCATTGGTGCGCCGGTCATCGCATTCGGCGCCAGCTGCGCCGCTTCGTAAGGGGCGGCCTCGAGAAGCTATTCGTCATAACTTCCCGACTGACTGTCGATGTATGGGACTGCCAATGCTGTTTGGCCACGCTCTGACAGGGACATGGCCTGAAGCCCAAATCCGGCTTCAAATCTGGTAACGTTGGCTCTGAGTCAGTTGCCGGTAATGTGGCATTCCAATGCGCTTGAATCCTTCGTGTGAGAGCCTGGAATTGTAACCGGGTATCCCCGCTGCTCTCTGCTATGTTTCAGGCCCGTTGCACTTATTCTACTGAATTCCAGGGCAGGTTTAATTATTCCAGGTAATTATACCTGGATCCATTTTCTAACCAATTTCCGCCCTTCCAGAAATTGGGTGAGGAGAAATTGCCCCGAAGTGGTATTCGTTAAGATCAGGCTGGGGTTATACCGGCCCCCCAAAAACCGCCAGTATCGTAAACAGATTTTGCAGCTTACCTGGGCGGTGGTCGTGGAAGTGCCGTAGGCTGTTCACTCTGCTACCGGCAGGGCTTGCACCTGGGCTGAGAGGGCGCTAAGCGCTCGCGCAGGGACTGAGGTTATAACTACCACTATAACTTTTCACGCTACGCGCTTGGAAGGTAATCGATGGTATCTTTGGGGCAGATCTGTTTTTGTCCGATCGTTTGATGCTTCCAACCTTGTGTATACGACGTTCAAGCGGTTGAGGCTGCTATAACACCGCACGAAAGCGATCATCCCAGTACAATTCGCTGGTTAAGAGTGCTGGAATGGCTGCTCTCGTTCGAGATAGCTAAGGCCACAACGTTGCATTATGGAGATGCAGCTCACGCTTCCTACACAATCCGGCGGGCGCCTAGTTGGCTCGCTCGATAGCGCTGTATGTATTTTCAGTTTTTTTATGCACCTGAATTCACCACATAAGTGCAAACGCTCACCCCTGGTATACACTTCGTAGGGCGGTCTTCGGCATCGGCGTTTTGCCGTGGGTAAATTGATCTGCGCTGCGGACCTTACTTAACCGACTCAACGGTTCGTGCTGAAATCGGGCTTCCTTGGGAGTACTGGCGCAACAGACCATTGGTGTTCTCGATTGGTGCTGCGCTGCAGGACGCATAAGGGTCGGCAAAGTAAACGCTACAGCCGCTTTCAAGGCGAATCGCGTTCGTGCCCGCAACTCCTTGCCGTTGTTCCAGCGTAAGCGTTGCACCTGGTGTCTTTAGTTTGAAGATTAATGGCCCGCGTCACCTGGCGGGCGGCGTTCTGCGCTTGAGCGGAATAGGCGCTGAAGATAGCCACCTTTTCGATCCAGCAACGTGAACCGAGGTTTTATGCCCTTGCCCATGCAAGTGTCCGCCTTCCCAGTCGCCGATTCGTTCACGGGTTGCATCGCCTCACGCAGGACGGCTCGCTGATAGATACCCGATTTCGAAGCTGACCCCGCCTGTCATGGCTCCACGTGCGTTTTCCGGTAGAGCCTGCGGGCGCTGCCGCGAATGCAGGTAGAGCTCCCACCAATGGGCGTTTTGTCGGTATCGATAAAAGGTATATCCATTCATGGCTGACCACCAATGATCGAGAGCTTCCAAGCCGAAGGCGGTTGGCTATTTGCTCAAGGGCTGAACTTCATCTCAGCCCAGACCGGCAAAAGTGGCTGTTAACCACGTCTGGGCTTACAGTACTTGCGTGCCTTGGTGCGCCGTCAATCGCATTTGGCCGCAGCTTGCGCCGCTTCGTAACGCCTCGAGAAGCTATTCCGTTAACTCCCGATGACTGTCGATGTATGGACGCCAATCTGTTTTGGCAAACGCCTGAAGGGACATGCCTGAAGCAATTCCGGCCTCCAATCTGGTAACGTTGGCTCTGAAGTCAGTTGCCGGTAATGTGCATTCATGATGCGCTTGAATCCTTCGAGTGTTTGAGAGCCTGGTTGTAGCCGGTAGCTGGCTCTACTGCTATCGTTTCAAGCGTTGCACTTATCTATGAATTCAGGCAATAAAACTAATACCAACAGGTGAAGGGCGGGAATGCTAGTTACCCGCAGACTGAAAATCGCAGAGCGTGCACGAGGTCCAATAGCGCTCCAATGGTATCAATCGTGAATGCGTTTTGATCGGTTTTACTGCTAAGCGCCAAGTTGGTAATTACGAAGTAGTCGCGCCGGGCTTTTTAAATTAATATGAAACTGATATCCGCTGCATCATTGGGCATCCCATCAGCTCAAAATTAAAAGGCTCAGGAAAAGGGCAACAGCTAGCAGGATTATATGATGATTTGCCTTGGCGATCTGCCCCCATTTATTGCCGCCTTCATCCGGCTGAAGAGACATCCACTCCTGGGCACCTCTACCTTATCAATTGACAAACTGGAAATAGTGTGAACCAGAGACGAGTTTTTGTGGCGAGCATGTTTCACAAAGGGTATTGTTGCAGCTGCATTATATCGCGCTCTCACTTCATCATATTCGGCGCGATACCTACAGCCTCACGCTTAGAAATGTTTCCTGTCAGTCAAATCATCTTTGAAAGGACGCTGACGTTTAACCTCTCTACACAAGGAATGACCGGAAGCATGATGGTCAGGCGTGTAGTCCATGTCGGTCAAGGAGTGTCCCTTGAATGTTGCGTTACGAGACTCTTTGACTTGTCGCTAGCGCTAATAAGGTTTGGGTTATTTTATTGCCTGTACTTTTTGATTCTTTCTATTTGCATTAAAATTCGAAGCCTGCTCACTGCTTCTTCCCTACGGCCAGGAACGGGTCGGTCAGCGGGGCAAGACCTTTCGCATACACAAATTTCGAACCCATGGTTACGGACGCTGAACAGCGTGGTATGCAGATTACTGTTGGTAAGACCCTAGGATACCGAGTAGGCCGCTACCTTAAGGAAGTCACAGAACTTGATGAAGCTGCCCAGTTGCTTGAATGTAACTGACGCGTAAGCCTGAGCCTGGTGAGGTCCCCCGCGTCCTGAGGTCCCCCCGTTATGTTGCAGTTTACGTTCAGAATATTCTAAGGACAAGAAATTATTCTGTTGAAACCGGGTATTAAGATTGGGCCTCAATCAAATACAAAGATGAAACGATGTGCTCGGACCGGGATGACCTCATATTGCTATATTGAGGAGGTCATGCGGTCTAAACTTCAGTACGCTTCTGATTATGTGGATTCAAGAAGTTTTTCTAGGGGATCTAAAGATTAATTTTCGCCATATTATTCTGCGATTGGTCCCGTTGACCGCGTGTCAGCTTGGGCTTGCCGTTTTGTTAAAGACTTTGCTGGTATTGGCGCGGAGGTCCATGGCAGGTTCTGTGGCCGAGGCAGCACTGTTAAGCGGAGAATTGGGGAAAATGTGATCTTCCTAGAACCGACAATTGGCCGAAGTGACAGAAAGCTTTGGACTGCCCTGTAATCGGCAGAATTGATCATCTATTGCAGATTGCAACATCTTGTCATGGTGGGATAAGGCGGCTTGTCGGCGCAAGGAATGTTGTTCGGAGCAGTGGATTAGTCTTATTGAACAGGCTGGCATCAAACTGGTTTCAATAGTCCAATCTAAAGCATGGGTGAGCCCTAGCGCGGATGTTGGCAACCCGGCACGGGCGTGATGGCCGGGGCTGTTGTGGGTACGGTTGCTTAACGTGGGGGCGGTGTGTGTCTTAATGCCAACGCCACCGTAGACCATGATGTTGGTGATGGAATAAGCTACTCGGCAATATCGTGTCGCGTGCAATTGGCTGGTGGAGTGCGGATTGAGCTCGCGCCTGGGTTCGGCGGAAGTTAAGCAAAGTTGGTGGCCTATAACGGTTGTTTGTGGAGCGGGCGTCCAGTTAGGGCCGGTTACTATATATAGGGTAGGCGGGCCAGGGTAGCTTTTTCTTCGGGGGAAGGCGTTTCGCCGTCCAATCGCGACTACAGGAATAGACCTTCTGTCAGTGATTGGCCTGTGTATCTGTTTGATCACTTCAGCAGGTTTGGCCGGGCGGTAGGGGCAAGTGGGTGAGGCCTTGTTTGATGGCGCATACAATGTTATCCACGCTAGCAGTTGCAGCGCTGCAGGGGCGGATATATGCAGGCTTTCATTGATGGTTTTCCATCAACTTGCTTGGGCATGTTGCGCCGGCCTGTAAGCTTGGGCGCAGCTTGCCCCTGCGAAGCCAGGCCGTCTATCGTCCCCGTCGCGGGCGTCAGCACGTTACAGAGGGTGCGTAGGTAGGGGAAGGAATAGCTGAGCACTCAATGCGATAGAGCACGTTCTGCTTTCCACGCCTTTGCCTTGAATGCAGTTCTCTATCTTTTCGCAGCTTGGGTTTGCAGGGCTGTGGTTCGTTACTTCCAGATGGCTGTGGGCTCTCAGGCGTTTGACAATCCAGTCCAGGGTGGGATGTCGGACAGCCCGTCCTATCCCGCCATATGAGCTCCGATATTCGAATGCACACCGCAAACCATACCTGTTTCGACTATTTTGCCCAGGCGGTGAGGCTGGTTCAGGGGTTTTCCCACAGGGTGGGCGGGAATGCGGGGCGCTTTTCATCGATGGCCAGGGGCGTGCAGGGTTACCTGAACATGCGGCCCAAGGTGTACGTCATATGGGAAAGTAACGCAGGCGGGAAGAGAGGACTTTGTGCCTTGCCCATCGCCGGGTATGCCCGTGAGCGTACGGTTCACACACGCCGATCGCATTTTATGCTGACGTTGGCATAAGCGGCCGATGTCAGGATGTTTGGCGATGGCTTGCTTGCTTCTGTTTTCTGTGCTTTTGCTGGTGCGGCGGATGCCGGAGTATGTCCATCCAGTTGCCTGGCCAATGGCAGGTGGAGTCAATAATCCCCCCGAGTTGAATCACCTGCCAGGCTGCGGGCGGTATAGGCGCCGCGGGAAAAGCAAACAGATAGAATTTCGTCACCTGGCTGGTAGTTGTTGGCAAGGAAGCGGTAGGCGTCGTGATCTTTTTTCGGTCCAGCCATAAACGCCGCTGAAGCCGCCGGCCAGTTTTTCACCCCTGCTAGTAGCCCACGCACCGGCCCTGTAGTAGAGAATCTGGCTGTAACCATCTGGCCGCACACAGGGTATGGAGCGCAGAAGCTTTGAAACCACGTGGTGATTTGTCGCTCTTGTTCGTTGGAGTTCCAGGTGCCATCCCAGGCATAGAAATCAGGCGTCTTTTTTTGTCATGACCCTGTTTATTCTACATATGGTTGTGACGCTTGGCGTTCAGCAATGCCGGCGTTGGTTTGGTGGCAACATTGGGGTGGTCCGTTTTTTGAGAAACCGGTTTTTGGGTATTGCGTTTGGGGTTTTTGTGCAAGTGACGGTGGACTCACTTAGTCCCGAGCTTATCGTGACCTTTGACCCCTGGTGAAGAGCGTTTTTTGCGAACACGAAACTTTCGACGGAAGGCTAGTCTGATATGACAGGGAACTTACCACAATGGTAATTAAAGGCTAACCTTAGCCCTGTAATACTGGCGAGCCGCCGGATTCAGAGGCAGGCGGCCGACACCAGATCGTGGGTGGCCCGAATTTAAATCCGATAAAGGAACGTGTGGCGTCGTTGCCTAAGCTGATGAGGTTTTTAGGTGGTAACCCGTAAGGCAAGGACTGAAAAAAAATGGGGGTTTTTGGGCCCAAAAATCTGGTCTGGATGATGAACCAGCCTTAAGATACTTTCTGCGCAACTCCCTGAGGTTGGCCGGTATCGGAACTCAGAGTGGTGTGGGATTGGCGAACGCGGTTGCTGGGCAGCATGTGACGCATACACATTTGAAACGGCCTGAATGGAAACGATTTGTTGGGAAAGGATATGAGTGTGGGTACTACGTCAAATCTTGCCAATAGTCGGACTGGCTTGGTGTTGCTGTTGGTCTCCTGTCACTTATGAATTCACTTATTAAATAGGTCGCGTTATGAAAAATCTGAATTGGCTATTGACCCGGTTGGTGGTGAAGGGCGGTTAAGTCAAAAATCCGATGCAGAAACCTTTGATATAAAAGGGCGATCGCTCAGATACGGTGCTTTTTGCTGTGTGCGATAGTTTTGCGTGTGTTGATCAGGCCCTGTTCAAGATCATTTGCGCGCCAACAAGCGTGCTGTTTAAAAGCTTCCATAAACAGGATGGATGGCCCTTTTGACGGGTAGCCAGTAAGGATCTGAGAAAGGTTTAGGGTTTGTCAATCCGTGCCGTCAGTTTTTGGTGGTGGGCCGGTCGCTTTTAGTAAGTATGAGAAATGGAATGACGTCTCGCAATCGAGCCGATGGACAAGTTGATGCGAGCGTTGCTATTCTGTGCCGCAGGGCTTTTGCGTTTTGCTGGGCTGAGTATGGCGGCTGAGTTTTTGGCTGTGACCAGGAATGGACGAGCAGCAGTTGCCAGGCTTAGACTTGTTTACGATGGTGGCTGGGTTGCCGCATCGGACGTGTCCGTCCGGTGGTTAGCTAAAAACTTCACTCGCAATACACACGGCCTTCTGTTGAAGCGCAGAATGCAGCCAATTATGAAGCTCTTCGTCTCTTTTGGTGGGTAGCTGCTCAATGAGTTTGGAGCTTCTCGCCGTTACAGTTGAAGCCATCTGGTTGTTCAGCCCGGATTCTTGAGCCCGGCCCAGTTTGCCTTTGAACAGCCAGAGGGCTTATTTGGCGTGTTTTTGATTTTAGCAGATGTGACTATCAGGGTGGGATATTTTCTTCGGCGTTGCCGATCAAAGAACAGAATCAGCCCAACTGAATTTTTATGATCACTGTCAGGTTGGCGATTCTTGACGAAGAGGGCACAGGTAAGCCCGCGCTCTCATACTATTGATATGGAGGCTTTACGCTGGTTTGAAATTTTCCCGCGAATTTCCTAACTACTGATCGTGAGTCGCTCCGTGGCGCATCATGGTGGCATCGCTGATCAGTTGGTTCCATGCGAGACATGATTCAGCAAATTACTGCGAACGCTTTCCGTTCGCTTGTTACTACCCACGCTTCAGAATTTTGCCTGATAGGCGAATGAAGGAGCGCTTCCCCTGAACTCTAGCCCGACTCTGCGCTCTTAAATCACGAAAAAGCTGTAGTTCGGACTGTATCATCAGGAGTTACTGTGAGGACTTCCAAAGGTTCGTATTACCCGTTGCCGTCTCGCACGCGCTTTCTTCCCGCTAGCAAGGGTCCTCCCATCCCAAGAAATGGTTACCGTGGTTGATAAAACCGGTAATCCAGTACGTGTGGAAAGGAGGCCATGGCGGCCGGCATCAACGAGGATGTGCTGGTGACCACTCGAGCAAGAAGGCTAATTGAGATCACTTTGACGTGAATCTACGAAGCTGGAAGCCGAGCCTGGAACGCCGTGGCAAGAAAGAGCTGCTCGGAAATTCTGCGCGATATCGCGCCCGCTGGCCTGAGGTCACGGCAGTTGCGCCAGGGCAAAGCGCTCGGTTTGGGGCATGCGGTGTATTGTGCGCGGGCCGATTGTTGGGTTGATGCGCCTTTGGCCGTGCTGCTGCCGAACGTGCTTGGTGGGAGGGCAGTCAGCGCTATGGTGGACTTGCGGCAAATGACTCCCGCACGATTTGGCGTTGATGGCCAGGCCGCAGATCATGGTTGAGCGCGGTGCCTTACGAGCGAGTCAGCCAGTTATGGCGTGGTTGATCTGAACGGGGGGATCTCTGCATCAGGGGCACAGCATGCGTTGGATGAGCCAGGTAGTGGAAAGCCTGCGCGAGCGAAGCCCCATCAACTCTCGCGCTCATCGCTCTGCGCGCTATGTTTTTGCCGGCGAGTATTTTTTGAATTGTTAGCCAAGACAACAACCTGGTGCGGGCGGTGAGATCAGCTGACTGGATGCTATTGCCTGCCTTCTCATGCAGCAGACAGGCGTGGAGGCGTATCACTTCGCGCCGGTCCTATGATGCGGCAGTAAACTGGGTTACTTGAAGCCCCTGGCTTTACGGGTTGGGCACCCTGTACTGGGCAACGATTTTTCAAGCCATGCTGGCGCGCATCAGCGCTGAGGCCGCTTTTAGATGCACATGGATGTATCGGCGATACGCTTTGCGCACTGGTGAGTGCTGCTGCTTTTTGGCGTCGTCGGGTAAATTCAGGTTTTTCTGCCTATTCCAGACGGGCCTGTGGTTCGCCAATGGCTAAGGGCGAGTACCCCTACGCGTGAACCTGGGCTGGCTGATCTGATGAGCCGAACAAGCCAGGCGTTAGGGCTGGTGCTGGCGGATTATGGACATACGCCGCCTGAGCAGCAGAGCCGGGTGATTCTGGGTTGGCTTGAGCCGGATGCCTTTTTGCAGGCCAGGAATTTTGCGTGCCTTGGCGATACCGATGCGCAGGCTTTGGTTGGTGGTCAATCAGTCGACTTTTCCGGTGGCACCAGCGAGAGTTTGCAGAAGGTACTGGAGAGGCAGAAGCGCAGGGTGAGTCCGCAGTACTGTGGT
>Ga0163217_1052823_pt1 | contig 10792 bp, 8 predicted proteins | sample SynspAceP_FD_185933 | JGI IMG/M metagenome (GOLD analysis project Ga0163217, IMG submission 185933) | Saline lake microbial communities from Ace Lake in Antarctica - Synechococcus sp. Ace-P (PacBio error correction) | ecosystem: Environmental > Aquatic > Non-marine Saline and Alkaline > Saline ...
AATGGAAAAGAAGATACCCAATTTTTTTTTTGCTTTTCATTTTTTTAAATATAAATAATTTTTTTTTTCCATACATTCTAAAAATTGAAATCTTCGATTCGGCAAAGTAATCGCCCCCTTAAAATGGCCAGCGATATAAGGAAATTGTCAAAGCCAGTTTTTTTTTGAAATTATCCTCCACTTAAAGTCAAAACTGGCTAATTCTGATTTTCCCAATCAATACTAACATCTCTTCTAGGGTATGCCTTAGTTTCCATCCCTGATTCCCAAACATAAGCGTATTCAATTCGTACCTGAATCAATCCATTTGCTCTCTTTCTCACAATCGCCGCAATTCAGAACTGGTGTTTTGTTTTGTCTTTAATTTCTTTGTGACCAAGATAATCATATCCAATACCACCCTGTGGATGGATCTTTATCCGCATCAATCAGTCAAAGAGCATCATTAAGTCCCCCTGATGTTGAGGTTAAAATTCCTTGTATTGTTTGGTATAGAAAAGCAAATATTCTTTGAACCCAACGGCTACCTAGCCGTATGAATGTCATTCTTTCTTCCTTGAACTATCGGTATAATACAAGCCGCCGTAACCTGGATGACCGCGAATGAAAACCGATCCCCTTTGGTGTCACGCGTACTCCACGTTTGATTTTTTTCCATCCATCAAACGCAACCGTCCAATAATCGACTTTCTGATAATCCTCCAAGTTCCACAGGAATTGATCTACGGGCCTTTGTATTTCCTAATATTCCTGTGCCAATCTGCATGTAATAATGTGTCTGTATAGCCCTCTTCTATAGGATGGATTCCGCGATTGAATCAGCATTGTACTGATCCACAAAAATAAACGGATTGTTTTTCGTCCGCGAGCCCCATGGCTTGTTTCTTTTCCAGGGGTAAATGGATACCGACCATTTCATCGAGAAAATATTTTCCCCACCGTCCATTCATTCAATCGTTGATGTAGATAAATTCAGGGGTTTGCTTCAATGGCCTCATCCATCTCTCTTGAAAATAGATTCCATCATTCTTCGGATGCTCGAACCGTGTCCCAACCAACGGGACATAGGCAGGTTTGGGCATGTCATATCATTCGCGACGGTTGTTTGCCGTCTTTACGGAAGACCATGATTTACCTACGCCCATGTTTCTCTTCGGTCTGGTTTACGGGTGTTTGACCCTGTGACAGCTGCCTGCTCCCCCGTCTGTGCCAATGTCGTAGACAGCAAATTCTTCAGAACTGAGGGCCTCACTTTTTTCATCGCCAGACCTGTAACCAAACTCCATTTCCCTCTGTGCCAACAAAGCGTTCACCACCCCATTCTAATAGCCCCACACTAGTCCGAGAGTTGAAAAAATCCTTTTACCTCTTTGTGTAATCCAAATAAAATCTTCAGTATAGTCCTTGGATTTTGTAATGAGGATGATTAGAGTCTGTTTTAGCTATGGAAATGTAATGGGATAGTATGTTTGCTTTACAACCTTGCTGATTGCACGCAAATCAAAGTCAGGTCCTCCCCGTTATAAAAGGTAAAATTGGTTTATCATTCCTCTAGTAAAAACCAAGTTCGGTATACTTTCTTTTCTTGTAAAATTTTTCATACAAATCTGAACCATCGGGTAAATCAGGCCCCGTTTTAAATGCCCAGAAACAGAAATTTTTGGCACTCTTGTTGCCCTCAGCTTTTCATTTGGTTGCATCACCTTTAAAAGTAACTTCCCCCATTCATGCCCTAATAGACTCTGCATGGTAACAATCCATTATTAAATACTCCACTCCGGCATCGTCCAGCAGGACAATGTCTTTCCTTATACACTATTCATCTGGCTAAGAAATACCCATTTCTGGTTCTCCCATCGATAGGAATTTCCTTCCACAAAAGGAATTATGGGCATCAAAGCGGGCTTCTGGGGCTTTTTTGATAACGAATCTTTGTTACATCGGCCGTATAGGGTTTGGATTTTCGCTTGTCCTGGTTGCCAAGTTAAATAATAAAATATTCCGGTAACTCGTCCGTTGGTCATCTTTAATTGGCCCACTTTCGAAGAGGCATGGTTTCCGTCCCAAATGCAATCGAAGGCAACCCAGGTATCGAGTAGAATATCGCGGTAATCTGCTCTCTTGGGATTTCCTTTCTTGTTTTGAATTTGTCCTATTGCAACCGACCCGAATCTAGAAGTAGCGAAAAATAATAACTAGAGGAAGTAATTTTTTCCCATATTAATTAATTAATTGGAACAAGTAGTATGCTTTTAATTTCTTTGACTTATGCCGTACCGAAAAGAAAATTGCAAAAAATTATGGTAAAACCTGCGGGGTAATTTTTTCATAACAAATATTTTATGCTTTAATTTGGTTTTTAATTAAGCCTGTAAATCTCCCGAAGCGTATTCATCTAGGTTTTCCAACAACCCAAATAGTAAGTCTTTATTCCAAAAACAGCTGTTTACTTAAAGCTCAGTTTTTTATAGTGCAATGTAAGACGTTTGACTATCTCTTCAAACCTGGATCCCTCCGCCATTCCAGCAAGAAAAATTGAAATGTAATAGGTGTTATAAACCCCAATGCCCAATTGGGTATCATCAAACGAAAGCATCCAATGTTCCGAGACCTGTATCCTTCCTTAATCCTACCCAAAACCATCTTCTAAATGTCCCTACTTCAGGATTGACATTGGAGCATTGGTGAATGGTGCTTCGCCAAAATAAGTGTATGAAATTTTTAAGTGGCAGATAATGGGATACAACTGAGGAAGTTCTTGATCCGTGGAATATTTTTCACCGTAATATTGTCCGTACGGTTACAGGTCATTTTGTTACGGCACTTAATATATTACCTTTACAGTGGTCATTGCTCCTAAAAGCCTCAAGCTGGCTGTTGTTCAAGTCCCATAGCATTGGTATGCCATTTTTTACATAAAACGGGTATCTCATTTTGCTACATTCTAGTATTTCTGCTCTATTTTCATATGAATCGCCTACCCTGAATAGGATTCCTGCCAAGGGGACCAGTTCGGATTTTGTCCCGTCCTTTACTCTATCAAGTGTTTTTTTCCTGCACAATACGATTGTTGTATATAGCACGGGAACCCCCCCTTCATCATGGATCATTAACAATATTCCTAGTAGTTCCTGATTTAGAATAGTATTTAATGCACCCCCCGGGTCAAATCCAATTACCTTTAAGACACCGTTTATCGTTTCCATTTGCTTTTTAATCGAAATGCAAGTTGCTATGGTTTTTCCCCGTTCCTTGTTTGTTGGATTATTGTTTTACATCCTAAAAGGAATAAAAAAATAGCAGCCATAAATGTAATTTTTAAATCAATGTATGTGTTTTTTTTCTTAGTGAATTGTTTGAATAGTTACAGGCCCTAATAATCCAGAAGGTATCAAATTCTTCTTCAGGTTCATACCCACTATCTACGGAGTAACAGGTTGACGATCGGCCAGGAAGTAAATTGTCGCAGTAATTCGGTTTCCGCCAAACGTTTACGACTTCACCTCTATGGTATTCCCCCTTCCTTTATAGCACTGCGGCAATTTAGCTGGAAAGGGGCATCCAGGTTGGTGCCATAGCTTTTCGTTTAATTTTACAGAAGATGCAATTACCCTACATTTCCAAAGGATCGATCAATAACACTCTTTGTCTGGTTCCTTGTTTTATAATTAAGTAAGAAAGTCGTAAACCGCCGTCCGGAATAGTACTTATCTTATCGTTTGTCATGCATATCCAATCGTAAGGATGGGAAATTCAACCCCCCTTTTGGCCCCCCCCGTCCGCGGGCCAATTTCTTGTTCTTAATAATTCGACTGCCAGGATTTCTCTTGTTGTACGCTGTAGGTTGAGGAAGTTTGTTGTGTATCCCTCTTTTATTTCGGTATTGCCTTTTGTTGTAAAAACAACAAACCAACTTTGTTGTGCCTTCATTTTATTGAACTATTGTTCTGCCGTCATTATCGGCTAAAATCCTTCACTTCGAATTTCCCCTGTTACGGCTATCACAATTGTGGTTCATGCACTCGCCTGAACGATGGAGAAAATTTATTTCTTCATCGCTCTGATTGGTAGGAAATAGACATCCATGCCAGCCATGGTCCGATGAAGTCCATAAAACGGAACATTGCCTATTCAGATTTTACAGTCCTCAACTATGTTCAATTCTTCCAAGGCATCTTTGCAGTCCAGACCATCGACTAAAATCCTTCCCGTATTTTTTTAATTTTTCGCTACACTGCCCCACATTTTTTAAAGCTTATTTCTTTTACCTATGGCATCACTTTCGGATAGTTTTGCAAGCTAGGGATTTCATTGGCGCCTGTCATAATTTAAACCTCCTTTGACTTACCAAAGGATTAATTTTCTTTAAAAGTTCAGGGCGCCATGGTGTCAAATGGGAGGTAGCGACATTAAGCATAAGACATCCCATCCGCAAAAGACAAATTTACCGTCTTTACGGTAAGTCTATCCATTATCAACCTCTGCATTAATGTATCATACGAAATAGCCATAGGTAATTCTGGGATTGCGAACCCCGTCATAAGATGAGTGTTCCACCAATAAAATAACAAAACATCGGCAGCATATTTACCTGTTGTAGCAAATGTTGCATACTTCTCAGATAGCGAAGTAAGCTTTGACTTTTGAACCAGGGTATTATGCCTGTTAATCTGTACTGAACCATGCATTAACACCAGGAACCCTGTTTCATTCAGGTGATGAATAAAAATGAAGTCACAAAATGATTAATACCCTCGGTAAAGGACCAATCTCCGCGTTTTCAACAATTTGCAGGGTGTCGGACATAACTTCTATTCGCCGCAGTAAAAGCCTTCGGCTGAAAAACCTGTTCTAACCATAAATGTGAGCTGCGGAAAGGCGATTTACATTCAATGTTACCCCAAGGTACCTCGTTCCCAAAACTCCCCACTGACCAGGCCGATGCCTCATAACATGAAGAATTCAAGATGGGAAAACCCCAGTGGCCGTAGTTCTCTAGCATAATTGTAAATTATCCTCGTTACTCTTCACGAAGTCCCCTGTATATTCATAGGCTACCGCACGGCCACGGAAACGGCGCAGATCCCAAAAGAACAACGTTCGGATCCTCTACAACTGCCAACTAACTCTGCCCGAGAAAACCAGGAAGTATTTTTTAAGGGTTATACCCGAACTTAGCTTCAAATTTTAATCTTCATAACGCATGTGTCCAACTTTGAGACCCATTTCAAACTAATTCCGCAATGACATATTTTAAAGGCACCTTAACTTTCTTCAGGAATGCGTTTTAGAATTCTCCTATATATTGTTCTAGTGAATTTCACCATTCCTTATTGGCCTTATCCAACCTCATACCTTTTCCTGTGGGGCGAGGTGCATTTTTAGTAACCTGTTGGGTCATCCCAAAAGCGTTTGGATCGTCCATTCCCTGCGGAACATCGCCCATGAAAGAAGCCATATAGCAATCCAGTTGGTCACTAATATCTAAAACATCGATGAGGAAACCACAAGTGTCTCATCGGTTATTTCGGTTTGGTTGATTCCATAATAATACCCAAGCCAGAAAAGGGGTAGGTTGCATTTACCCAAGGCTTTTAATCGGCATAGCTATCCAATCCTGCCCGCAATCGGAAAATGTTAATTCGGATAATCCAAAGGTTTCCGCCTTTTGACCGGGAGATAAATTGGCTTGAAAAATACGTCAGAAGAAGCTTGATCACCATACGAAAACCTAGTGACATGGTTCAGGTAAGTCCACAAAAGTCGTGGCAAAAATTTGTTAAGGGCCACCATTGGCGTTAATTTTGGCTTCGATCAATGGTAAAATGATTTTTACGGGCATGTAGATCCCGTCAATATTAGCGTAGAACCTCGCATTCAGCCTTTATAATCTTTGGAGGGACAATTTGTAAACTTCTGCTGTAAAAAATATTATCTGTACAATGTCTAATTTGACTTTTTTCTACGCTTTTGAAAATTCAGCTTACAAGTGGTGGTGTCCCGTCCATTAAGATTGCCGACCATCAACGGTTTGGTGCATTTCAATCTCAGCATTCTTTATGGACAAAGTTTTCTGTCGAAGGGGGTAAGGAAAGGCATAACGTAAACATCTTGAAACTCTTTGCAGGTTTGATAAGTTGTCGTTGTAATTTTTGTCTCCCTTAACCTTTAATTTCCGATTCATGTACCTCATGGCCATCTCAGGTTTCACCCAGGGTCTCCAGATTGGCTCCATCCAGGCGCAGTTTGAAAGCTTCCGATATCTACCCCGATCCGTTTCCTTCATTTACCGCGTGCACCATATGCTCCCACATTCTTCACTCAGCATAGCAGCTTCCCGCTTTTTCTTCCGGTTTATATTTCCAATTAATGCGCCACCTATTCCCCGCATCTTTCATGCTTCAAGGTTCTTTGGAATCCCTTCTTTTGAATGTCATCCCCGATCACAATACCAATAAACCAAAATGCGTATTATCCTCAAAGGATTAACACAACCCCGGCCTTGGATTTTGCGCGATGTCCATCTGATTTTTCTTTTATTGCGAAGCACCACTGAAACAAGAAATCAAAGTAGATTATTAGGGAAGTATGGCAACACCTTGCAAAAGAGACATTTTTTTCATAGGGATGGTGCTTTTGGTCTGAAAATAATTAAGTAAACCAGTAGCTCTATCCTGTACTGTGCTGCCTTATGCGAAAACGGAACAAGCAGATAAAAAGTAATTTGCAAGAAAAAAGTGGACGGAAGTTTGTGCAAGGTATATTCAACCCCGTAAATTACATTTGAGAATGTCGTTAAACGAATGGTTAAATCTGTACGCCAGCAATTAAAAATTGATGTAAGTTAATTAACAACCTATGCTAACCTAATCCCCTATGATTTTAAAAATGTTATGACAAATATTAGACCTGTTAGCCCTTTTGGTATTTAATGATTTTATTTTTTGTGGGTACCGTTTTTTAAAGGGAATTGTTACGACTGTTGTAACAATCGTTTTAAAATAGATTACAATTGTTTGTTTTGTGATAAAGTAAGTTCAAATTAAGTGCTGTATCTAATACAGAAAGCGGGGTGTTTGGCAATACTTTATATTTAGTTGACTTCATAAGATTTCTATAATTAATTCCCGTCGGTGAGCTATTACATTTTTTTATATCCAACAAGTATATCTAAGGCACAAAATTCCAATCATTTAAGTTCTACCGTTTGGGGTATATAAATTAGCCGTTCAAGTGCAGATTGGTTGTGTCTAGATATGATATAAAGTATTTATCCATTCAAAAATTCTTTGTTGCACTGAATTCACAATGCAATATTATTGCTTTATGCTGTTCCTTATTAAGAAAATTTAAATCAAATAGTTATAAATCTGTTAATTTGAGTCAATATGAAAAATTATGTAAAAAAAATTAATTATAGCAGCAATGTACAGGATCCATTGCAAATAACCTTAGTAATATGTTTTAAACAATAACAATACTAAAAGATAAAATTCAAACTTAATACCAAAAAAAAATGAAATTATGAAAGAACTTTATGAAAAAAGCTTAATAAAGCACTGGTTATGTGCTTTATGTTTATTCTTCTTTGGGAGTGTTTTCCCAGGAAATAAATTGCCGGAACGTAACCTCTGAAGACGGTGCTACGTTGCCAGGGTAATATTGTTCAGAGGGCACATAGTAATGGATTGGTGGCTTGATTTTTGACGGCAACTATAAATTAATATGACAAACAGATCTCAAACGCTTGTATACTCTTATAGGCTTGTTTAAAGGAAGGTCTCGATAGCAAAGGCAATCAGTTGTTAATGTTGTACTGCCGAAGATGCCCAATCTCTTGATGAGGTTTGTAAAGTAACTGGGTACGGTTAGCCAACGACGTTCCGATTTGACGGGATCTGTGGCCTCCCTTAAGGAAACGCCTATTCCATTACCGCCAGTACCAAGTTTGATGGCACTTCAAGGAAGAGCTGCCGAGTAAGTGTGGTTTAATACGTCAAGTGAACCTGGAGGAGGTTCTACAGTAGATATACGAGGGTCAAATTCTATAAGTGGAAATAAGAGCCTTTTGATTTATTGGATTGATATCGTTACCTTCAGGTGGAGAAAGCTAAGTAATTCCTGGATTGGTCTGTTCGTGTGTGCCCCCATCAAAACCCTTTAAGTTTTATAAATCCTAATGATCTAGCATCAATCGGATGTGCTAAAAGATGCTGCTTCAACTGCGATAATATGATCAAGAGGTGCTAACCGGGGTAATGGTTATCACAACTAAAAGGTTCATACAATCGAAGCCTAAAATAAATTAACTCTTGAGACAGCAATCCTGCATCTTCCTTTGATTTCCAGAATGATGACGGGCCTACATTTGGTACTTGGCGTAAATGAAATTGATAACGTCCAACTGCACGCTTTGGCAATCCTGAAAGTCTTCCACCACCAATTTGGTTAGATTAAATTCTAGCCGTACTGCATTACGAATAGGTATCAACTAGATATCAATGGCGGAAACCGAAAAACCGTTATTCAATTCAGGTAATTATCAGACAATGAAGAGTATAAACTTTACTAATTTCGAAAGAGGTATTGTTCGTCAAAATTGACACTGAGTTATCGATCGATTGACAGTTTCAAACAGCTATTAACCTTCACAATCCTTTGAACGATAGAAAACAATCAAGGATCAGAGCCATTATAAATGGTGGGTGGTGTTTGAAAGCCTTAACAAAACGATCCTAGTCGGACACCTGAGGATACAGACTATGTACTAAATGATCCTACTGAGTTTTATTTTTATGATCCTTGGTAGATATTCCGGATACAAAGGCCTGAGACTGCCGACAAAACATATTTTTGCAAAAATATTTTTTGCAAAGTAATAATATACTTGAGATTTAACCTTAAATGTTAAGGTGCAGGTGTCAATTCAAAATAGCAGAAGAGAAAGGTATATTATAAGAAAACTACCTCTATGGCCAAAGGATAATGGAGCAAGCTGTTTAATAACACATTCCGAGTATGATGAATCAACTTCTTGAGTCTTACTTAGCCTATGATAAAACGTTAGGAGATCACATAAAATCTTAATTTGGTTGCTGGATATTTCATCTCAATCTAATGCTACACGAGGAGTTAAACAATAAAGTATTAACTCCTTCAGATGCTCTAGGGTCAAGACAGTATAGGTTTAGGACTACCCCGAACATTTCCACAAAGTTATAGAATTGAAAGATCGGTGCTCTCTTATTATTTAGAGCTAATTAATGATTTAATAAGAAATAATTTTTGTTTCTCTACTATGAGATGCGGACGGATAAGTGTCTTTGCAGAAAACGAAAAGTGGGGATACTTCCCTTCAGCGGTAAGGTTGGACTATTTCGGAAGAAGCTTTTTTATAGAAAAATAGTAAAGCCATTTCAAATCTTAAGCTAGAGAACTAGTTTATGGTAATAACTGATCACAATCTATTGGCACCGCTTCAATCACTTTACATTGATGGGAGTTCAAAAATGCCAACTTTAATGAGCCTTAGTCCGCTGGTTTATCTCCATGCAATTGGGCAATCCAGAGATTTAAAGTGGGAGGAGACAACTCAAATAATGCTGGTCTTTGATTTCGACTATTTAATGCCGTGTGTAAAATGTAATATAGAATTATTACATAAAACAACGGACAAATCCTACTTCAGAACTTTCAATTCCTAAATTCCGTTCAGGACTCTCCTCCATTGTTGTCAATGCTGGTTATAGAAAACAAAGGTTAGAATTATTTTAGGAGCAGATTTATAAGTAATTCTAATTTTAGTTGAATTCGAATATAAACTGGAGTGCTAATAAATAGTTGTAAAGAGTTTTTAGGAGAGGGAGGTTAGCGATATATTTGGCCAAATATTTCTGCAAATATTGCGTTTCTTTTTCCGCCAAACTATGTTTGAGAGAAAGGGGAACCTTTTGGACTTTTTTGGGTACAGAACCGTTGGAATTATTTCCGTAGGTGAGAATAAAGAAGACGCTTCGAAGCAGATATTAAGTGAAGACGGTTTCAACTTCACTTAAGTGCAATGATAAATACGATTATTGGAGATTCCTAATCCTGACTATATATTTGGTTGGAATAATAAGTTTCACCTATAAAAGAACTAACATTGGTGCCTTTCTTCAGGTACTATTGTAACGATATCATGAATTTGATACGTATATTTTATTTCTGGTGGGATTTAACATGGAAATGCGGTAACCATACTCAAGAAAATTTCGAAAGAAGAGGACTCGGAGAATCCCCATCAGATGACGTAAGATATCCTGGCGGGAAGGAGCGGTGAACCTGACTCTAGTTTAATTTTGAAAGACGGTTTCGTATGTAAGACTAAAAGATAGTTAGCCTTTCATTATAATTTTGCTCCAGAAATTTTCAACGGTTTTAATCAAAAGTTCTGCTAGATTTATATGTGACAGGGACTGACCTTCTTTTACCTTTTACTAATTACAACCGTGTTGACCTGAAGGTGAATGTATTTGGAGGTAACAATATTAACACAGGAAGTTGATTTTTCTTGCTTACCCAAAAGCAAGCAAATGCTATAGGTCTAAAATAGGCTTTTAATGATAATTTTTTTAAATAAATAAAATGAAAAAAATAAAAATATTTACTAATATCGTCATCCCGTTTTGTTTGTGCAGACTTAGATTTGGAAGAGCAAGTGTTTTCATAATAATGCCATCTTAATTTCTATCATAATGCGGCTGAATGGTGACGCTGCCGTTGCTGCATATTTATAATGCACTTAATAGAG
>Ga0163217_1061156_pt1 | contig 10792 bp, 11 predicted proteins | sample SynspAceP_FD_185933 | JGI IMG/M metagenome (GOLD analysis project Ga0163217, IMG submission 185933) | Saline lake microbial communities from Ace Lake in Antarctica - Synechococcus sp. Ace-P (PacBio error correction) | ecosystem: Environmental > Aquatic > Non-marine Saline and Alkaline > Saline ...
AAAAAAGAGAGATGACCCCTGGCCGGGAGCCAAACGTGGCCCTGCCCCCCCAATACGAGGGGCTTTTTTTTTGGTTCCAAGCAAAACAAGGGAAAAAAGGTTGCCCGTAAAAAGGCCCGGGTTTTTTCCGTAGGCCCGGGGTTTGGGCCCCAAAATAAGCAAGGCTTGGCCCGTACAAGGCCCCCGCGCTTCGCGCCGCCCTGGTCCTTGTCGCCGGAAATCGGCCGGCGGGGCCACCCGGCCTCGCCGGGATCCACCCCGGGGCGGGGCGCCCCTTCAGCCCCGCCAGCAACGCTGTCCGTTGTCGCGCCTTTCCGGCCCTTCCCAGCCGCATCCCCTGATGGACGATCCCCCCTGAATCCTTGACGATCCACCAAAATACAGTGGCCGATCCCCGCCAATCCCTTTTTTGGGGCCCTGAACCGCGAACGGGTTTAACCCGCGCGGGAGCGGCCCGGAGCGGATTCACCGTCCTCATCCCTCCCCCAGGCCTGCGGCGCTCAATACGTGGGGTCATGGGAAGTATCGGCAAGGGGTCGGGGCCGGCTGTTCCAAGTTGATCCAGCAGCTGTGCAAGGCCGTTCCGGGTTTCCCGCAGAAGAGCCAAGGCCCACCATTGTCTCAAATCCCGTGGCCCGCCCATAGACGGCCGGTCGCCGCGCCTGGTCCACGCCCGCGCCGGTTGCCGTCCCGGCGCACCCAGTCGCGTTCGGCGGCGCTCAGCAGGGGCTCCAAAGCGCTCAAGGGCCCCGCCTGGGCTTCGGCCGGACCCTCTTCGACAACGACCGATGCAGGGAGTCGTGCGACCGGGCTGCCGGCAAGTAGCGCCGCCGCATGGTGCAAAGCTCCCAGACGCATCCCCCAAGCAGGCCAGCTTGCAGGCGGACCAATTCATGCCACCGGCGTCCTGGGCCTGGACTGACGCCAGCACCGCGGTGGGGAGATCAGGCGGCGGGAAGGGCACGCAAGGGCGTGGCGAGGTCGGGCGGAGAATGAAGAAACTCCTCGAGCCTCAAACCAACTTAGATGGTCCTGAGAACGACGCGGGCATTGGCCGACGGACGCAGAAAGCAGGATGCTGTCGTCGCTGCAAGAGCTTGGCGAGTCTGGACGAGCAACCCCGAAGGCCCGGAGGAATCGATGTAATCGATTGGGTCAGATCCAGGGGCCCACAGCAGGCTCGCCTTGCCCCTTGTGCAAAACGAAACGTAGTCTTGAATTGTTCTGTCGGATAGGCATCCAGTTGGCCGGTGAAGCTGAACAGCAAGGCCAAAGTGGGACCGCCTCTCGATCCCACCGCAAAGACAACGGTCAATCGCTGCAATTCAGGAATGTCCCTAAGGCCCCGCAGGCGTGACGGCGAGGAAGTGTAGGGAGTGAGATGGGAGAAGGGACTGAAAAGCCAACACAAAAGATCAGCAAATTTCTGCCGATTCAGGCGCTGCGAACGCTCCCGCCATCAAGGCCACGACAACGGCCGAAGTGTGATCGCCGTGGGGTCCGGGCTGGCCTTCCGGTGGTACTCGAATCCCAAAAACCGGTTGGGTGCCGGTGGCGCGGGGCCGCCACGGTGTCGTCGTTTCTGAAGGTTGCGATGGGTGATCTCCAACCTGGAATCGCCTGGCAAGAGGCGGCATCGAGGGCGAACCCCGTGGTTCTGGCTGGTGATCCTCCACCAGCCCCCGATCCGCCACATGGGATGGTTCAAGACCCGGTGGCCAAAGGTCAGCTTTGTTAAGGGCTGCCGGGCCCGAGGCCAGCAAAGAAATCTGGATGGCCCAAGGCCAGATCGCGAACGTGGGCAGATCGGCCTGCGCCAGCAAGCCCTCCGCCAGCTGGGATGCGGCCGTTCCGGCGGCTGGATCACCAGGACCATTGAGAGGATAGCACCCCTTCAGGGGCCAGGCCAGCACCTGCTCGCTGCCGCTGTCACGGCAGCTAACGCTCAACGCTGACAACCATGGGCGGGCGAGGCGCTCAAGGAGAATGCCCCGCTTGATGCGAAATCGATCGCCACGACCGGTAGGGATCCGCTGGGACGGGCCTGCTGCGTTGATCAAAGCCGGCCGGCAAAGCTCGTCCACCGTAGGGCGCCTTGGTGCTCACCTGCGCGGCCCCGGTTTGAGGCCTCCATCGACGGCTCTGGCGCACCCTGCTCCAGCAGGCTGTGGGGATCGCTGCTCGCTTGCTGATCGCCCCATTGATGGCGCCGCCGTCACGCAAAGCGCCGCACCAGGCGGGGTAATCCACCCCGGTCGATTCACCACCCATGGCGCTCGAAGCCCACGCTGGCCAAGGAGCCCGCTGGTAGCGCCAGCTGCTTGGGGGCCGGAGCCAGCTGGCGGCAATCACGCCTCGGGCACTTGAGGGGAAATCGGTTCTTTGTCTGCGGCATTGATGCCGGTGGTGCCCAATTTCCGGTATAATGAGGTGACCAACTGACCGACGTAAGCGGGATCGGTTGATTCACTCCTATAGCCGGGTCCATGCCGGTGTTGAACACCATCACTTCGCCGATGGCGGTTCCAACCGCCCCGAAGGCAAGCCCGCGCGCAAGGTGCGCATCCGCCAGCACCAGCAGCGCCTCACCCGGCAAGGGGGAGAGGCGGCAGTCAACGGCACTGAAGCTTGTTAAAGCCATTATCAATCGCCGCACCAAGCAGACCCAGCCAAGCAGGCCCGCCTTGATCCCAGCGCGGTCACAGCAGAGGCCAGCAGCCGCTGCCACTTCTGGCCCCGTGGCCAGCACGGCGTGGCCTGCTCCAGCCCCTTCTTGAAATCGAGGAGGCCTCGGGGCCGGCCCAAGCACGTCAGCCGCGGCAGTCAATGCCACCACATGCGTTGGGCCAGGCTTTGCACCGCCCCCTGCAGGCACGTCCGCAAGGATCTGCTGGCTCATGGCCAGGTCGCCGAAGTAAGCGCGTCCAACGGAGACGGCTGCAGACCCCATCGCCGCTGGTCGATCTCCAGCTCACTGCTCCCTGCTCCACCACCCGCACTGGCTTGGGTCCCGCGAGGAGGCCTGCGTCGAGGCGCCAGCCGCCATGGACCACCCGGCCCCGCTCGAGACGCGAGGCGGGAGGCAGGGCGTCCGGCCAATCGGTTCAGAGCAGGTCAGCCGGGCCACAAACCGATCACGCTGGGCCTCGGCACAAGCGGATTGACGATGGGGACCCAGCAGATTGAACACCGTTGGCGCACGCCAGCGCCCGGCGGCAGCGAGAGCCAGGCCCACGGGCCGGACTGCCAAGCCATGGCGCGACAGGAAGGTAACCCCCCAACTGCGGGGCAAGAGGCCCGATCCCGCACTGGGCGGAGCTTAGGTTGAGACCCGAGGCTTCGAGCACGTACGCGGAGCCCACCTGCCGCTGGCAACTGGCATTTGCCGTGCTTAGGCGACGCTGGCACCTACGCAGGCGGCGGCCACAAAGGCCACGCGGTGGAGATGTTGAAGCTGCCCGCCCCCATCACCCCCGGCTGCCAACAGTGTCACCAGGCGCAGCGAGGGCCGCGGCAAAGGGCAGGCCAACGGCTGTGCCAACATCAACTGGGCCATTGCCGCCAATTCGACGCCGCTCACCCCCTTGCCCCGCAGGGCGGCCCATCACGCAGGGGGCACCTGGTGAGCTCGGGTTCAATCATGGCCGTCGATTCCGAGCCGCGCATCAAGCCCCGTGCCTCACCCCCCCATCGATTCACCCGTCAGAAGCGTCTCCAGCAGGGCAGGCAGGCGGTTGGATGGGGCTGTGGATGGGGCTGTAGATTGGGGACATCGCGTCGGGGGTTGGAATCCAGGGATTCGCGGCAAGGGATCCGTTGAGTCGGGCAGCTGAGTGGGTAGCTGAAGTAGCCGCCGCTGAGTGGACAGCCCGCAGCGGCCCGCAGCTCAGAAAAAAAAACCCGGGTGCAAAGCAACGCCGGGCCGGTGATGGGGAAGCGTTGATTATCCCCTGAACGCTGAAATCTGAACGCTGAAATCCGAGCGATCGGTGCGCTGTCAAGGGGGTGTCCTGGCCGCCGTATCAAAACCACTGCCCAACCGATCGCGCCCACCGCCATGCCTGGGCCGGTAACCCGAAGACCAGAGAGCCCGGGTGCGCTGGTGCATACTGGTCACGGCTGAGACCCAGTGGCGCAGGGTCCTTGGCCAGGGTCCAACCTGGAGGTCTTCGGCGCCGGGAAAGCGTCGTAGCGATCAAGCAGCCGGGGCCCAAGATCCCCACTGGTCCCTCTTCGGGTTGCTCCACCAGCGAGCAGGCCCATCAAATGACGTCCCGGTCGGTGGCCATGGAGGGGATCATCTGGGCGGCGCCTGGCTGGAATTCGTCATGCGAAGTCCCTGCCCTTTGCGCCCTGCCCTTGCGACTGGATTGCTCACTCTGGCATCGAACGGCCGGCCGCGCGGCGTCAAGAGGATTCGTTAGGTTGGAGGGCCCTGCCTGGCTGCCAATGGCCGCCCATCTCGACCCGGCCTGCTCTGGAAAATACCTCCCGCCGCAACCGCGCGTGCGGCCAAGGCGCCGTGGCGCTGCTGGTGGTCAACCTCCTGAGCGTGATGACCATCCCCCTGATGGTCCGGGTGTGATCGACGACCTGCAGACGGGTTCGCCATCTAGCCGTGTTGCGCCAAGGTCCGGCTGGATCGTCCGCTGGCCAGCTTGATGGGGGTAGCCCGGCTGGTCCTCCCGCATCGCTGGTGTTCGCGTTGGACGCCAGGTGGAGGCGAGCTGCGCCAGCCAGGTGTTCGAGCACATGCTGCGCCAGAGCCGCTGGTACGACGGCCGGCAGCGGCGATGTCATCAGCCCGCTCCAACCAGCGATGTCGAGAACGTGCGGCGGCTGCTGGGTTTTGCCATTCTCACCTCAAGACAAACACCGGCCTGGCCTATGCGGCTGCACCTGCCGGCGATGCTGGCGGATCGACCGCTGCTGACCGCTGGCAGCCGTGGGGGCTCTATCCGGCCTGTTGATGGTGGTGCGCCTGTTCCGCGGCCCCGGATGAAAATGCGGCAGCAACGGCGCAGCAGGAATCGCTGGCCCATCTCTCCGATCTTGATTCAGGGAGGAAATCTGCTTCTGGAATGCAGCGCCATCAAGATCTCACGGCCAGGAAGAAAACAACGAGCAGGAAGCCTTTCGCCGAGCGCAATCGCGCTACGCGATTCGCCCTCTCCCTGGGCCTCGCAACCCGCAGCACCCTGTTTCCCCCTGCGGAAGAATTGTCCTCGTCAGCCGCTTGCTGCTGCCTCGGCCCTTCGGCAGCGCCAGCTCGAGAGCGGCCGGCTGAGCATCGGCAATTCTGGTGGCCCTGATCCTGTTTGTTGGAAGGCGTTGGGTCTTCCCAAACCGCCCTGCTGGGCTTCAACCTTGACACCTTCCAGACACGGGGCAGGTGAGCCTGGATCGGGTGGAGAGCTGCTCTCAAAGGAGCCCCGCGTGGTCTCCCCGATCAGCCGTTGCCGGCGCGTGGCCAGGGCGCGTGGCATCGGAAGCCCGTGGCCTTCCACCGTGTCGCTACGAACGGCGCCCAGCGCGAGGCGCTCAGTGAATGTGAGCTTCAGACTGCCATTCCCGGCGAGCTGGTGGCCGTGTGGGCCCGTGGGATCCGCAAGACCAATCCCTCGCCCGGGCCCTGGGGCCGCATGGTGGAGGTGCCCGACGGGCGCTGTGTCATAGATGGTGTCGACGTCACCCGACCCTGGCGCTCCATGACCCTCCGCCGCCTGGTGGCCCTGGTGCGACCAGGAGGGCTATCTGTTCACCGCCTCACTGGCAGAAATCTGCGTTACACGGCGATCCAGACGCCCGACCTGGAGCGGTGGAATCGGTGGGCGCGGGGAAGCGCGCCTGAAGGCGACATCCGCGGCTTTCCCGGACGGCTATCAGATACTCTGTAGGGCCGAACGGGATCACCCTCAGCACGGCGGCCAGCGGCCAACGGGCCGCCCTCGGCCGCCGCCCTATGGTGACGCCCCGCTGCTGGTGCTCGACGATGCCCGTGGCGAGCCGTGGACAACACACCAGCCGCGCGATTCCTGAGCTCGATCCGTGGAACAACGCGAACCGCAGAACGAATCCTGATGGTCAGCCACCAGCTCTCGGCAGCGGCGGCCTGTGATCGGGTGCTGGTAGCTCGACGACGGCCGCCTGGTCAAACAGGGGCCCGCCACCAGGAGCTTGCTCGCTGAAACCCGGCACCATACCCGCCGCCTCTGGGAGCGGCAGAAGGCCGAACAGAGCAGCTGCAGGTGGCCTGATCCCACACCAAGAACCATCCCGATCCGGCGATCAACCGATATAGGGCCGAACCAAACGAGTTGTTGCGTGAAGCGATCAGATGGCTCCAACACGGCGCTTACTGGAATCGATCCCGTCGTTCACGGCAATGGGAGACGACAAGGCCTACAAATTGCCGGTGCACCCTCAACCTTCGCGACATCTACGGCCAGGGTGCTGAGCTGGATGGTGGGTGATCTTCGTGAGCTGCGCGGCGGGCCTGCCGCTGATGGCTCCGAGCAAACCCATCTTTTGCCCTGGTGAGGCGTTGGCATGATCCTGGTGCCTGCGCTGCCGTTTCTGCTGTTCGCCTTCCACTCACGCACCCTGCTGAACCACGTCTCCCTGGAGTCGCGCGCCCACGGTCGAAACCGCCTGCCTAGGGTTTGCGGCAGCAGCATTTCTGTCGGTGTGTCGACTGTTCACATCAAACGGCCGAGCAGCCCAAGGGAGGATCGTCACGCCCGAAGAAGCCTGCCTGGGCGGCCCACCCGATCGCCATGGGGGGGGGGGGGGGAAACCCACCCATCAGGTGCTGGGGTCGGCCCTGAAAGCTGAACTGGAACGACAATCAACAGGAGGTTCTGTTCGGCTGCGGCTGTTTGCTGGGGGGCAGAGAAGGGATCTGGCGCCTGCCGGCTGTCGTGATGCACGGCCGTTGGTTTATGCGGCCGCCATACGCCGAATCCACCTACGACGAGGTCTGCTCCGGCCGAACGGCCTATCCGAAGCGGTGCGGGTGGTCTGGAACACCGAGCAAGGTGGGCTCAAGCGATCTCTCAAAGCGTTCTGGGAATGCCACGACCCCACCCAGGGATTGGCCCAGGGCATGACACCGGCAAGCCAGTACCGCTCGGCGATCGTGAACCGCAACGCCGCCAGCTTCAAACCTCGCCCAATGCCAGCGCCGCCACTAACCCCAGGCGCCAACTCACGGCGCAGGTTTTTGGAGAATCACCACACGGAGATCGTGGCGGATCGCCCCTTCTTCTTTTGCCGCACCCATCACGCGAGCATATACCTGGCGAGGCCTGTCAGCCGCCCTATTGCTCCGCGGGCGCCAGCGGAGTGCGGCTCACGGCCTTTTCCAAGCAAGTGCTTCCTGCGTGGCCGCCAAGGTCTGGAGCAGTTTACGACTGGTCGGTTGCAGCACTGCGTGCTGGCGCAAGCTCTAACACCCGAATCCGCCTCTAGTAGAATGTCAAACCCCCGGTTCACGCGCTGATTCGCAGCCACTGGCCTTGCTTCTCGGCTGCCCGCCCAGGCCGGGCCAACCTGCCGTGGGCTCTCCTTGGTGGGAGAACTACGCACCCAGCCGCGATCAGTTTTCTCTCGCGCAACCAAGCAAGGTGATTGGTCGAAGCGCATACGACGCCCAGGCGGCCCCTGATCTCCCCGTGAGATCTGTCACTCACCACTGTCCGGGAACCTCCACCGCAATGCCCGGTTGTGCGCTATGGCATACGATTCCCTGGCCTGATCCTCAGGGGCGATGAAACTCACTGTGGAGCGTCCCCTGCCGATCGATCTCAGGTGGCCTGCGACCGACCCAGGTCTGAGCGCGCTTATTGGCACCCTTCACTGATCGCCAGCACGGTGATTCTTCCTGCTTCGCGGCCACCCTGGGCCTGGTGTTCGCCATGGTCTTCTGGTATGCCCGCTGAACGGGCCGGCTGGAACCACCCCTGTTGTGGAAGGAAGGCGCCGGCCCTGGGCCCCCGCCCCAAACGGACTCCCAAAGCCGCAAGGGCACCCCTGCTCTGAACCGTCTTGGATCTACCCCCAGGTCAGACGCCCAAGCGCCCACCTCACCCTTTGCCAAAGGGTCTCGTCCGAGCTCTATGGGCTGCTGGCCGTGCTGTTTGTAGCTGGTGCCGGAAGGATGGCAGGCGGTGCTGGAGAGTTTGGCCAGGCAACGGCAGGCGAAGCCATGCCCGACGTGGCCGCCATTGCCTGGCGGCGTCACTCCACGAGCTGCGCCCTCGCCGGTCTGAGCCTGTCCCAGTCGGCTGCTGGCACCCGCCTACGGCTCTGGGGCTATGCCGGCCTGGGAGCCGGGAGCGGGCTCCACCACCAGGACCTGCAAGCAGCTGAAAACGCCGTCGCCAAACTGGAGAAATGGCTGCCCCAGGAGCTGTGATAGCTTCGCTTCACCCGGGGCGTAGCGCAGCTTGGGTAGCGCACACACTCTTGGGGTAAGTGGGGGGTCGTGCGGTTCAAATCCCGGCCGCTCCGATTCATCAGGGTCACTTTTTTGGTGAATCCTGCTTTCTTTCACGACCTCAAGCCCCGCCCTGGCGGGGGTTTTTTTTTGTGGGCGCGTTGTCCACCCTTGCCCTGGCGGAAGCGCCCGCACCACAGCAGCCACCTCTTCCCCTCGCCATGCAACGGCGGCATTTCATGCGGCGCATCTCCGCTTCGCTGATCTGGCCGCCGAGGACCGTTGAGCGCGGGCAGCAGCTGGGGCCAGCGCCGCAGCGGCCGCAATTGAACACCGGGAGTGGCTTGATATACGGGGGGAAGTACTGGCGATCGTCGATTGAAGGCTTGCGCAAGGCCAAAGGGTTTCGATCAGCCGTTTGGTGGAATCGCCGGCAATCAGATCCACCCGGCCTCGGCCCAGGCCCGGTAGGTGGGCCCAGTCCTCTCGCAGGGGCGCTTCCTTGAAGCGCAGGCATAGAGGCCCGGGCCAGGCCCGGTAGCCAATCAGGGGGCCGGCTGAGAAACTCAAAACGAAACCCGCGCGGCCACTGGGCGTGTGCGGAGCCAACTGGGAGAGCTTGGTGAGGCCCAGGGCCTTGGCTTTGGTCGTCAAGGAATCAGGATCGCAAAGCTGTTCTTCTCGAAGCCCAGGGAGGGGAACATCTCGAGATCGAAGCGCTTGCCGTAAGAGCGTCCTGGCCCCGCTCATACACCCGCCTCGCCCGGTCCAGCCCCGGCTGGGCCGGCCAGGGGGGCCTGATTCAGCACCGAAGCCCAGGCGGTGCCGGTGTAGCTCCACGTAGCCGGCGATCTGGCCGGAGCGGCACCGCCTCAATGGCCAAAATCTGGGTGCCAGCTCGCGCGCCGCGCGCCCGCCCGGCGGCCGCGGCGCCCCGCCGGCCCCGCGCGCCCCCGCCCCGCCCGGCGCGGCCCCCGCCCGGGCCCGCCCCGCCGCGCCCCCCGCGCCCCCGGCGCCGGCCGCCGCGCCGCCCCCCGCCCGCCGCGCGCCCGCCCGGCAGGGCGAAGTCAGCGTGCGCACGCGCAAGTTGGTCTGCGCTTCGATCTGCTGGGGCCATGCATTCCCCCAGCTGTATCTGCTCGGTGAAGGCCTTCGAGCGATCGCAAAGCTGGGTGCGCGGCAGGCCTGGCCGCCAAAGGCCGGCTGCCAGGGCCAGGGGCCACAGCGAGCCCAGGCCGGCGAGCAGGCGGCGACGGCTGGAGAGGGGCCCAGTCCGGCCAGCAAAGGCCATCAGCGCCGCCGGAACCGGCGCCCCTGCAGGATCAGGCCGTCTGTTGACCGTGGCAATGCGCACGGACAGAAAAACGCCAAGCCCGCAGCAACCGATCGCCGCGGCGATGCGTCGCCACCAAGCGATCGTGAGCACCATGGCCACCCACGCCCGCCCATCAGCACCGCGGGCGACGCACCTCCACACGCCAGAGGCGCTGGCGCGGTTGAAGCCCAGGCCATCGGCCGCCTCCTTCGCCCGCTGCGGCACGCAGGGTGAGGCCGGTGACGACCCCGCACCAAGGGGCATGCAGGGCATAGAGGGTGAGGGCGATCGATCGCCTGGCCTTGCCCCCAGGCGCCAACCAAAACGGCACGGTGATCAGCACCCCGAAGATCGGCCCGGCTCGGGATCGTCTGGATACCGCGGCTGACCACGGCAAAGCACCGGGCCTGCCAGCGCGGGCCCGCCGGCTGATCCAGGAGCCCCAGGGAGACTGATGCGCCAGCGCCATGTGCCATGGCCACCGCCACCAGGGCCGCATGCTCCAGGCAGCGGCTCATCAAGTTCATTCGGTGAGAGTCCGCTCCGGACGGCAATGGCCCCGAGGGCGCCATGGGCAAGTCTGCGGCAATTGGAGCACTGCAGGCGACTCTGAGCAGCCAAGCAAGGCTGCCTGAGGGCCGGCGGCTGTCATCGGCGAAGTTGGTATTTCCGCCTGGCTCAGCACTGCCCTCGCGCTGCGCTTTCTGCAGCTTCGATCAGCTGTGCAGGGCTGGCAGGGACGTGCGGCGGTCACGCCCCAGATAGTCGTCCAGTGCCGCCTCGAGACTGCAGGTCATCGGATCACCGAACAATCCTGAGCTTTGCGGTAGGTCCGGATCCAGTCGCTGAGGACGGCAATGGCCGAACGGTTCGAGGTATTCCGAGGGAATGCAGCACCCCCCTTGAGGGCCCTTGCGCCGGTCATTGCAGGGCTCCGTCCGCTGGAATCGATAAGCAACCAACCGCCTGCAGGAACAGATCGGCGCAGGCCCGGTCTGCAGCTGCAAAACAACCAGGAAGCGCAGGGGAGCTTGTCCCGT
>Ga0163217_1001070_pt1 | contig 10791 bp, 15 predicted proteins | sample SynspAceP_FD_185933 | JGI IMG/M metagenome (GOLD analysis project Ga0163217, IMG submission 185933) | Saline lake microbial communities from Ace Lake in Antarctica - Synechococcus sp. Ace-P (PacBio error correction) | ecosystem: Environmental > Aquatic > Non-marine Saline and Alkaline > Saline ...
AAAGAAGAGAGATTTTTTAAAAACAGCAATTTTTTTTTTTTTTTCGAAAACCAACAAAAAAAAAAAAACCAAAATGCCCCCATAATAAATGCCCCATTTTTGCTTTTTTTCTGAATTTTAAATAAAACTTTTAAATGCAAAAAATTAAAAAAAAAACCTAACTGCTTCTTTACCTCTGGCAAAACCCTATCTTTTTTCCTTTAAGCCTTACGATCAATCCACCACCTTGGGTAGCAACCATAACGTAAAAATCCAATCCTGCCTTCCAGCTACAAGTTTCCTATAGCTTTTTTTTAGCCTTTTCGGTAAATTGGGGACTAAAAAGGCCACCCCCTTGTTGTTCTTTTGCAATTTCTTGTTGAGCTGACTGTTGTTTCTTTCAACCAATAAATTTTTTTTTTCAAAAACCTTGAAGTTCAAAGCTCTTTTTTTTGGTTTCCCTCTTCAGACTTGGAAATTACCTCATTTGAATATTGGTTAATACTTAATTTATTCTTTTACCGTTTCGTCCAGGAAAACCTTTCTCAATATCCCCCTATAGTTCCTTGGTAATTTTTTTAAGTTCGGCCATCAGCTCTTTTCATCTCTTGGCATTCGGACAAATAATTCTGTAAACATCTTATCATGCAATTTTTTGGCCTGTGCCGTTTAACAAAACTAGTAAGCTGCTACGAACAAAACTATGCTACTGGGCTTATTTCTTAATTGTTTCATGATTTGTAATTAATGGTTTTGAGTGTAATATGATTAGTTATAAAAATTAAATTTGGTTTAAACTTAATTCAATGTTATTGATTTCTTTTTGATAACCTCTCCACGTCCATCTTTGAGTCGCTTTCTAACCACTTCTCTACCTTCCAATCCTTTATTCTTTTTGGCTTCACTCTTTCTTCTACCTAAATTGTTCCTTCTTCTCGTATGCCTTTTTTTACGTTCTTCCTAAATCCTAAAGCTGTTCGTCCCTGTTTTTCCTCTCTTGTCTTTGTCCCTTGGCTTCTTCGCCTACATTTTTGCTTTCTCCTGTCTTTCTATAATTGCCATCGCTAATATTATCCCCGCTCTTCCTCTTCAAGTTCCAAAACTCATTTCTTGCCCCCTTGTTTTTCTATTACGGACACTCATTTTTCTATCCTTGATAATTCCCGAAACAATATCGCTAATTATCGGTCTTTTCTCGGAATAACAACATTAACAACATCTGCCGAATTTATCAAAAATAAAAATCATATTTTTTAATTGCCCGTAATTTCTGTACTTCATTAAAAACTGATCTGAATAGCTGTATCCAACGTCTTTTTTGAAGACCAAATCCCCCTGAGGACAAATCTATCCTGCGATAATGAAACATCTCCTTTTCCAAATCTGGATCTCCCTTCCGTCTGAAAAGCCATACTCCTCTGTAATACACCTTCCTCTGCCATTAAACCTTCTTCAAAACTGTCAATTTCTCCCTTCCCTTATCCACTTCCAATTTCCCATTCTACTTGGCCCCAATTGCTCATTAGCTTCTCTCTGGTACCCTCCAATTCCCAGATAATCCATATCAATAAATAAACCGATCCTACAACACCCATCTTTCCGGGAATACTAGCGACAAATCAGGTTGCAACTACAACAAAGTACTTTGAATATTCTCATGCTAATCTCTTTTATATACTAAGAAATCGTGCCAAATAACTAAATATTTAGAATGAACATTTACCATATAAACATTGCAAACTATATATAAAAAAAATTGGGTCCAAAAAATATGAAGTGGGTTGGCCAACCGCTAGTCAGTTGAATTGGGGGTTGTAATCTTAAAAATCCATATCCAAAATCAAATTCCATAATCCCAAGCGGGCATAAAAACATACTATCCCCACCCGGCAGATCTTTAACCTCAAACGATTAAGTCTTAAAATTGTTGAAAGCATTTCCAACCTCTAAAAACACCTGCCCCCATAGATGAAGCTTGATGGTTTTATGTCATGGTATCTAACTCCAACTTGAATATCTATTGTAACACCAATTCGGGGCCATCCTGACTTTTCCCCACTAAGGATCCGTAACTATAGTTGTTAAGGATTGGATCCATAACCCTAAGAAATACTCCCACTCCAATATAGGAACCCATTCCGGTCCACCAACAAAAAACGCTCGAATGGAAACCTTGCCTACCTCCATTATACTTCTCCTAAAAATCCAAATTCGGCATTCGGTTCTCAATACCAATTTATTACCAAGGTGTATAACCAATCTCCGTTAAAAATTAACCTTATTAGGAATTCCAACATTAAAAAAAACGTTCTTGTCATAACCCTCATTTCTCACTATATCTCCTCAAATGCTACTTCCTGATTCTCATTAACTGCTATAATCAATATTATTCAACAAAAAAATGAGGGTAAACTGGCAGTAATTCAAAATAGACCGATCTTGGATAAATACGTACCACCGCCATAAGCATTTCTAAAAATCCCAAGGTAAGCTATTGAAATTATTTTCCGGTTCCAAATTGGAAAACAAGCCCTAATATAATCCTGAAATTATATAATTAATCCCACAATGCGATATGGAAAGAAATCAATCTGCCATGCACCCTTTGCCAAACCGGCCGAATCCAAGTATGAAAATGGCTTGCTCTATCCGTTACTACTTACATTGTATAATTAGAACTGGCTGGTCTAGAAAGCGACAATATTAACCTTACCGGTTTTACCCCTAGCCAATGGCTCTGAGAAATTAAACTATACACCTAATAGGCCCTACTGCCTGGTAAACCAGCAAAAAGTTGCCCATCTCCCATGGAACTGGGCTATAACTCCCCACTAAATAAATTTTCATGAAGAAAATAAAACTAAAGACACCCTAAGTGCCTATAAAACCTCCACCGCCATACCCTCCTGAGCTCGATCTGACTAAACCACCTTCTACCCCAATTATTATCATATCCACGTTCCGGCATTTGGACAGGATTTTTGGATATCGCTTATCTTTTCAATCAAATCAAAAGAATCCCAATTGTCTAACCCTGATACCCTAATAATTCCGATATTAAATTTGGCCGCCCTGGTGTTAACTCCCTAAAATAACATGTCATTGTCTTATCATTAACCAATTTACGGGGGTCAGACAAGAAAAAAGTCTCTTCCCTTCAATAATCTTTTCAAAAATTGGAAAAATGGTAAACAATTTTCAAGCAGAGATTCTACCGATGATACTGAAAATAAACAACCATATGGATATAAATTGGTCAAACTTCAGCATCTGGTTGAGTCATCGGCGATACGTTTTCCTCAACAATACCCATAATAGGTATCCTCCTTTCTAAACTCCCAATACTTGGGCAGTTACGGGGGCTGTAATATATGGTTTTCCAAACAAAATCCACATCCAACATAATACTTATCCCTCCTCTCTTAATCTCACATCGGATCAAAATCATCGGAAAACCTTACAAAAGTATCCGAAATAATTCGGGCATCCCTAACCCTTTTCCGGCATATTTACCACTAAGGGATACTAAATCGTTTTGTAATCCTCTTCAAATATTGATTTTTCCAAATCGTAAAACTTCCTTTCTTGGGCTTTTTTCAAGGCCTTAACCAAGTTGTTTGCGACACTGATCGTTCCTTCAAAAACAAATCGTACTTTTAACCTTTTCACCTTGCTTAACATAATGACCATTGTCTGCGTATTGGGCATCGGGTTGGTGTCTTTGCTGAGCAAGTTAACTTGGCATTTAGGTCCTTTCTTTTGTATTTGTTCTGAAATGTAATTCTTGAATCGCATAAGCTCTCGGTAATCTTCCTTCCCCTTTAAATCGGTATCCCTTTAAATTTCATCAACTTTCTTTCTTAACCCCGTCACGTTACATGGTAAAGCGTAGGCCCTCTCAAATAATATTAATTCCAAAAAAACATCTCCCCTTCAATATAATATATAGAACTATATCTTAAAAAACTCCAACGTCCCCATAATTTATTATAAACGCACTGAATTCCATCGCAGTACTCGCTATGGTTGCCAATTTAAGCCCGTATTCTTTACGGGGTCTGTTTCGTTTAACTTTGCCAATCGCGGTTACCTCCAACCCCCAATATATACCTTTTACCATCTCATAGGACGTATCCTGTGCAGAGACAATTGTAGTACATATTAAGAATAAAATGTGATAAAAATTCATACTGAACCTTGTCGTGTCTCTAGTAGTGTTCGCTAGTTTTCCAAATCTCCGTCTCTTTCTGGTAAATTTTTAATGGCTTTCCAATAAATTTTCCAAAACATCCGGCAAAATACATCATAAACTACACAATTCGCATATAATTTGGGCCAAATAAAAAACTGATTCGAGCTCTCCGCTGGTAACAATCAACAAAACGTCTGGTAAATTTGTGGAAAGATGGTTATAATACCTGGTTTCGCAATATTTTCGGGAAACAATTCATATATTCTTTACCTTTGATACGTACGTTGTACACATTTTTTATCTCTCTCTCGAATCCATAACTAAGGCGAGGTCTAAACGTCATCCTGGTATTTCCACTAGTTTCGCCATACACATCCAACAATTCCCTATTGGCCAACTTTTTGGCAAAAGACATATTGCCAATTGTTTTCAAATCAACTTATATATTGGGTTCAAGTTATCAATTTCTTTTAAGGAAGACAACCAATATCGCATTAAAGTATCTACCTCCAATTTGGCCTGTTCCAATTTTCGGGAAAAACGTATATAATAAACTCAAACTAATCTTAGCACAGTCCTCACAGTTCTTTTCACATGTTTTCACTCCCTGTCAATGCCAAAGACCCTTAATTCCTTTTTCTTTTCCCACGCCCGTTACCGGTCCAATATTAGCCATGTTCTTGGCAATGATTATCATTTCACTCTTCCAAACTATTCATTTTAAAATTACTGAAAGCAATCCTGACAAGGTTTCCTTCCAAACTATACGTTAAAAAGAGACCCCGAGCCTAAACATAAACCAGTCATCACTTAAAAATTATTTCCAAAAACTCTAAATTCTCATAAATTGGGACCCTGCGGAATGTAACTGGCATCCAAATATCCGTAAAAGTAATATCTAGCCCCAATTTCAACCCCCGATTAAAAAATTGACTGATCCTATTAATTTCGCCCCACGTCATTGAAATAGCAAAAGACCCTCCTTTGTCCAATATCCTGCAAATGGAGCAGTCATCAAAAATAAGATACCCATATCTAAAATAGGTAACCCCTGTAATATAAAATAAGGTTGTAAATCCGTTACTAATTGAATGTAAATTAATATTCACAAAATAAACTCCAAATACCTGCATATGCCCCAAAACACTATGCCCTTAAAATCGCTGCTGCCTTGAGGGATATCAGATTTTACATCATTTAGCAGTAAACTCGCCCAATATATAAACTTGGCCCTCCACATAACGTTTACCTCTTGTTCCATTTAAACAAACCACCAACGCTGGATCCCGAAGGCAAAAATAAAAATTAGACCTTCCAACATCGCCTATATTATTAGCACCCCCGCAAATAGCGCCACTCATAGTTTGTCCCTTAAGTTTCATCAAAATGAAATAGAAGATTGCCGCAAAAAAATTAACCCATTATTATAAAAGTTTGCAAATATAACAATTTTCAGTATAACTAGTAAATATTAACATTCATGTTCTCACTTGAATAACAGATTTTGTTCTTTTAATTGTCACTCCAAAACAATCAATTCCGCTACCTCGCCCAACAATAATTTATCGCGTGTTTTAGAAACTTTGGAAGTAATAATTCGATCTTTTATTGTAAAAAGCGCCATTCTAAAAAAATTCTCCTTTCCACTTGCCAACGTTGCAATTCTAAGTCCAAGAGACACAAGGACTTTCTTACACCTCGAAACTTTAAGCTATAGAGGTGCCATCAGCAATCACCATGGTTCTCGCATTAAATATGGGGCAATTGGATAAGTAACCAACAATTTTCCTAAGTGCAATAACGGGCACCACAACTAAGGATAACCTTAGACCAGTTGGGGTAGCAACATAGGCCATCGCCAGTAAAGAAGTCAGATACTTCCAATCATTAAAGGCGTTTTCTACGTAATCATGAATAGTATCTTTTCTGCTTTACCGTAATCTCCATTCAACGCAAAGTTCATTCTTAAATCTTCGGAATATTGGATTTGTCCACTCACCTCTACCAAACTTCGCTCTACAACAGATACTGCGGCCTGAATACAATTCCATGACAACCTTCCGCGCGATCCTCTTCCTAAATTGACATAAACCCAGTCTTACCGGTGCTTACCCCTACTATAGTATCCCAAGATAACGAACATCAGGTCGCCCGCCCTTAATATTGTACCATCCCCACCAAAACTGACAAACATATCAAAATTGGCATCCAATCCCTTAGAATCAGTGAATACGGAAATTCACCCACATTCCTCTTGGCCATTATTAGGCTGAAATAATCTTTTTCAAAAAAAACTTGTGCATTTCTTGTGAAGTTCGTCCTAAATTACTCTACAATAAATCCAAGCACTGTTCTGGCAGTATCCGTAAATGGCAAACTTCTCATAGGAGTTAATACATTTGTAGTATTTAGCTCAGACTAATCAGACCTTTGTTTTAAAATCCTCAAATAAATTGACGTCGTTATTACCGTATAATATAATGTATAGGATACCTTCTAAAAATGTACTAATTCATTTAAATGCGTCTACTTTTTTAATGTAAGTCTGAATAACAATCATTGCGAATATCTGTAATAACCCCCTAAAACTTTAACTTATACTCCTCAACAATTGAGCAATTCACTAAAAGTAATCCTTTACACCTTTCGCCAAAACTAGATACCCCGGCTCTGTTAAAAAAAGGGTGATCTCTATAAATCATCACAATATCTAATTAAATCGTAATAACCTATCACCAAGCCTTCCTCATCAAAGACCACGGCAAAAAGGTTAAGCCTCATTTCGGAGAAATACCGTGCCCAACACTATCTAACCAGAAGATTCTTTTCGCACATACAAAGGTTCCAAGTTATACCTCGGTAATCCCTATCTTTTATCATCCGCTTCATAATTAATCCAATCTTTTTCATCCAAAAACTCCATAAAACAAAATTCCTTCCACCACAGCAATAGGAATAGTCGAGTCCTTAAAGAATTTGATCACTTTTTCAAGAATCACCTACTTAAAATCGGCAATGTGCAATATTGTTTTGAATATCATAACTTCATATTATAACGCAAAATACTAATAAAAATTTCTAAAACCCAATCCTTCCGAAGTATATGTTTATATGGACTTAACTTTTACAGGCATCTAAATCCTTCCCTTAATTAACCAATATCGCTAAACTCTGCACTTCGCAAGCTTAAGATACCTCAAAACATATTTACAATTAATTCGCCAAATGCCCTAAAAGTAAGTATACAGAAATCGATTCTTTCATCCATAAAAACTCTACAAAAGGTATGCCTAATTTGTTATTTTCTTTTTTAATACCTCTATAAGTGATTATTACAAGCTTTAGCGTTAAGTAAATAAAATGCAACATTAAGAAATTCAGCCGTGGCGGGAAAACGTACCAAATCGTTAAATAATACAAAGACTAATTGAAGGATTTTGGAGCACAGGAATAACAAATTCACATCCTAGGCCAATGAAAGACCATATTAAATACAAGATCCCGGCGATTTAATAAAGTGTCCAAACGAATTCCCAACATTGAAGGCAATCCTATACGCTTCTGTATAAATCTGGTCTTGGAAGTAAACAAGAACAAGTAAACCCTTTGTAAACCGATCGTTTGACGCTATAACTTCCCAACGCCGTGGACATTCCCTAAGCACAGGACTTTTAAAATAGGCTTATTACCACAATTTAGAAATAACGGAATCAAGAACTTCCATTTTGTCGATGCCAAATATAAAATGATCGAAGAGCTGCCCTAACTGGGGCGACCGGATTGAACTAAACACGAAAAGTTATCCATGAGTACGCCAGGAAACAAGAACGGTAACGTTTTTTACTGAAGCGCCAAATGGCGCATCATTGGAGTTGGGACCTAAATGCGCGGCAAACGAAACCTGAGCTTGGACAATAGTAAAATACTTCAAGAAAATATCCCCCACTTATTGAAGCTTTCCATGCATGCGCCCTAATATGCGAATCCCTATAATCTGGGCTGAAAATTAATTAATCAATGTATCTAAACAAGTCTAAATGTAAAATGCCAAATTTTTACAGTTCCTAATATTTATTGGAAAGGGTTTCTCCCCATGATTATCCTACCCTGATTTTAGGAATGTCGACAATTTGGAAATCGATGGGTGTAAAAATATGCCGAGGAGGTTCAAGGTCCATCTTAGATTTAAACGCAACCATGGAACAAAGTTCCATTCCAATTGACATTAATAATGATCTCTTACAAACACGTAAAAACGGTACATCTGGCCACACCAGCATATGGTAGCGCCATCAATACTGGTCATTCATGGAGAAAAACTATCTTTTGCTTGTCGCTACCCGCTTTTAAACAACTAACCTGTTTACTGATATTTGCCCCCAAAATTCTATCCTCACATCAACAGGAAATATCGTCAACCGACCTTAATGCCATACGATATCCGCTCCATTAAAACTAAAATGAAGCGGACAGCAGCAATCTCAAAATACATACAAATGCGGATCCCCGCCATTCTATAAGAATCTTGTATTGGGAAGATAAGGCGTTGGTTTTCGTTCAATCTAGACGTTTAAGTATCGATGAGGAAATTGCGAAAAACATGTCCCTACAGACAACCTACACAGGTCCAACACTTTTTTAAGGGAGAAAAATCAGAATACGTAGGATGGATACCTAACTGTAATAAATAAGACATTCCCATCGGCACATATTAAACAATAACTAATGCGGGCATTGCCCTACATGCGGGAAAAAATCTAACCCGAATTTATGAAAATCCCTTCAAATTAATCAATAGGGCCTAAGTTTTCCCGATAAAAATTTATGGGAGCACGATGATCCCTATAACTATGACCTAAAATAATCTTCTTTCCTACCGGAAAAAATAAATTTTTAACTTTTAAGGTAATAATACAAAACACACAACCCTTTTTTAACCCCTAAAAAAATAAAATAAGAATCTAATTTAAGAATCTCCTTTAGTGCAGTAAGCCCGTTTTATTTTAAAGCAAACATATACCTGGCGTTGGGAGTGGACACCTATACAACGCCATTATGTTGCCATTGTCCCCTAAATTTGTTGAATTTATAGAATAACCCGTTTTGGTAACTAACCTTACCGTTACCATCCTTACCCTGGCTTCTTGCTCATTATCAACGCCATATTTCATCACTTTGTTGGCCGATAACCTTTATTAGCGTTCAAGTAAAATAATATATGGGGCACTTAACTTTAGCCCTTTTTACCTCCTGTCTACAATCAAATTTTTATCTTTTCTATGATGACAAAAAATCTAGTTTACCTTTGACATCATAATTTAAAAACTGTTTGGATTAAAAATGTAGTACTTTTTCATCCCATTTTTTATTTTAGCAAAATTAAGATTAGAAATAACATCACGAAAGAGCAAATTGACGATTTTAAATGCATAGTAAAAGTTCGCGGTAACCATAGAGGATTACTCGATAAGGTAGGAAACAATCTAAAAGACTACAGAAGCATGCAAATATCCCAGTTTTAAGAAAACGGTCAGTAACCCATGGACTCGTCAGAAACAATAGGAAAGGCAGTTTGGTATATGAAGTAAATAAGTTTGTTGCAAACAATCTCAACAAATACCTTACAAGGAAAAGTGGATGTCATCGGTATATCCACTTTCCTAAAAACAACAGGACAACTTTAAACTTGGATTACGAAGAATTCGCTTTTGAATTTGAACTTGGACTAGCTCTCCTTCAATGTTTGACCCTTAAATTCGAAAAAGGCCATACAACTATAAGAATTATACCCGGTAAAAAGATCGATTGACAAGTGGACGTATCCAAAAAGCCATACGGGAAACTGATAAGCAAATCCGAAGTTTGGGAAATAAGGGATGATATTTAAATTGTTTTCAAGAACGAAGCGGAAGAAATTAGAACAACAAAGACCGGGTTATCGAGATTGAACAATAAAAAGCAAAAAAGCACTTGAAAGCCTTTTAGGCAAAAAGTTGCGAAAACGTGGTACCCTTAAAACAAAAAGGGTTGTTCAAGGAAGATCACCTATTGGGTAGTTCTTTATAGACGGTGAAAAAAATCCGAAAAATTGAACAATTGGAAGTTAACTTTTTACCATTGAGAAATAAACGAAAGGAACCGGCAAAATTGGACTCAAGAGTCTTTTTGATAATCATTTGGCAAGATACGTCACTTCTTACGGAAAGCCATTAAGAACGAATCAAAAGAAATCAAAAAAGCAATTTGAGTCAAAGTCCCGATCAAATTTTTGCTAAATGATATTCTGAACACTTTATAGAAAATAATCAATATTTGACCTCCACTTCGGAATTTCTGACCAATGATTTCAACAACGGGCAAAAAAAAACCATTGACCGAGAGGAAGCGAACGAAAGAATTTGAAAAGTCGAAAAAGTTTACGCCTACCAACTGATCGAAGGGCAAAATCCATGCAAGAAAACGAGATTCATCATCCAGTTTGATGAACTTAAAGAATTTGTCAAAAGGCTTTAAGAAAAGCAATGGCATTAACATCATTTGGACAGCTAGACCTAAAGAGGAGGAATTCTGGACCAATATTGCAGCTCGGTCCTTTCCACAAGATGAGGTAAAAGACTTCG
>Ga0163217_1081902_pt1 | contig 10791 bp, 3 predicted proteins | sample SynspAceP_FD_185933 | JGI IMG/M metagenome (GOLD analysis project Ga0163217, IMG submission 185933) | Saline lake microbial communities from Ace Lake in Antarctica - Synechococcus sp. Ace-P (PacBio error correction) | ecosystem: Environmental > Aquatic > Non-marine Saline and Alkaline > Saline ...
AGTTTTCTGTTTGGTTTGTTGATTATATTGAGGAGAATTCTTCTGAAAGTCTTTTTTGACGTTTGGTGCATTTGAGCTTTTGGGCCTAGGCTGGCCTGGCCTTGGAGTTTCTTCACTCATTTTACTGGAAGTCTTCCTCTTGGAGATCTTCTTTTCAGTAACTCTAAGCGTTCCTTTACATTTGGACAACTCGTTGCTGGCTTGTTTTGGCTCGTTTCTCCGCACTGGTTTGCTGAACTTCGCTGTTTTCCGTTTTAATCGGGGCAATAGCAGCGCACTTAGGGTGCAGGCTGTAAGTCTAATATTTTGGTAGACTAATCTAATTTTTTAAGTTTGAATTTAGGAACCTTAGTCCTTTAGCAATTTCTGAGCTCAAGGTAGCTTTTTTTGATTTTAAAACTGAAATCTCAAACATAGTAGTCGAATAAATTATGAGTATATTGTATTGTAGAAGTATATTTTTGGTAAACTCAGAATGTTTTCCTTATTGGTAGGCGTTATAACATGAATAACGAGTCATATACAAATTTTTGAATACAGAGTTTATAATTTTTGAAGAGACCTGTATTTTACGGTAAAGTGGTAATAATTTATGATTCAAGAATACAGAGCTTTATTACTTATTGTTGCAATTCTACGGGATTATTGCCTGTTTCTTCTTAGAATCTATGATAAAACATAGATGGGGTTGAGGTTTTGCATAATGAAATGCTTGTTTCCATTGCCATGTATTGAGTGCTATTCTGGCTTATGTTGCTAATAGTGCAATTTTAAAAATGAAAACCAGTTTGTAATTAACAGGCTGACAGTATTAAATGTTTTTTTTTACTAGGATTTTTCGTTTTACGATCACTAAAACTTATCCGAGAGGCTTTGGTTTCTGAGTAAAGGGTATTGGGATGGCGTATTCCGTATTATCTATCATTTTTTTGGTCCTGCAATGGTATAAAAAAGATGAAGATCTTGTAAAATCGTTGATCGCTGCGTTAACTAACATCTTAGTAGTTATTAGTGCGTAAAACCCGGGGTAGTTTCGGTTTTTGTTTTAAGACGTTTTTCATACTTAGATTGTAATAAGAGCGACATCTACTATATATGATGCCTAAAATTATTTAAATGGTTGAAAAAGGTAAACAGATTACAATGCTTGCTCACGGCTTTCTAATTCTACAACAACTAAACTTTAATGTCTTTCCCGTCTATTATAAAAACGTTAACATTGTCGTACTTGTGAACCGTGCTTACCACAGGCACTGGTTCATATGTGACTCCCAATTTTTTTATCCATCATAAATTATTAAGATATGAGAGTGTCCGCAGATGATATTTTGCGGATTCTCTTTTATCATATCTCTGTTCCTTACATTGTTATTTAGGAGGGTAAACGCAAATGAGTTACCAAACATCTACACTTACAAGAAAAATCTATTATTTTCTGGAATTTTTTGAATAATATGGTCGTCAATATTGCCATGTACACTTTAAAGCTTTAATTTTTCCAATTGCATCTGGTTACCTCTAAAGAAACTATGTCGCCGCCATCCAAACTTCATCGCAGACACAGGCTTTAATATTCATCGTCTATGTGAGAATGGGTGTCTGAAGCATAAAATTTTGTCATGATTTTGAATTCCGATTTTAGTGAAGGAGTTGAGCTACAATAACAATTTTAAGATTGACCATTAAAATGATAAAACGGATTCCTTTTTAATTCTTAAGAATACAAAACTAGTACATCCCTTTGAGATCCTTTATTCATTTTTCAATACTTCGGTAAGCCTTATCATGGTTGGCAAAATCACCAACCAATAACGGTAAGAGGTATTGGAAAATGCCATGTCTAAACTATTGAATAGTGCTATTTCTGTAATGGGAGCAGGCCGTACTGAATACTGGAGTGCATGCAAGAAAATGTACGCTCATTTGATGTTGAGCAATTAACGAAAATTCCTGAACTACTTTTAGGCTTAATTCTACTGCCTAAATGATAATAGCTGTACACAGCGTCTTTTGAAGTAAAAGATGATGCACACGGCGCGGTTTAATGCCACTGCCGTAGCTATGAATCCATATTTTCAAAAACTTAAAAGACCTTTATAAATGGATAATTGGCAATTTTATATTGGAAAAGATCTGGACTAGCTAAAATGAATAACTGCCCGCGAGTATTTTAATCGTAAAAAAATTTTGAAGTGCTTTTCTCAAATCGAAATACAGATGTGTTTTACCAAATTGCGATTACGGGAAGCAAAATGGTGGTAGAAAACGATAAGCTTTTTTTACAAATTACAGCAGATAGATTTAAGAACATGTAAAAGCTCTGGTTGGAAACACTATTAAATGTAGTGTTTGGGTAAATATTCCGCCGACTTATGTTAATACAATATAAAAAGTAAGGATAAGGACAATGCGGGAGCATCCGGTCCTGCAAAAGGATTTATATTTTGACCTTCTATTGTTTACCATACTATTTTTAAAAATGGATAAGGATTCTGCAAAGCTTTGACACTCGTCTTTTTAAACGCTTAATGGCCTACACCAAACGTACAAACTTACTTTTCTATTGGGAGGTAGCGCTTTAGCTATTTATTGTCTGGTTTCGCTTATTCTAAACTCCACTTATTGTTAAGGAAATCATTGAATTAAGTTCCATCAAGCAAAGCAATGAAGACGATGTTGTTTTAATTTAACCGATGCCAGTTAGTAGTTTTGATAGGGCAATGGTTAGTCTAATTTGGCCTTAAACTATTATGCTAACGGTTGGGTGAAGTCTGTTATAAAGGATAATCCCTATAGATTTATTTAAAAAATGCTCAGTTTTAAATGGAAGTAATTTTGACAATTCTTCATTGGGTGTTTTTGGGTTACTAGGGCAGTTGCGATATGCCAAAGATTGGGGAGATTATATCAGTCAGGGTTCGTAATAGTAGCAGATTTTAATTAAAATGTTAGTTGCTGCGGTTGTAATTCTCATTAACAATTGGAAAACTTGTCATTAATTTTTTCTCGTTATTGCCCTTAATTATTTAACGGCAAGCAGGTTACTTCAGAAGGCTATGAAAATTGCCTTTACCGAAGTAGGCAGAAGTGTCAATTTGAATTCTTTGTTTCAAGAGCGAATACGGCATCTGAAAATAGATATTCAAAACATATATTACCCGACGAAAAATTGAGAGCGATAGTTTAAGGGTAATCATGAAAAGCATAAAAATGGTGGTTAAAAAAACAGTTTTGGGTATAATTCTATTTCTCCTATTGCAAGAATATTGTCTCATCGGATAACATTGGCCTAATTGTTTGTAACGGAAGGATTAACAACGTGGCAAAAATAACTACCGAATTGCTAGAGTACCATCTCAGCATTTATAATGCATAAATAAAAGATTGACACAGTTTAGACCTCTTCGCAAATCGCCGAAAATTCAATCGCTAGAAAAAAAAAAAAAAACAAATGAGGTGAATAGGTAAGGCTGCAAATAGATTTTTAAAATATAGATACCGCGATAGTCCATATTACAGAATGTTTGGTTTCTTATGGCAAGAAGTAATTAAGGGTGATATAAGTTTGAAAAATGGTTCGTTTTGGATATTAGAGGACGAGGAAAGTACTTCATGTATTTCTTGAGGTAAAATAGCTGGAGAACAGTTGCTATTGTTGGTTCTACTGGCGCAGGTAAGGTACTTAATAATTTATTGAATCGTTTTTATGAAATTAATTCAGGAGAGATAACCATTGACGGTGTTGAAGAGAAATTATAAATTAGCAATCTTTAGTTCCCATAAAGCGGTTGTTTTACAAATGTAATTTTTTATGTTTGCTGGATACGATTTGCAAATAATGATGGTTCAATTGAATAAGTGCTAACGATAAGTGGTTGATGATATTGGAACATGCTGCTAAAGCATTGGGCGTCGACGAATCAAATATTCTGAGTCCTTCCTGTGATTATATTGAGTATAGTATGTAAAGGAAGCGGGCACGTATGCTTTCGAGTGGTCTAAGTCCATTAATTAGCTGGTTCTAAGGGTCATATGTGTACCCAAGTTTTTAATTTTGAAATGAAGCTACCTCATCGGTTAAGTGACCTATTCAGAACAATTGTACAATTAGGCTACTGACAACGATAACGTTCAGGTAGAACTTCAATCGGTTGATCGCACGCACATGCTTTAGGCAACCACTTAAAAAAAGGCAGGATAAGAGTTGATAGTTATGGATGCTGGTAAAATCGTAGTAATCTGGCACTGACAAACAACTACTTAAAAAGGTGGAATACTAAGTAAATCTCTATGAAACTCAATTGCTTAGCAGAAGAAGGTCGCTTAACATTTTAGAATGTCTTGTTAAGCAATATTACCTTAGATTGTGTGATGGAAATCAGACACAAACGAATTCTCCATTTTTATTATAGGAATTAACCTGTTTTCTTGCCTTACCACAAGACTAATGCGTCTGTTTTTTGTCGCTGATGCCTACGCTGCGTCTTATGTCGTAAGTCAAAACGCAAGCGGAATGTTTCGCTCATTAGACACAGGAGTATAAACTCTTAGTGCAACTATTAATAAGATTCCCCGCGATAACGGCAGCGCACAGGCATGCAGCGTGCTATGTTATGAAAATTATCAGCTGTTTCAAGAATAGGCTGGTTGATTATTCGATATTCATCGATCACGGTAGAACTTAATAACATGCTAAGATTATTACGCTCTATGTAGCCAAAATAGCACTGTGCTTGGTGCTAGACATTTTTTCGGCAGCTTTTAAGGAATCGGATTGACAGCGTGTCAAGTTGAAATACCCTCTTCGCTTTAAATTGAAAGTGTTTTACAAAAATTCCTTTTGTTGGCAAAATTAGTTGACCGCTATGCAGTCAAGTAGAATTTCGAGATCTCTTGTGAAAAACAATGATTAGCGGCCAATTAAGCCTACTTGCGATAAACGCACCTACCATACTGACTATGCATTTGCAGTGTTCTAGAAGTTCTGTTAGTTTCCAAAAGGCCAAACAGTTACTATTCGAGATAAATAAGTAAGTTGATGCGTACCGAACAACGAAGGACTAGACTTGTAGATATAGTATGTAGAAGTGATGGGGGGGGGGGGGGGGCAACAAAAATGATGTCTTAAATACTCGGTAATTCTAAAAGGTCAATAATAATGTTGAAAAATCCAATGCAGGCTAGACTGGTTTGTAGTAAAATTAAGAAAATTGATAACAAGAAATAAGTATAGAAATTAGCATTGTAATTGATCATGGTAAGTTTACGACATTCATGAGCTCTCTGTACATCGTGTGCCGGTAAGAATTGTGTAGCGACCTTTTTGAAAGACAGACCATGTGTAATGCGGTGTAGCCGTTTAGGAAGCTTGTGTCTGTCGCAGTAGTATGTTCAATGTTTTGTGGTATCATTGAGTGTCTACTGGAATTCCTACCAATAAGGGGAACTCATAAAACTCATCATTTCTAATTGGTCTGAAAGAGTTCGATGTTTCTTGGTTTAAGTTTTTAGCGACCAAACCTGGTCTATTATAATGTCCTGCTTAATTCTCTAAAGATTTAGCTATTGAAAGGCTCAAAAAGAAAAAAAGTAGCTTACTTTAAGCACATCGTCGAATATTTTTTGTTGCTGCAATATTTTGGGGAGTTCCTCTCGTATGCAGTCCAGTAATATAGGGAGACATGCAATTTGCGCAACAGTAGTTCAACTTTTGTTGGTCTTGGTACCCTCAGCTGAAATATCATTTGGATAATTGCCGCGCACTGGCTGATACAGATTCTATAATGCTACTTAGCTTCTAAGGGTATCAAATTGATTACTATTGTCCGTCGGAAAACTCTTTTAAATATTGTGAAATGATAAGGAACTATCGTTTTAAGATTCGGTTTTTGTTATCATATCATACTCTATCGCACCAGAGTCCTGTAAATAGGCGCCCCACATCAACATAAAGACTGCGCCGTCCGGTTTATCATTTTTCTCAAAGCGTGATGTAAATAATGAGAATCAGTCTTTTGGTATTCTTCCACAATCATAAAAAGAAATCCAGGACGTCCAAATTTAAAATAGCATTACTGTAGGTGATGTAGTGAAATAAGGTTACCTGTTGCGTTATGTCGATTATCAGAATGAATGAGGAAGATTAGTGGAGCATTTTCAAGTTCAACCATCAATTCTTGATGGTTACAGGTTTTTTAAAGCGAAATTTACACAAAATTAGGATAGAGATTTAATGCTAGATACGGCACCAGGAATGATCGATGAGGTTGATCTTCAGGTTTTTGTTTGATATCTGTACAGACAAGAAAAAATTTCAAGATTATGGTAGTCGCATGGCGAATCTTAAGATTACAGATCTTTAACGCGAGCCAAATCAGTTCATTATAGCTCAGGCGAAGTAAGGAGTCTTCAAGAAAATGAAGTTCGTTAAAGTTGATGAAGGAGAGCGTGTCAGCAGGTTATTGGGATTTATTATGTCTTGCTGTGTATGCGTGTTATCTAGTTAGATTGGTGTTAGTTGATGCAGCCCGGATTTAAAGTACAGAATAGGCCGTAGAGATTATATTGCCAAAGCATATTAAGAATATAACTAAGGGAGCTTTAGTGCTGAATAAAGAACCATGATTATGGTAAGCATGGCTGTGATATGAGGGTAGCTCACTAACGAGGATTTAATAGTTGCAAAGAAATTAACTTCGAGGTAAACCAGATTGAGGAATAATAAAGTGAAAAACGTGTGAGGTGAAGGATGGAATGCAAATTTATCAAGGATTGGAATGTAATTATGCTGTTTGTTGGCATTATACATTTAGTAACGCATCAGAAAAATAAATTCAAGTAAGAAGTATTGTAGTGGGTGTCGTTAGAATTTTTGTTGGAATTCTTTTGAATTAAGCGATTTAAAAAATTGAAGTGACCCATGTTGGTTTTTTCTTTTAAATTAGAAGAATGAGTTTAGTCAAGGTTGGTTTTAGACCGTTCCTTTTTAACACTTATGGCATTAGCAATTTAGTTTTGGTATGTGTTGTGGAGGTGTTATGGTAGGGGTAATGCTTATTCTTGGATTATAGCGTAAGATGTTACAGTTTTGGACCTTACTTGCATGATTATTGTATCATCACATTCTAACTTTTATTCACTATTTTAATAAGTTACCGATTGGTGGTTGTTTGGAAGATGCTATTAAATTTGACACATGGGAGAATTCTTCACTAAAGAATGGTGGTGCTTTTATTTTGATTCTTATCGATATATGCAGGTAGAAAGTAGTATTACTCCACATAAGTAAAACCACATTGTAAAAGCTTTGCTTAAATGGTTTCAACTATAGCTTGTATCGGAATACGTTTTATACGTGCTTAAATCCATTTGCAGTTATTGATTTTAGACCTATGAAATAAGGAAAAGATACATAGAAGGAGGCTAGTGTTCCAGAAAATGCTCCTAAAGCCATATTATTGAATATAAATGGAAATTCATGTGATGGTAATGCGGAATTTATTAACAATGGAGCTTACCCTAACTGTTTCGAATGGTGAAGTATATTGATGTAGAAATCAAAAGAGATGCAAGCAGGTTACGAGCCACCAAGTGCACGACTTTACGTTGAGCAAGAAGGAGAAAGATTTAGCTAGTCTTTATATTGCACACGAACCAAAGTGGTTATGGTAATTGCTTTAGAATTTAAGAAGTCTAATCTAGATGATATTTAAAGAAATTAAATCGTTGCAGAAATAAAGCATTGAAAGCTGGTATAAAGTAATTGGTATGTCTGCTTCTGGTCCTGACTCAAACTACTTTCTTAAAAACGGAATATGGATTAAGGTTGATTTTACTTTACAGATGAAACGACCTTGAAGACTATTTTTCGTTCTAAACCAGGAGTATTGGTTTTAAGAATAAAGGTACAATAAAACAGAAAGTACATTACAATGATTTTAGAGATTTTTAAAATTTGCCTAGAATTTTAAACCAAAATAAAAATAATTAGAAATATAATTGAAATGAGAGCAAAAATAGTAGCAGGTAAATTGGAAAGATGGAAAAGAATTTTGGCAGAAACATGAAACAACTTTTAGCAGAGTTATAGGCAAAAATTGCCAGACACTACTGCTAGAAGTAATGGTATGCAACATATGTTTCATTTGCTAGCGCTGTTCGTAAATAGATTAATTCTAAATTGAGGTAATCAGCTCAGAAATGCATTAATGCTGCATGAGCTTTTACAGTGAGATTTGCAGATATGCTTTTGAGTATTGCATTGAATACAGTATGAAAAAGGACATTCTGAAAGAAGAGCAATTTTTGCAGAAGGTGATTGAAATCCTACTCTAAAAGGTAGCTATGCTTATGAAAAAGGAATGCGAGTAATTCTTGTTTCGAGAGGAATTTCGAAGATCGTAAATCTGGTAATCATCTTAAATTGGTGCGAAAGCCAGATTGAAAAAGTGTTCTTTTTTAATTTAGAACCATTGCTTGGTCAAAAATTGTATTGGCATACGAGCCAGTTATGGCCTCTTGGAACAGGAGAAACTGCTTCCAGAAACAAGCTCAAAGAAATGCAGCCGCATTTTATTACGTAACTACCATTGCAGTAAAGCTTTGAATGCAACTATAGCTAACAATGTTTACATTTTGTAATGGTGGTAGCGGTTAACCGGGCATGCAGTAGAAATTTTTCATCAAAACCAATGTTGAATGGTGGTTTAATCGGTGCGCTGCACTAGTTTCAGATGATTTCATTAGCAATTCGTGAAGACGATTAGTTGAAAAAAACTCAGTATTTTAAAAATGAGTAATAATTTTTTATATTGAATACCGTTTTAACGGTAGACCTAAAGAACCAGCTTCAGATATTCTCATACAACCAACAAAAGCAGAATTGGGGGCGAAGCTGGCTTTGAAAGTTTTGTAGAAGACAGAGGATGAAGTTTTAAGCTATATTCGAAAAGGCTGATTGGTTCTCTAGATATCTTAAATGATATTCCAAAATTCTCACGAATAAAAATTTTAAAATTAGTATGGTTACAAAGAAATGAAAGACAAAAAATTGGCATGTTAACTGGAGCAAACTTTCAGCCTATTATCGTGATGATGTATGTATGATAAGGGCTCCTTTCATGCACCAATAGGTTGTTGATATGATATTGTAATTGAGCTAAAATGAAAGTTTTGGCACTGGCATCATGAAACACCACAATATGATGTTACACAACATATTTTTTAAAAGCTAAATGTAAAAGATAAAACCGTTTTAAAGATATGTAGCTAGCACGGGAGTATTGGTCAATTTTAAACTGCGATGCGAGGAGCTACGAAATTGATGCATCGATATGATAGATTGTGTTTTTGAAATGCTCAGGAAAGAATGTAATCCCGAAATAAAACGGATTTATTTCTTGTATTGAAGGTGATGTAGCTATTGAAAGATAAAAAGTATGATATTTTAATCAACATCATAGAAGATTCTTTGTTTGGAAGATTTGCCTGAATAGTTAAATTTTGATAAAAATGGAATATTATTGTTAAGCGGTTTTATACTGAAGACTTTAGATATGATAACTCAAAAAAATGCGTTCGAAATTAGAGTTAAAATTTGAAAAAAAAATCTTGAACGAAATAATTGGTTGCCGCAAAATAGTAAATTAGATGGTACAATTGGAATAGTATGAGCACTAGAGAAAAATTTCCGAAGAACTATTTAGAAGAAGAGAACGGTTCAGCAAAATGAATCGTTCTTTTTAATGACTGAAGGTCAATACTTTCGACATGTAGATAAATCCTTATGTCTGTATTGAGCATTCTCCCGAAAAGACTGAAGCAAATGATTCCCTAATTGTACATTATAAAGGTAAGTGCACAGTTAAAAATGGCGAATTCGAAGAAATTCAAAGCCGCAATGCTTCTAAATTAATTGCAGGTCTGGTCTTAGTGGCCTGGAGTTAATTTAGTCTGGTTTGCCAGCAAGGCAGTTAGTCATACAAACGTATAAAAATATGAAAGATACAATCAGCGTGAGAAGGAGTCACAACCCTGTCAAATAAATAAAAGTTTATTAAAAATACAAAACCCTTCTTTTGAAGGGGTTTTTATTTTTTTAGGATTATCTTAAAAAGAAATCCAATTACTAAGTTAAAATGATTATACCAATGGTCACCATTTAATTCGTTTTTCAATCTTTTTTTTTTCTTTACGGTAACATCTTTCATTACATCCATTAAGACATAGGATCTTTAGTTTCCTTGTATATTTCATTAAATGCCAAAATAAGAGCTTTTGCCTCTCTAGATGCCTTCTTACTCGGTCACTAATAGACATATTACTCCATTTTTCGACCTATAAATTCCTGAGCTTTTTCAGTAACTCATGTGCTTCTTTTTTTTTCAAAGTACCATAATATTAAATTACGCAATTCTTTGTCAATTGTATATGCTTTATAGGGCAATTAAGATAATACGTAGATTTTATGCAACAATTTAACTAAAAAGGCTAAAAGGAGCTTAGTTTTGATTTAAAAAGATTAATAACCATCATATTATGGCATTGTTAAAATTCTGATTTAAATTGCTTATTGTTGTTCACAGTTTTAACTTTTTTTAAACTTTAATTGTTGAGAATTTTGAATAGGATAATAATTTATAGAATTTTTTATTTCCACTCAATTTTCTGGGGGTTATTGAAAACTTATTATTTGTGTAATGATTGCCATAAAAATAATAATAAGACAAATTACGAATTTAGAATACGCCGCTCAACACACTGTAGATAGTAGAGTATATGGAACGAAAGTTA
>Ga0163217_1089322_pt1 | contig 10791 bp, 8 predicted proteins | sample SynspAceP_FD_185933 | JGI IMG/M metagenome (GOLD analysis project Ga0163217, IMG submission 185933) | Saline lake microbial communities from Ace Lake in Antarctica - Synechococcus sp. Ace-P (PacBio error correction) | ecosystem: Environmental > Aquatic > Non-marine Saline and Alkaline > Saline ...
TATAATGATAGATGCGGCTACCCTACTTGGAAGTTGTGTGCAAAACTTTGGGGCTATGAGGCAGGGGGCTTGTTCACTATATGATGACCTTGCCTTAAATTGACGCTGCAGAGATCAAAGTGGGAACGTTTGTGGCGATTCATTATGGGATTCCTATGGAAGGAGATGATTAAATTCTGATATTGCCGATGTAAAAAATTATAGCGGTAAGCCTATTGCGGTGGCTATAAGTGCTGCTAATTTTTGGAGTTTTTACGGATAAACATCCAAATATGGGCCATTTGGACATAGCCAGGGGTAGCCTTTGGGGATGCGGAATTCTATAACCCAGAAAACAGCTAGCGCTTTGGGGTAAGACTTTTGACGCGATTTTTATTGCAGTTTGGTAAAAATAAGTTTCCCGAATCAATGGGTGCCAACTCAAGATGACTTTTTTGCCAGATTATTGATGGCCCATCTTGTTAACCTTGGTTACATGAATTAACATTCTTTACTCAACGGTTTAAAAAAGTGCGAGCCCTTGGCAAAATTATGGCATCGAAATTATAAACTGCGGAGATTCAAGAAACGAATGAAGCTTTTTTCCTTTGTTTTTGCGACTTTTAGGGTAATGGGTATTTTTAACCATCTAATAGTTATACCTCACTACGATGACAGGAAAGCCGATCAAACCACTTTTTATGTATTTAGCAGTTTTTTTAAGGGAGAAGATTTCTTAAGGTCGTGTAAGGTTGGGCAACAAGGTATTAACTGATTAACTTCCAAGGGTTTGAACACAAAAAGTGGCCTCGCGATCTTATTGATGAAATTTTCTATATGCAGGAAAGCGGGAAGGAGTTTTGAATATGGAAGATTTAATTTCTGGCCTCTTGCTTTTTTAATGCGCAAACAAAAATATTGACAGGAATCGTGGCCTGGACGATTTCGATGTTTTGAGAAAGCTATTTGATAAGGGACATTTCAGATACCTGGCATGGCCAAACCAAGGTAGGTATTTTAGGGATAAATTGGCGATGAGAATGAAGGCCGAGAGCATTATTCTCTGTTCCGGCCATCACCAATTGTTCAAATAAATTGGATATAGACGAATATATCAAAGTTGGTGCCAGCCTCCTTGGCTTATTAAGCCCAGGTCCCAAGCCTCTGCACCGGATACGTAAGATATTTTCGAACGAAGAGTTATGGTTCCGTTTTGGAATCCTTGGTGATCACGACACGAGTATCTATTGGACGAAGTTTGCTCTGGGACGTATACATGTGGAATTCTTTATCTGTGGATGTACAGATTTGTTTTTACACAGGCCTCCCAAATACTTAAGTACTCCCATGGATGTGGCCCCAATGGCCCACGGTATTTTTTAGATCCATTCCCTAGAGATGAATTCTCCTGAATGCCATTTGGTCTAAAGGAAATAAATGTGGAATATTAAAGGCCTTCGGATCGCTTTAGTGCTTTCCCCATAGCGAGTATATTAAATCTCGGGAAACGGGAAATTCTATTTTCTGGAAACACGCTCTCGGGTCGTGGGAGGCCCATTTGGCAGAAAATGGTATTCTTTTGCCACAGGAATTAATTTAATGGAAAGAGGCCGGCTATAAGAAGATGCCCATGGCCAAGGGAAGCGATATAAACTGCCTAAGGTAAAAAATGAATACGCAGGTATTGTGGTGTCTCCTATGCCGGTTTCCATAATCCGGATACATGCTGCTTTACAGACCAATGAAATTTGTTGGCAACTACAAAAGGAGTACCATATAGGGCCCAATATAGTAAAATCTGAGAGTCAGGAGAGGTATTGGAATTGCTTAATACACAATACTAGGCGAATTCAAATGATTTTCACGCCAAGTACCTAATATGTCAGGGGAATGGATGTAAAGAAATTAAAAAGCACCAATGGACCTCTAGTCCTCAAAGAAACCTACGCTGGGCGCCCACCCAGTCCTTATCCTTATTAACAGCGTACCCCTACCATTTTCCCTTTAACTTATACGGACCAGGTTGTTTGCTATTTAGCTTTTTCATCTCTTTTTTCCCATATCATCACATCCTGGATTTTCACATTTGGCCGGTTCCGTTGGAGTCTTTATTTGCAGGTGCGTAAAGCCACTTTTTTCTGTAAAAATATAGTTTTCCTTATTTTTGGACGGCATCAAGGTTTGCTTGGTAACATTGATGAGTACACCTGATCCGGCAAAGAGAACAATGTTTAAGCACATAGTTTTCCAAGTCCTCCGGATCTTTTCTAATTCCGTGCAGAAATGGCATGCCGGAACATAAGGGCTGTTGATCAAGGGCTTGTAAACTTACTTATCCTAAAAAACCATTAGGGTGCCCAAATCCATTCCACCTTGTATTCCTTGGTAAAATCGAATGCCGTTGAAGCATCGTTCTTTTAAATAATTCGTCAAAAAATTAAACCCGATTATATATTCCTTGCGACCGAGATTTTCTGGCCTTGGTCATTGGTGTAAAAACACTATTCTTCCTTCGTAATCAATTCGCTTATGCAAATTACTTTATTCCCAATGGTGGGCGGTAGCCAACAAATCTATTGTGTAGCCCTGTTAGAGGCTCTAATTTCCAAAAGAATCACAATTTCCGGGGGGACAGTCCGCCCACAATAATTTCCCTTAATTTTCAAATAATATGCAGAAGTCATATTGTTTAAATATGATAATGGGCATGGAATATCGAAGTTATCTCGATAGTCCTTTGGCCTTAGTTCTTGAAAAAATTAAAGAGTAGGAAATCGCTTGTACTTCAACCATTTGTGCATAAATCCCTTCTCATCCAAACATATCAAAGTCTTTGAAGAAATGTTAATGGTCATCCTCCCCGGGAACTACTTGGGATGGATTCTATAAAGGGCAATTTTTGGGTAAGTTCCTTAAAATTATGTTTGAACAGATTACTTTGTTGACTTGTTTCGCAGGCCTCCAATAATCTTTTTTTTCAGGTATTTTGGGATAAGATGGGGGGTCCTCGGCAACACGAAAAGGAAGTTTGTGGTTATAGGTAGTAGAAATACTTTCTAAAAATGACTTGTATTCCATCCTGTGAATGCTGCATTGTATTGCTGACGAAGGTTTTCTACCATGATGCCTATTTTAGGAGATTTGCTGGATAATCCAATTTTTTTTAATCGCATTTTCAATAAATCCAGGGATATGGAATTGTAGGTAGATCCAATTTATCCGTATCCTGATATGGGCCATCATATTATTATATTTTTGCTTTTCCCGTAGGTGGCAAAACTACTTTCTCTCATTTTCCGATTTGCAAAGTGCAATTCCATGCTTACCGGTTCTGCCTCCGGAATGAAATTGTACCCCAACAAATTCCTTTGGAAAAACCGCCGGCCCATTATGGCCCTTTCATATTCTACATTGTCCTGATTTTCTCCAAAGCCAATATTTTTGCCCCTTTTTCTCAAAAACTTTTATCGGGTTGTTATAAGTTGCCCAGTCTCCTTGACAGTTCCACAGCAAAAAAGGGGTCGGGCAATTTGGAAAATATTCATGCGGCTATTCCATTTTTAGTTCTTTATGGATGGCAGGAAATACCGAAAGAAGGCGATTACGTCTGTGATTTTTCCCCAAGGCCAAAATTGATGACAGATCATTTGGATAGGAATGACAAATAAAGAATACGTATTTTGGGGTAATGGCCATTTTTATTATGTTCCCAAAGTTCGTCTATTAGGGAATAGTACTTTTATCCCATATTCCCGTCCCCCTTCTAATGGTTTTCTGGGCCTGCCTGAAGATAATAGATACATAACTGCTATCCGCCTTCATTTTTGGCCCTAATGTCAAAGATTGAATTAATCTGCCTCAATCGCTAAATGTATCCAATATTTCCTGTATGCATCGTAAAGCCCTTGGTTGGGAATGCCATTTATATAGAATCTAGAACTGCAATCTTTTTTTTCTATCCCAACATTTTTCAGGTTTCATTTAAATCCTGCAACCGTCTCCCTTCAAATAAAATCGACCCAATCATTGAGGTTTTTTGTTTTTTTCAAAAAACGGCCAAATTGTCTGTCGGCCCCGTCCCTTCATTTAAGATTTTATGATTCTTTGGAATTTCATCCCGGGGCCTCCAAGGTCATCCACTACATCATCTACAAACTCCTAGCCAGCTCAAAAATTAATTCTTTGTGTAGGTACTTCTATAGATTTCCAAAGTCGATCATTTTGCCTTCAAGGCCATTCTAGATCCGCCATTTGTTTTCGTTGATTAACTGCCCTTTTGTTAAAATACATGAAGTTGAAGGTTGGTTCCTTCTTAAGTTTATAAAGTTTGGCTACCAGCCTGAATCAAATGCCGTATAGTTACCTTTCACTCCACGGTTAAAGGGGTACATCACATATTCTAATTCGATAGTCGGGTAAAAGGGGTGCACCCTTACATCCCACCATATTTTTTTTGGCATTGATCTAATACAGCTTCGTCTGTAGCCAAGAGATTAAACATAATCTTTCGTATTCTCCGGCCTGGTAAAAAATCGGGATACCGGTACGTGGGAATTTAATCAAGACTTTGGTAAACGGAACGATTAAGAACCAGTGTTTCTTTCCTTCCAAATGGGGAATTGTTAGAAAGGGCATAAATAATGGGGTAAAAAGTAGCGCACAGAGTTGAAGATGTGTATGGCCATTCCCTGTCCTCAATACCTACATGAACATGGAGCCAAAGTAAGATTTGAATCTGGCGGCATCCTGTAAGATTCTGTACAATTTCATCATATCGAGGGTGCACCGTATAATTGTTTCTCCATCGGAGAAAGGAATGGGTTCCAGCTGCGCTATGCCGTAAGATCAAGGCTGGTAGCTACCTCGATATGTTTTTCGCAAATGTGTAAACCTGCGACCGCACCTCTTTAATATCCTTGGCAAATAACTGTGCAACTTCTACTACCGCCTGATGCATTTCCGCCTTTTACTTGCCCTTGCCAAGATTTCATCGCAATTTCTACAATTTTTGGCTCAATGTGAGGTCAACTCACGGGTATGGGATCTATTACCTGATAATTCCTCTTCTAACCCTAATGTAAAATCCATTGAATAGTCCACTATTACAGTTTTGGGCAGTATCAAAACTTTTTTGACTTGCTTTTGGTTGTTGTCGCTTTTTTGATTGTTTTTTTGGTTTATAGGCGCTGTAGTTTTGGCCTTCTTGCCTGTTGTTTTTTTTTAGTTGTCGGTTTTTTGGTCCGCTGGCGATTTTCGTTTTTGCCTTGGGTCACACTGTTTTTCCAAGGCGCTTTTTTTTGTGGCCGTGGTTGACTCTTTTGCGCAGCTTTTTTTGCCTTTGCGCAGCGTGGGTCTTTATACCCACTGCTTGGGGGTGTTGGGTGGTAAACGGCATTCTTTACAAATGTCCCCCCAGGTTAAGATTCATTTGACCGAGTTTATGTGCCTGTGCCCTTTTTAAATGGCCATATTTGGCTGCAGTCTCAACGACCCAATCAAAAATTCTCCTGGCCAACGAATTAATATCGGCCATCCTGGTGTCCGGATTACAAAAAGTTAGTTGCGTAAGGTAATACCATCCCTAACGGCGACTTCCACAGTATTGAAATCATAACCCAAGGCCGCATTTAATTTTTATGTATAGTCCTTACGGTATCCAATAGTTTTTTGCTCAATGCGGTCCGTCATGAACATATCCTTATGATGTGGATTACGGGGCTCATATTGCATAATTACGTACCTCATTACCGCCAAGGCCATAGCAACGGAAATATTCATTAAAGACTATTTCTTCTTGGCAACATCCATAAATAAGCTTGCCCGGTTTCACTGTGGCTTTAAAAAATTCTTCCGAATTGTTGAAGTTTATACACATTTTTCATCCACCACCGGAAAAGGGTTCATATAGCAGGAAAACCAATATGCTTCAAAAAATACCTTCCCAGTCCATTGGGTATTTTACAATTCCGGAAAGGAATTTTCGCTGGTATCGTCGGTCTATCCTTAGAGGGTAGAGAACGGTTTTTTGGAACAGGTACCCCTGGTTTTTATAGCCAAGGCATTATTGAAAAATTTTTCATCGCACTCCACCAAAAAGGATTGTTAAGTACTGCAGTACCGGAATAATGGCGCATTTTTTTAGATATGCCCGTAAAAAGGGACATCCTGGGAAATACGATCAATGATTACAGCATATTCCGTAGGGTCGGCCTTGTTTTACCTGATCTATATAACAAGCTTCTGCGAATTAATCCCACTAATGTTTTTTTGGTTGATCCTCTCTATAAAGCTTGCGGAAAAGGTATTTCCTGACCGAAGAATGTATTCCAATTTTTTTTCATAGTGTAATATGGTGTTAAAGTTTACAATTAGAGATAAATAATGGGGGAAACATTTCTCGCCATATTGGCCAATCATGACTGGGCATTGGGTCGAATTGTCCCAGCCGTGATCAATGTCTTTAACGCTTTAGAAATTTCTGACATTCCTAAGGTTGCTCCAAACAAATATCATGTATCCGCTAGTCCCCAAAACTATTTTCATATTATATAAGCTCTGGATTCTGCATGTCTGGCAAATAATCGACTGGATTATTAAAATACACCTCGTCATTGTAAAAGCCGTCCAATTGATCTCCTGATATCAAATGCCGCGCTCATGGTAAAGAGGTGGCTTACTTTTTCAGGATGTCTAAAAGCAAAAGTTGGCAGCGTGGATAACCTCCGAAACTACAAACCGGAAAGGCTACCTGGCTAATTGGGGATTCATGTTGAATTTTGGCCACTTCCTCCAAAACCATTTATCGGGAACCATTGTGAAATTTTTTACACGATCTGTAAGGGTGTATAGATCATTTGTCACTGAAATTTCGTCGATACTGGTCCACGACAACTATACCTTCACCTTACTTGTTTCTATGAACCAAGAACGGATACGATTCATTGCAAAATCTTTGTCTTTCGTTAATATCTTCCCCTGGTAGTTGGAAAATTAACAGGGATGCATGCACATAACCTTTTATCATTTCCTTACCCTAGATTTAGGTGAATACCCATTTATGATGTTCTCTTCCAAAATGTAATTGTTAATGTCGGGAAGTATCTCCTTGTCTTAAAGTTAGACAAAATAATGATTCCCAAACAAATCTCTTTTTAAGAAATCCCTGCACTTGGGAAAATTGTGGTAAAGTTTGTTTATCTGCCCAGTTTCAATAAGAATATTCAAAAGATCTTGATATCAATACTTTTCACTCTTCCTAAATTTTTATGGTGTTAATTAATAGATCAAAATTTATTAGATACTGCGATTGGCCATCAATCAATATTCATGCCAAATGTTCTGGTCAAACAGAAAGTTTTGTTGTAAGCGAATCGCGGTCACATGTATGTCCCCTTATCTCGTTCATAAACCCGTTTCTGATTCCTCCAAATTTTCGCTTGTTCAATGCAGATATAAACAGCGCCCTATCGCTACGGCGCCTCAGTATTCTTACTTCTCAATGAGGTAGTGTTTGTTGGTTTCTTCGTTTATCGTCCACTCATCATGTTATATGCTCATATGTCTTTATAATTGAAAACCATTATGGTTTTTTTATCCGAATTTCTATTTCCGCTCGAATTTGGTTTACGGAATCTATATGCTCTTCGAAATTGGTGGGTACACATTGCAGCATAGTTGCTTCCCTTACTTCATCCAATGTGCTTTTTAAAAACTTATTCTCCAATTGGGTGGGCAGTTTTCTAATAAACCCTAACCGATCGCTTATAGCAGGTAAGGTTGCCTAATAACCACTTTCGCTAACGGTAGTGTCCAAGTAGATCGCTTGTTTTCGGCAAAACTGCTTTTTGCTGTAACGTTTCATGACGAGTAGATTTTACCTACGTTCGTATTACCCTGCAGCTACGGACAATGAGCGCATTTCCCCTTTGGGTGTCTCCATCTGTTTATCTACCTTCAACAACTTCTTTTTTTAAAAGGGGAAATGCGACTCACGGAACAATACGCCTATCGGTCTCTATCTCCGTTTCACCAGGTCCACGCATCCAATACCCCCTTTTGGCGCTCCATGGGTCCAAGACGGTAGTCTTGAGGAGTAAATATATCATATGGGCCCAATTCTAACTTGGACGCGGGCCATAACTGGTCTTTTGCGCTTGTGAATGTTAGATCGGCTGGTACCGTCCAGGATTTTTGCACTTTTTAACTGCTTTTCTAATATTCCTTTGATTGGTCAAGAGTAAAGTTTCGTACTCGTTACGCACCCAATGTCATATGCTATTGACGTATAGGCCCCACTTCAAATTTTTCACTTCCATATAGTTTGGCGATTGGGCAAGTCTATACGTTGTAAGCAAAGCCGCCTGCATTCACTAACACGTATAGGGTGAGGAATTCAAGTCAATCCAGATATTCGTTACTTTTTCCTCATTCTGGATCCTTGTTCATTACTCACCTAGATACTACTCTTCTCGTAATCTTGGTTTCTTATCTAGCATCCTCTTTATCGTAGCAATCTAATCAATCTTGCTTAGGATTTTTGTAAATTTTAGCAATCTCTAAAAATTTTGATAGATTTTTCTTTCTTTAAGAAGATCGGCAAATACCCTGCACACGGTGCTCTATCTACAATTAGAAAAACCTATATTGTCCCATAAGTGAATCCATATACTTTTCGCGATGATGACTATACTCCCAATGGCTCTAGAAAAGTGGACTCCTAGACGATTCGACTGGTTTTGCGGGGACTTTGTTAAAATTGGGCATTTTTCTGCAGAATTCCCCGGTCTTGTTTGGGAGTACGCTGGACGTTGAAAGGACTAGTGGTCGACTTCTTCAGACTACTATTAATTGCTATAACTATCATTATGTTCATTACCGATTTTCTCCTGACGAAAGAGGGATGTTGCTTGGCTGTATACAGGGATAATTTTGAAAGTGATTAGCTCTGAAGCGATCTTTATTGGTTACTAGTCTAACAGGGCAGCGAGATACTAACAAGGGATATACTGTATGTGCCATGGCATACTAATGGGGAGAAGGTGCAATTTTTTGTAAATCATTGGCCCATCCCGAAGGAATGGCGAGGTGGAAAACAGGTTATAAGCGTATGCCGCTGCTAAAACTATTAATGAATATATGGTTCGGATGAGGAAAGGTATTGAAATCCGCAATATATTGTAATGGGCGATTTTAATGAACGGCCCGTCATCTACAAGTATACAACCTTTGATGAGTAGAAATAATTTCACAAATCCCATGGAGACCATTAAGATCGCCAAGACGGGGGAGCGCCCAATTACGAAGCTTGGAGCCTATTTGATCAATATTATCGTTTTCCCATACCTTCTTCCAATTATGATAAAAGGGAACCCATAGCTTTTGCGAGGCCAATATTTTTTTGAAATTGAAAAAAAAAAACCCTTCCTAACGGCGAATCAAAAGGAATACAAGGCAATCCACATAGAACTTAATGTGGGAAGGAGATATATGGAGGTTTAGTGATCATTTTCCTGTTATATACAATTTAGTACAATTCCTAGATTTATTTGAATTAAAAGTGACTTTCATGTCGTTTTTTGGCTTGTTCACAACAAACTGCGCATTTCATCGAATAAAAAGGGGTGTTAATCGATGAATATCTTTTTTGTTGCGGTATATTTGTAGTCCCCAAATCCTTACTGTAACACAATAACATGTCTACGCAAACCCTACATTGATGAAAGATTCATAAGTGCCTTCTATAGTTTGCACTTAGCCTTAGTTGCCCAATATTCTTTTGCGCAACCGGAGAAACAAAATCCATACATTAAGGACAAGTATCGCAGCTCAAATTAGGGGTAATTTACAAATGACCTTAAAAAGAATTTTACCAAAGAGAATAATACCTTATGCAGGCTGCAAAACCAATGTTGGAAATTGACTGAAAGATTGGAGATGGAATTTTTAGTGAACTTACTTCTATTGGTGACGATGGAACTCCTCTTTTAGTTATAGTACCTTCAGTACACGAGTTAAACACCGCTACAAGAGCTAATGCCTTACATGATAAACGGTCCTATTGATTTGGGTATTAACGTGAGAACTGTTGGTAGGGATATGGGACCAGGAGCTGTATTGAACGAACCAAAAGAAATTTGACATAGGGTACAAACTTTGAATGGAGAGTGAAAATCGTGGATTCGCATGCTACTATGAGTTAACGGTATTTTGGTAGCTTTCTGGACCTGGAACAGAAAACTCAAAGGGGTGGCTTACAAGGCAAAAAGCCTGTTTCCAACGATTTTGGTGGAGGGGAGAAGAGATAAAAATTGAGGTTGCCGAAATGGCAGTAAATGGCTTTGTTGTTATCCAACCACTCATACGGAATTAGTCTAGCGCTGTGCCGGATTGGTATTTTGGATCCATAATATCCAGGTTTCTAGGATTGGGATAAGTTATGTACAATGCCTCCTTATTATTTAATGGGACTGCTGGGAATTCTCAAAGAAGCAGGGATAATGAAGCTCCTATTTCTGGATCGGCTTCCAATGGTTTTGATTTGATGTTGGGGATTTGCAACCTCAAAAAATGGTTAATCTGTTGCTGCAGCCGACATAGAAAACAATAAACCAAGGGCAAAATTGTTTAAGGGCCTCAGTGGGCATCTAATTCTAGTTTTTTGGGCCTGTTGATGATGGTCGTATTAAGGACATTGCCTGCATCGGAAGCCAATATTTATACTACAGGTATTAAAATGACTCAAATTATGAAACGGCCAATGGGAACATCGGTAGCTCCACCAAGGCGTCACTGGGTTCCATGCTTTTGATTCAA
>Ga0163217_1092026_pt1 | contig 10791 bp, 3 predicted proteins | sample SynspAceP_FD_185933 | JGI IMG/M metagenome (GOLD analysis project Ga0163217, IMG submission 185933) | Saline lake microbial communities from Ace Lake in Antarctica - Synechococcus sp. Ace-P (PacBio error correction) | ecosystem: Environmental > Aquatic > Non-marine Saline and Alkaline > Saline ...
GCTTCAAGAGCTACTTTGGGTGGACTAGCGGAAGTGAAACCAAATATCTGTTTTTGCAAATCTGAAAGTTTTCCAGGTTCCTTAGCCAGCTAAGTCAGCACTAAAAGCTCCAATTGACTTTCTACATCAGTCAATAAAGCCGGCGTACCTAGCAGCTAAACACGGATCTCGCATCCAGGTGATCAATAGTAGAATGGGACGCGTTTGAGGAGTAAAGACTGGGTTGAAGATTTCTCTTCGATGTTGAAAAGAACGTCACCAGCTGAATCTTCAACTAGGGAGGTTCAATCATGTAATTTTTCTGTATGTGCTGCCCCTTATTTGCTAAGCTAGATGAAAGCAGGTGGTTTGTTCTATATCGACAGATGCCTCCGCCGGGCTAGTTCCACCTATTGCGGTACGGCAAGTACAGCGAAATTCTTTTTATATCTTGTCCTCTTGCAATCGAATCTGTTCCTATCCCCATTTTCTCTGAGGTTACTCTTCGGCACCCCTAGGAACATGATTTTTTGACATCTCCATTATAGACTCTTAAGCAAACAATCACTTCGGGCTTAGGAGAACAGCACAGCACTACCATCCTTTGCGGGCACTGAGGCGAGTCGGGTCTCTTGGTAACGCTGTCTCTCCGTGATTTGTAATGGTCTCTATGGGCTACGCAGTAGACATGCGATCAGCGCAGAACACGACTAATATTTGTAATTGAGGAACAATACTAGCTGGTGTAATACGGTCCTCCGCTTTTCCCAACGCTGAGAGCATAAACTATCGCATTAAATTGGTTTTAATAGTAGAACGAGATCTGATAATGGTAATCAAACGCATGGTTTTGACTTGTGAAGAGTTAAAATCAACCTCCACCAGACAACAGGAAAGAATAGCACCTCGTTATCATTGTCTATTTTGTAAGACCAACTACCATTTTGAACGGTTCAATGATTGTAGTCCTGTTTCACCGGTTCTGGATTCTTCCAGTCGATTTTCTTTTTATAACCCCCAACAATTTTAAGGCATTAACTCAGTAAGGAGCCGACATTTTGGCATACGCAATCATAAAGAAATTTATCAAAGTCCTTGTTTTAATCTGATTACCGTTTCATGGGCCGCACGCACTTTTTTGATCGGCCTCTTTGTTCATAATACTCATCGTAACCAAGGACTTTTTAATCAGCTGTTAAATCAGTAGAGTAACACCTTCTCTGCTGTACTACAGTTGTTCCATTTAAACTTTGCGTGCTTCTTTTTCAACGGCATTCATAGAATGTAAGAATTAATTTTCGCTTGGTTGTCCTGTATCTTGTTGGAACCCCTCCGGGACGAAGTCCGCTGCTAGAGCTGCGATCCAGCTTTGTGATTGCTAACCTCGTATTGGTGTTCTTAAGTTGATCAGAGCCTTCGCGGGTACATCCGCATAAATCCTGGTCATCTTTCTACGGCGACACGCCAGCGGAATAAAATCAACGCTTTAAGTTCACCATCCATTGGCTATAGGGCTATAAAGCCGTGCTGAACCTTATATACGACACGGCCATAACGCGGTTTTGTGAGATAACCACCAGTCAATGAAAGCGGCTTGGTGGCAGGCGTGCAAATCCTTTTTGAACGCCAACACCAAAGATCCACAGAAGAGCTCATGTAGACCGGCAATATTTTCTCCGGTGATTATGCCTTCGTCGCAAAAGGAGAGACGTTTAATACAATACGGATTCTAATATTTCATCTTTTGAAAAAACACTCGGAGACGAGAGGCAAGTAAAGATTTCATATCAGGCTTTACGTTTAAATGCGCACTTAATTCGTTAGAACTTGGTGTTGCTTCGATACTAACATTTGTTGGTCAGAGTAGAACCCTCCAGAGACTGAGGCTAAGCCTCCGGTAAGAATTTTCTTCGAAAAGAGTGCAGGGAGCAAGTAGCCTTTTAGAGCAGACTTCCGTTAGTGTGGCTCGTAACAGGATAAATACTTCCATGACTTCTGTTTGCTAACTAGGTTCATGGCATTCATGCGGAACTAAATCACCGAACATTAGGAGCAGTCTTCCTTTCGTCTTAAAAAAAAAAGGGCTCCACAAGATGGAACGATTGTTGTTTTCTTCTTTAATGGGTCTGTTTCTTAAACTCGATGATTAACTCTCCGCCAGCAAATTGATACACACGCTAGAAGAAGGCGTTTTCAATATTCTTTAAATCCAGCATATTCATTTCTTTATACGTGGGTGGTTCGTGCTTTAGAGACTAAGTAAGCAAAGTAGCCTAATCCTCGTTCCACCTGCAAATGCTAGCACCAACTAAGACAGAAAATGATTAAAAAGCAATAAACAGGTTTTTTAGAACGTTGTCGTGCGGAGGTAATAGCCGGACTAAGAAAGAAGGAATGGATAACGATTTCGATCGTGCTGCTTTCTTCATGGTGGATTGCATTGTTTCCTGGATTTTGGTTAGTGATAGTCATCTTTAATATTCTTACCCTTACTTTCACAACCAACCCATCCTTTTGCAGCCAATAAAATACCAATAAATTTGCTCATCAGTGTTTTCAGGATTTGTATTTGGTTGTTTTGATTCTACAGGAGGATGGTAGGATGAGTAGATTGTTGAGCGTCGACTGGTTTGCTTTTTGGCTCTTTTCTTTTCTGTGGTGAAAGAAGACCTTTTGCTTTCGGAACTTTTTTTTTAATCATCGTAAAAATTTTTTTAATTTTGCTAAGAAAATGGAATTGTATTCTTTTTCTGAATCTTTCCAAAACGATTTCACCCGTCAATTCATAGTCGTTGGTTAGCCTTTAAAGTTACTCCTGTTAATTTAATTCAAAAAAGTTACAAAAAAACCTAACTCCTAGATGGAAAATTGAGGTGATTACGCACTAATGTGGGAAACTGATCTCTAAGTAGTGAGTAAAAGGATCGAATAACTACTGATGATAAAATCATCTGAGGGAAAAAAAACTAATAAATGTTATTGACAGAGCTTTTATTTGTTTTTTTTACTTGGGCTATCCAAAAAAATGAATTGTGAAGGCGAATCAATATGAAATGAATCTGCCAAAAAACAGGCCACAACTAAATATTATTTCTCTTTAGCTATTTTAAGAGCTGTCTTGTAGACAGGTCCCTTGGATACAACAGGAAACAAGTGATTGTTGTATCTCATGATGGCTAAGGGGCATTTTGTATTGAGCTGAATGGTCACATGATGAAAGTTATATCTATGTGGTGCAAGAACGCTATTTAATCTTTTAAAATAACAAGGCAACACACACTTAGATTGTAGTTTAATCTATCGTGGGGTGTTTTTAGTTTTCTCAAATCAATTGAATTTGATGAAAAGAAAGAGGAGACCTAAGGAGAAAGAAAATGAAGAAGAATAAACAGATTTTTGGAAAACAAGGATGGTCACGCGATAATGATAGGCAGGAATAGTATTGAAGCACTAGCGCTGTGGTACTCGGGGTAAGAAGCAGGAGATGGAAAAGAAGACGTTACCGTAATGTGGGGAATCTTTACAGTCCATATGGAACAGAACGAATTCTTTATCTCTAGGCACGTAACCAGGGCTTCTTAAGTGAAATTTGAAAGACGCGGGAATCGTTTGAAGGTGAGAAGCTGACCGTGTGATTAAATCAAATGCGCAAGGAGACCATCAAGCAAAACTTACAAAGTAAAATGCCAGTTGAACGTCTAGCTGGGGAAAACGCACGTAGTCCTTTGACAATTGCTTACCCCAGCTGCTCAGCGCTTTAAGCGAATGTACAGGAGAGATCCCGTCTTTGGGTTCACAGCAGTAACAGGGATCCAGTTGTGCTGGTTTTGATGTAGACAAGTAATGGAAAAACCAGGGAAAAACTGACTGGAACAAAATGATATTGTCCCAACTTGAAGAACAAATCGCCCTATTAGTAGGAATAGCTCCTGAGGCTAAGCAAGATAGGAATCATTTATAATTCAAGGCGCAACGCAAATTCAAAGATTCCAGCAGCTTTGGCTGAGAAAGCTATCAAAGAAAGGGAATAGGCAGTAAACCAGTTTAACAGTGACTTCAACGAATGAGTACAACAAGTTATGACAACATTAGCACAAGAAGTTGAAAATGTCAGTTTAATATCCCCAACAGATAAATGACTCTAGCTAGCATCGAATGCCAGACGGGAGTGGAGAAGTTGGGCAACTGGAGTAACAAAATTGCCTGTAATACCTGCTCAGCAGAAATGGTAGCAGAGCCCGGCGCTTTTGGCACATAATCGGAACTAACTACAGCAGATTTAGGACGGGGGTCAAACAGCTGGAAACGCAATAGAATTATTGAGGAGGGAAAAACGAAACCAGCTGAAATCGGGAAAGTTGAAGACTTCAAATAATTTAGAAATTAGTTTGTAAAATGAAAAACATGGCAAACAGCTATTGGGGAATAGATCCTCGCAAGTATTGTGGTCCCAGACTAAAAGGATAATGAGAGGAGTTTTAATAAACACTATAGAGTGGATTATATTATCAAGCATTTCGACAAGGTTTTATTTATTAGGTCGTCTCATGGCTAGGGTAGGCTTGTTCTATTTGACTTTTTCGGATATTCAAAAGATATCTGGCAGATTTTAAACACGCCGCCGGGAAGTTTTTTCCTTTAGGGCGCAGGGGTATATGCGAGCTTAATCTGTAAAGCTGGACAAATTGGTCGACCAAATGCCTATCAACACTAATTGCTGTATTTTTGCGGAATGTTAGCTGGAGGTTGTCATCTGGTCCTTATACACACGAATTGAAAATACCCGGCTCTATAACGGGTATCTGTTGACATGAGCAGGACTAAAATATTCTATTAATTTAAGAATCATGGGTAGGACGCAGCGAACGTACTCTGCTAGGAGAGAGAAACATTGGATTAGAACAGCCGTGGTCAATCGTAAAGCGGGCTAAATAGTCCGAACCAAACACAAAAAAAACAAAAAAAAGAAAAAAAAAAAGAAAAAAAAGGAGAAAAAGAAAAATACGGGAGGAAAATATGGCTGTCTTAGTTGTTGGAAGGACATGTGGGGGCCTATTTAGTTTAATCCTGTTTTGCTGTAGGGTTTATTTTTTAATAGAAAACAGGTTTAGCCATTCGTCTCAGACTGAGATAACGAGGCATATGGCGGATGAAGCGGGAAATGGAAATCATACGAATAGGCAATGAAAGTTTGGGTTGGATAGTATGGTTAAAGGGGGCAACGGTTTGAAGATTGCTTTTCGGGGCATTAATTGTGCAATAACAAAAATGAAATAGTTATGGCCCACCGAAGAGTTAGGGAACTGGGGGGTAGGTGGACACAATGTGGTGACTTGAGGGCATTGCTAATCAGTTAGTTATTCGGAAGAAGTACTTTTTTTCATCAGTGGGGTATCATTTGCACAAACGATGTTAACACGAGGTTGTATCGAATCAATTGTACTAACCCGGTGAGGTCATTGATTTGGTAATGTTCGCAACTGAGGTATGCCGAAGAGTCCCGCGAGGGAATATTGAAATCTATTGTGTCGGTCGACTTATGTTTTAGGAGCATTTGCCTCCTTTTTCCTACAGGGGTCAGCGTTATTCAAGAAAATCATACAAGTAGCGCGGGTACATAAAAAATCGTAAGAGTAAGCCGTAGAGTGAATAGGAGGAGATAGTTAATGACAGTATTCTGAAAGCTACATAGATAGGGTCCCATAAAAGAAGTTATTGAAATATGGGGACACGTAAACGATGAGAATCATGTTTTTCTAAAAGGGGCTAATATTTACACGACATTGACGAGAAGGTGAATTCGGTTGCTATTTATCCGGATGGTGGCGGGAACGGTGGCGAAGTCACGCCGCGCAGGGAAAATCCAAAAAACAAAAACAACTTGGGGGTTTATTTTTTTAAAAAGTAAGCACATCTGGGGGTAGTTTCTTTATACGATTCAGGGGCGCAGTATTGCGTTTGGGCAGGCAGAAGATATAACACGTGGGCCCAAAAAAGCACTGAAAGAGCAAAACCACAGTTGGCTGCCGTGCGTTTTTCACAAGATCCTAAATGGGGACGGCTCTCGCTTAAGCGTAGAGAGAAAATTTAGGCAGTTGCTTATAAGCGTGGCAAAAAACGTGGACTTTCCTTAGGCAAGGAAAACGATAAACAAGCGACCAGAATCTCGTGAAGGCGTATTAAACAGTTTAGCACTTTAAGGTTTAGAAAATCGTCCCTGAAAATGGAGGTTGGATTATTGTCTGGTGGACAACGTCAAGCCTTGAACGTTACTGATTGCTGCTTTATACAAGCCCCACTACTCTTACTAGAAGTGAACATCCAGGCGCATTGGATCAAAGAACGAGTAAACCATGGTATTTGGGAAGAGTGTAAACGGAGATAGAGAGACTAAGTTCGTAGAGAAGAGCAACTGGACAGCTTGACATAAACTCTACTCACAATAGTGGAAAGGAGGTGGCAATTGAATAGCGGCAATCGCTTTAATTAATGTTTATCCTAATCGGACAGGTAAGCGGTGGACGTACAGGGTGTGAAATGAGAAAGCCCAGACTGAACTGCTAGCCAGATTATATTAGCATTGTTGTCATAAAATAAGCAGGCAATCGGGCGGTCAAGTGATGAACGCCTTGATTTTAGGGTAAAAAACAGGACCATAATAGATCCCTGTTTTTTCACTTAGCAACTAACTCTTGGTCTATTAAGTGGCGTGCTTGGAAGGGAGCAGACCCTGTGTCCGATTTATGGATAAATACATTGCGCTGCGGAGTTTATTACGGATTACATTACTTTTTTGAGTGATTAGGAATTTAGCTGTTAGTTGGTGTATAGCGGCGGCATTTTTTCATAAACTGGTGTTTGCTGGGAACTTTTTTCTCCATTAGCAGCTAAACGTTCGCATCACTTCTTCTGCTCAAATGGTTTCGTTTAACGTAAAGATATTTCAGAGAGCCTAGGGCACGACATCATACGAGAGCACCCTTTAGGCTATCGCGGTAAATTCGTTTTCTTCCAGAAGTTAAGAAATTTTGCACGGTGTAGCATTTGGGGTTTGCACAGTTCACGTAACACGTTTCACAAAGGACAAAACCATACAACACCATCACGGCTACCAATAATAGTGTCTTAGTTTGGTTTAGCTGGAACACTTAATGTTGTTGAGCTCGCTCAAAAACATACATGCTGTCCATTACCGCCCAATAAATTCTCCTTGAACTTCGGAACGGTCTTTAAACCGTAAGTGGGCGATCGCCAACCATAAGTAATCTGTCCAACATCTCGCATCCTTCTTCTGGAAAGAAGCCAACCGAAAAAATTTTTCGCAACGGAATTCACCGAGTGCACATAAGGTGACATATCACATCTGTTCATGGGAAAATCTTTTCTTGGGGTTCGCGGAATGGCCCATGGTGAGGAAGTTCAACGAAAGTACGGATTTCCCGGACGTGACAGCACCTCTAAAATGTCCCTGGGGTGAACTCATAGTCATACTAACGTGCGGTCATCGACGATTCGTGTTTCTCCATCTAGGGTAGCCTTACGAAATTCTTCAGGTTCTAAATAAGTACCTCAACGGGACAGGCGCAGTAACGTTCGTTGGTTAATGTCATGCTGTCCGGACGGGTTTTTTCGATGGTACGACACGAATGTGCTGCGGGCGGGTGGCGCAACAATCGGCGCCAAATGGGGTGGGTTCTTCAGATAAGGTTGGCACGTAGATTCTCCTTGTCGACATCAATCTTAATACAGTTCCAAGCAAATCGACGAGACACTCAGAGGTGGCAATGGGTGTGCTGTATGTGTTGAGTTGGGTTCAAAATGTTCGCCCAGGACACCGGGGTGCCGGTTATGCCTCTTCTGCAGCAACTAAAATTTCTGGCCGTTCAAACAATGTTCTTAAAGACAGCGTAAAGTTCAGCCTGTAGAATTGGTTCAGGTGGTTTTCAATTGTTGACGTAGCCTGGGTAATCAAAAGTTGTAAACGACACGGTAATCTGTTAGACGTTGATCAGATCTGCACTTCATAAATAGTATATTGAAGCATATGATCGACAGTTAAGTTACCGACAGAATTAATTCTAGTCCCAGTATCACTATAACGTGATACGGACTCTGTTCATTTTATAGAAGGGCAGAGAACCAACAATGAGCATGACGGCACGGCTGGGTTAACCGAGTGCATACGATCGGTCGCTCCTACACAGGAAGAAAAGGCTCTAAGCGTTGAATCGTGTCATATTCTTGAGATTGTTATAGGTAGAGTGATCTGTTTTGCCGTTCGTGCTGGGACTCGGGGGACGGGCATTGACAGAATAGATTTTTAGACTGGCAAACTCATAAAGGAAGAATTAGGCATAATTTCGTAAATAGTTTCAAGAGGTTGTTTGGTTGAATCAAAGCATCTAATCACGCCAACATATTAAGTAACAGCTGTCTTAATTTATCTCTGTCCTATGGGGTCTCACTTATCGATGTTGACTATTGAACTCTGGTTTACAGCAGCGTAAAAAGGTAATCTTGTAACAAGTGTTCTTCATGGCCGTATAGTAGGCGCTGAGAACTGATTGTGGAACTTTGACGGGTGAATTAACGAGGTTTCTCAGTCAGTATTATTAAAAATAACTATGTTTCTGTATGGGAGGACGGGCACTAATTAATCGAGATGACAGAAATATCCTACGCTGTATCCAATTGCAATATGGTTAGTTAGTGGGAACAAGGAATGACTTTTGGTTACTGTTATTCTAAAGACGCGGGTCGTATAAAACATACGTAGCTCCGGTCGCGGACTGCGAATGCGTTGATAATGATAAAATTGAAGAAGCTAAACAAACATCTAAATACAACCAAATAACATAGATAGCAGCTGATCAAAAATCGGCTTATATGGCTTAATCCCACAGAAAAAAACTATACATAGGTCACAATTAAGCAGGTTGAATAGCGGATAAATAACACAGATTAACCTTGTTGAATACAGAAAAATCTCACAAAAATGGTTGGGGAATATTTAACAAAGTCCCATCCCAGAAAGAGATGGTAACTTCTAGACTGAGATTGAACTCACTATGAAAAAAAGTATTGAGAACACGGGCAATGAACAATTAGATAACAAGCAGCGTACAGTTGGGCCGAACCTCAATGGAGGTAGGAACAGAATCTGTAACAATACACACTTTTATTAGTTGAAGGCAGAATCTTAGGAGTTGGAGGGCGCTCGTATTCCGGTCGCTGGCGCTAGGATCTCCGTTAATCCACATGGGTGAACGTAGCTACATCAAAAGCCTCTCGCTGGAAGAGGACCAACGCACGCACGTAACAAAATAAACTGGGTTTGCTTGCGAAAAGAATAACGAAAAACAGTAAAAAAACTATCGTTACAGACAAGATAGGCTGTTAGCTCAGCGTCAAATTAGGGAAATATCAACATCAGCAAATAGGGTATGTCGGGTACTTACTTGAGGAGCAAGGACAACCTTGTTTGGTAGAACAAAAGAAGTAGTTGTAATGCAACTTATGCCTGTTGCAGAAATGCTCAACAGCGCCAGAGCAGATCACGAATGCCTGGTTTCTGTTAGTAGCTCGGACTAAGTGAGCAGCTGGCAGAACAAGCAAGTAGCAGATTATGTGGCAGACAACAGCTACGCACAGCAAGGGTGCAGAAAAGCGCTGTGTCACAACCGGTAGCGCTTTTGGTAACACAAAAGAAGAAAACCTCATCAGCAGCTTAGGGCAGGCGATTTCAGAACCCGACTGCTTGCAACTGTCGAAGGATCGAGATTCTGCACATCTCCAACTAACTGAACGGCAGAATACCTGGGAACAGAAGGTAGCTGAGAAGCCACAAACTTCTTACTGGGCAATCCAGTTCTGATCTTAGATATACGTTCATAATATGCCAGTGAGTTCAAACTCACTCAAGCGTATCGGTGAATACGGTAAGAGAAGTGCAGGGAGACTGCGCGAATAAGGTAGCTGAACACTAGGAGCGGGAAGAATGACCGCAGCGCCAGTTAAAATAGAACAATGCAACCGCGCGCGCCAAGTTATAAATAAGAAGAGGCCACAGCGCGGGAGCGCCCAGGGTGGGGTTAAAAGACCAACAACCGGCCCCCAGTCACGTCATAGTTTGCAAAAGCCTAGCACGCTACCCGTCGAAAGTTTAAAAAGACAAACGCCAGTACTTTGAGTGTAACAAGCGCCCAGTACCGCCTGGCAAGCAGCCCCGTATATCACAATAGGCGCGAACAATACAGTCGTATATCTTCATGCATACCTCGCTTCCCATGGCTATCCAACACTTGCTTCTCACAGGCAGGGAAACCTTATCTTTGGGGCGGATAGCATCAATTTGCAAAGTGGGATGTTGCATATGTTCTGATTGATTTACTCAATATGTCTTAGGCAATCTGCTGGAGTTTCTATTCCAGCGTGTTCATCTCCGCTCACAGTGTTCCAATCGGCGGTGTAGTGGTGTTAATCCAAAAGCAGGAGACTCTAGTATTGTTTCCATTAGGTTGCTCTTCTTACTCCAAACACACTTTGCTCAAGGAATCATGTTGGGATTGGGTAACACGCGCATGGTCGGCGGTGTTGGAGTCTGGTTTCAAGCAATGGACCGCGCACTGGAGGTGGCGCGTGTAACCACGTCTCTAGTGGTCATGATGGATCCGGTCGGGCGGGTGAGCAAGTCTGTCTGGGTTCGTTCGGGACAGGAGTACTGAAATAAAAACGGCAGCGTAGGTACTGAAATTGAAAGCCACGAGCTAGGATTCATAAGAAATTCTAATCTAGCTTCGTCTTTTTTTTGTA
>Ga0163217_1097361_pt1 | contig 10791 bp, 4 predicted proteins | sample SynspAceP_FD_185933 | JGI IMG/M metagenome (GOLD analysis project Ga0163217, IMG submission 185933) | Saline lake microbial communities from Ace Lake in Antarctica - Synechococcus sp. Ace-P (PacBio error correction) | ecosystem: Environmental > Aquatic > Non-marine Saline and Alkaline > Saline ...
GATGAAGTGGGTAACAGACTGCCCGCTAATTTGGTCACGCCAGCACTAAAATTGCCCCACACACAACTCGCTGGAACTAAATAGTGCTGAATTAGCTCTAAAGATTTAAATAAATCCCCATCTCGTTCAGCCTAGAGTCCTAATTCACCTTTGCAATTTTACTGATCAGGACCAGGGGCGCTAAAAGACCCAGCCCTTGTATCGACAAGGGTAAAGTTGGTTCTAGAAGGGGGGAAGTAGTTTTTATTATTCAAATGGCTAATCTCGAAAAGCTGGAAATCGTTTAGGATGGCAATTTTACTGGAAAATAATTTGTTACATAAGTAAGTGAATATCCCGCTGGCACGTGCAATTTGGGAAATCTATCATAATTCGAAGTCTGAATAAGGCCTTCATAGGTGTAATAATGGACAAAGTATTCAGGCATCTTTTTTATTATGTTTTTGTTAGCAGTTCAGTGTGGGCCACAAGAGTAACAGATCTGCGCCCGCTCAAACCATAAGGGTTGACTAATGACCTAAATTATCAAAGGCCTCAAACCCAGCGATAACTATGTTAGTTTATCAGCCAACGAAAATAATCCGGGCCGTAAACTACTAAAAAGGACAAGATGGGAGCGTGGCGGGTAGCATGACACTAATAGGCCTGAAACTTGCTGGGAAGAATATAAGACTCAATCAAGGAATATGCCGGGTGGTCCGTTTTTAGAGTCTGGGCCTCATCGATGGTGCTTGGCGCACTTCTATGCTAACCATACCCGCATCAGGCTATGTATTTAAGCTGCGCTGAGTGCGGATGCTATCAGTAAACATCAATGTGCCAAGATTGAGTGTTGATAATTCCTATTATAGCTGACACGCCAGTTATCTTTTATGTCTATGTTTCTTTATACGTGGCAAGGCATTCACCAATTATTTCGCGAATGACCCCAGCATAAAGAGTGTAAAGCAAATAGCGATGAAAGTCACAATTAGATCTCCAAATTGTATCAGTCTACTGTAGTTTGACTAAGCGCGTTAAGCAGCCTGACATATCACCATTATTATGAAATCTGTGGCACTGAGAGCGTCAGTATTTACACATGGGCAAACTGGCTTCAGGCCTCAGCTTGAATCTGGCAGGACTAATTGGTAGAGTTTATTCAACTAAATTGGTCGCGCCGATAAACAATTCAAAACCAGTGCAATCCATCACAGAATCTTTTCAATTTACTACAAGTTTTCATTTGAACCCAAAATAAGGCGAACGCAATCAAGAGCACATTTTCTGAACGGCATGTGAGGCCAGATTTTACTCAAAAAATGCAATGAAAGTTGACCGATAATGGTTCTTTGTAGGAAGAAGGCTAGTGCATGATCTATTCTAAGTCCAGGTAATATTATTGTGGAGCCCGTAACTTGAGATAATTTCCGCTAAGGACCTAGACCTATAGTGCCTGTCAGGGCCTCATACTATATCGTACTCTATGAGTAGTGTCCATAGCGACAACCCATATAAGGCCTAATGGTGGAGCGCGCAGTGGCAATTAGGCTTCTTTGCAGCCTCTTTAGAGCGATCTCAATATGATGGGCTATCACAGGCAAGAGTTCCTTGGAGTAATATCATAGTTACACGTAGCGAATAAATGATTGTCGCACCTGCAGTTCAGATGGCACATAAAAAAAATATCTAACAAGGGAGAGAGATTAATCGCATCAAAGCTGCAGGCTATTTTCCGCTAGCTTCCTCGAGGCTGTTTGTTAATTCTCAAATCATCATCACTGACCGAGAAGCAGAATTGTCGGCACTGCTGCCAGTAAAGTAGAGATCGCAGGTATGCTCCTACTACTCGAACAAAAAGTATTTAAAGTCCTGCCATTGGGCTTTGTTACCCATTTTAGACGGTCCTAGTGGTCGATTGCAACGTCTAGCCGTAATATAGATACGCCATTTTATCTGGCAGCAGATCCAGTTAATGGCCAGCATGTACCCATTCGTTAGCGGAGAATTAAGACCACTAACTCTCAGCACTGCTCTTTGTAGACGAATCTTCCATGCCATACTCCAATTACGCCTGAATACAGGCTTAGATAGAAAGCATTTGCCAAAAAAGAAGAAAAAAAGCCGTTTTGATGCGTCGCAGTAATTGTCGAGATGATGAAGAGCTCCAGGACAGCTTGGCTCTGTCCAAAACGAAAACGCGTGCTGCCCTGACCTATTCTCCGTCTACATCCAGTGAGGTGTTTAAGGGCCCTCGGGGTAAAAAAAACCTAGTAGAAGCTTATAAACCTGAAAGGTCCCTCACCTTATCATGGAGTTTAGGACTGGCAGCCTATAATTTTCCCGGGTGAACGGCCGAATACAGGCTTAAAACGAACCCACAGAGAGAGCCGTGGTTAGTGATCATTTATTAATGAGGACGATCTAATATCGATCCGCTGCCAGCCCAGTTATCGCTCTTCAAATTCATAAAATGTGCCAATCGACACCGACTTCTGTCGCACGGTGGGCAAGTGTTTAGGCATCAAGGGCTATTTCGCGTAGCTGACCAGTGCCTGAGCTGTTTGATAATTTGAAGCCGTGCTTTTTTGCAGGTATCGTAAAGACCACCTTGATAGGTGGCTATTCATCTGAGGGTTGACAGGCAAGATAACTTTGTTTAAAAGCAAGTACCCTTAGCTGATGTGTTTGAATTGGTCTTGTGAGTTATATGGTTAATGAATTCACGTAAGCAAAATATTTATCGAATACCCCAGCGGGTTTTGCGAAACTGATAGACTTAGCGTCATTATTTACTAAATGAAACGGGACCGGTGCCACACAAACTAGCATCACTTCAGGTGGAGTATCGAAGCCCCAAGTAATAATCGTAATAATTTTCAGGTAATAACTTTTTCAGGGTAATTCCGCAGCGGTAGCAGTTTCTATGTAACACTCTAATGCAGTAAAATAACAATAATATAATAATGGCACCAATAATCGACAGAACTGAAACGGATTTTTTGGACAGAATACTGACCACTTAAAACCATGATGGTGAGGGCCCGGTAAGAGTGTCATGGGGACGCCACAAGCTGGTTGGTGCAGTACGGGCCATGCCAGATGAATTCGCCTCGATTAAATTTTTCTCAATGTATCCAGAAGAAATTATCCACGTCAGGTCAAACTCGAAGCGCGGATTAGAAGTTTCTCTGATGATGGTTACCAGCAAGGTATAACTGGATCGATATTAGCCCAGTGCGTAGTACCGACCTTTCAGTTTTCCACCACGGGCGGTAGTAATGGTGACAGTATCGTTGCGGCTTAGGTAATATTACCAGTTTTGTTCGTTTATTAATAAGGATTTTGCTGGATATGTCTTTACTCTCTACCCCCACAGGTGCTACAGCGTATTATTAGTCCAGAGCACAAGGGCGGTTAATAATCAAAAGGAGTTATCAGCGTGATGACGAATTATTTGTGACATGTCTCCAGCAAAGTACCATTTCCTTCCAGCACGAAACAGCCTCAGAGTTACCCAATTTGCATTCCCTTATTCTTTTCCCGGCATAGCTCTGATGTGCGCCGCAGATTGATAAATAGCGCCGGACAGTAACTACTTACTGTGGCATCCTTCTGATGATGAAACCCACAGACAGGAAACATAGATATACCTTAAATCAGCGAACAATTATATTACCATCTGGCGCAGTAGCAATATTCGGTGAATCAGATACCGATCATCCACGCAAAATCAGGCGAGATAGTGTATGGTGCTTGATGCAAATCTATTAATTTCCTGAACCGGAATCCAAACGCCGTTAATTTCGGTGAATATCCATTGTTGGTAATTGTTAAATCAAAACGCCAGACAGAGATAAAAAAAGAACTGGTTATCTTACTCAACCACGTGGGTGGATACCCGAAACCTGGCGGGCCTCAGCTACAACGTACAAGACCCAAAATGGCAGACTGGTTTACACGTGAATACTATGTATCTTTACCAACTATGGTATTAGAGAATTTACATTCACACTCACCCTAATACCAGTACTTCTTGGTTTGCCCAGCATAAAAAGAAAGCGCTGCAGGTATTGTTAACCGCCTTAAAAGGGGGGGAAGGTTTATTAAAGTTACTGTGGAAGTGTGCACAGGTAAAACTTTAATGGTCGCAATTACTCACGAATTACCTCCATCAATTTTGTTGCAGCCTTTATATTCCTAATCCCTATAACTCCAGCCGAACTGCGCGCCGTTCGGTGGCCAGCGAAATTACAGGTTGAAGTTGAAAGCGTACAAGCCGACCAGCAAGAGTTTAACCCAACGATTCAGCAAACGATTAATGATATTCATTCGCCAAAATCAAAGTGCGGTTTGATTATCGATGACACAAGCCTGCCGGTTGAAAGTAATAGAAGCTTTTGCGGATTGATGACTAACTTGGAAACGGGATCCCGTAAATTGTTGCAAGTGGTGTTTATTTGGTCAACCTGAGTTGAATGACAAATTAGCCCTGCCTGAGCTGCGAGTTAAAACAAAGGTAACCTTTGCCTACTCTTTTACAATTAATGAATGGGGTCAGGTCTATCAATCTGTACGCCAATCGAATGAATGTAGCCGGTTACCGGGGCCAGAATTTATCTTTCAGTAAAATGCAGTAACGTTGTTTAAAGCCAGTTAAAGGTAACACCCAGCAATTGTTAAATGTTCTGTTGCCATAAAGCGTAATGTGGCCTACGGTGAGGGCGTTTCAACAAGTTACTGCAGCGCATATCAAAGTTGGCAATCAAAGATACGGAGCGGCCTAATTCGTATAAAATTCAACGTGCTGGTGGATGACTACTCTTGTTTTCACTAGCGCAATTGCATCGTGCCTGCTTATCCTCATTTATCCAGGCGGCATCTTATGAGTGTAGTGAATAAATGCTGCAGGATTTGGAAGCTCGGCAAGCTAAGGTTCAGCAACGTCAGCGCCGATTATCAGCCACCATTAAAAGCGCACAAACAAATAGTGTTAAAATCTTGTTGCTCGTTGATGTGGTTCGGCCTGTTTGGTTATTTGCTATTTAATAATAGCTTTATCACCTCAGGGAACCCGCCCATGACGTCCTTTGCCAGAATAGCGAATTAACAACCGCTCAAGCTCAGCCATCGGTGACTAAAACTATGCTGGTGGCCACTTACTCGGAACGTGAAGGCTCCGTCCGCTGAGATAGCTGAAAAAGGAGTTATTAATGTTGAAGCATCCCATTCAGCCAACAGGTGCAGTGGAATGGAAGTGATCACCAAACCTGTTGCTCTGATTGATGAACCAAGGAAAGTGTAAGGCGTAATTGAGTAGTGACGCTAAGCAAAGCTCAACCTTCTGTGAACCAACCACAATACTGAAACACCCTGTAGCAGCGAAGCCTGAAAACGGTTCCTTGCAATTAAAAAGACAGTAGCCCAGCCAAGTCAAAAACCAATCTTAGCAAACAGGTCTCAGAATGCACTTGAAGTGATAATAATAAGTCCGTTTTAGCCATCACGTTATTGGGAGAATTGCTTGAGCACGTAGCCGGACATACTGAAGCAATAAAAAACTGGCTACTGTGTTTATTTCTAATGGCAATGCACTTAAAGCCACCGCGTTATTGGCAATCCAGCGTCTTGCTGCGCCAAAACGTAGCGACTCTTAGATTAATGTTTCAGCAAGATTATATACTCAGCAAAAAAAGGTTGAATTCCGCCTTAGTAGTGCTGAAGAAAATTCAGCCAAGCGCAATTATATGGAAATTGATTATTTAGCCTATAGAGCTAATTTGGCCAGCAATTAGCTGACTTTGTGGTGGCAAAACGGACTAAACTCTCCTAACTCATAGTGTACGCCATAATGCTAAGCTGGTGGTAGGAATTAGCCAATTAACTGAAGAAAAATTGGGGCGGTAACACGGCTTACGGAGTTATAATTGCAGGCGCAAAATTTAGCTCAATTGGATCCAGCGTGACAGAATTTATTCAGCAACGCATTAATGTGTTAGTAGGTACTAAATGAATCCCCAAAAAGTAAAATTCGTTTAGGCGATTTGCTGGTCCAGCAGGGCATCAATCAAATGACGATCAATTGATGCCAAACTTTAGCTGTCAAAACAATCCGTCGTAAGCTCGGTCAGTGTACTAAGTCGACAGGGTTTATGTAAGCGAACTCAGCTTTTGAGTTTCTTTATCGCACAATTTGATGTGCCACTTATCGACATGCAGCCATTATAATGTTCGGCCGCTGGTAAGCCAGTTTACCAGAGGTACAAGCACGTCGAACTCGTGCATTGTAAATTAGATACAAAGGCGAATTCATTTTGTTGGTGGGTATGAGCGATTACCGTGAACATTATCTGCTGTCGACGTTTTTATCTGGCTTTTACTCAACCCATCAAAATCGCGGTGGTGAGTGATACCCAACTGCTTACAAGCCTATACAGTTTTTTATCGCCGTACCGATGATATTGGCCTCCTTTGCTCCAGGAGCTCGCTGAAGAGTATCAGGAATTGGTAGGAATTTGACTTCGATAGCGGTAATTGGTGGTGAGCAGATACCTGCGGTTGCAACGGACTACTGCAGTCCCATATTTGAAGAACGCGTTGCAGACTAAAGCTCAGATATTCTATAGAACCCGACGAAACCAATTAAGCGTATCCGCAATGGCGCGTTGATGGCGTATTACAAGAAAACGTATTCAGGAAAAAAAACATCGCCTCGGCCTTCGGTTTTGCGTAAAGCTGAAGTCGGGTTTGATATTTCTGAAAAAACGATTACCGCAAGATGGCCGTACTAGCCATGCGAATTAAAAGGCCCTGCTTATGATGTGCGGGTTTTCTACTATGCCCATTCAGCAGGGTGAGTCGGTGGTAATGCGTCTATTGATCAAGTCTGCTGGCTGCTGACTTAGAATCAAACGGGTATGCCCAATAGTTTATTGCGCCGTTTTCGCGGCCCTAATTTAAAAACGCCCTCAATGGCATGATCTTGGTTACGGTCCCACAGGCTCCGGTAAAACGACTACTTTGTATGGCGCCTTTTAAAGTGAGCTTAAATCAAGCCCCTCGACCAAAATTAATTACGGCGGTAGAAGATCCCTTGACTATCGTTTGCCGCGCATTAACCAAGGTACAATACCCACCACAATATAAAATTGGTTTGAGCTTTGCTTCTGTCCTCAGAACTCCTTAACGTCAGGATTCTGACAATTATATGGTGGGTGAAATGCGAAGCAATCAGGAGACGGCTAAATTGGCTTGCGCGGAGCCTGACCGGCCCACTTGGTCTTGTCGACCCTGCATACTAAATGAAATGCCATCAGCAGTGCCGTGCGCTTTATTGGATATGGGGGCACCGGGTATTCAAGTGGCTAGCTCATAAGAGCCATAGTTGCTTGCAGCGTTTTGTGCGCAAAATATGCGAAAACTGCAGAGATTTTACCACTTGGCAAATGACGAATTACTGTGGCTTGGTCATTTGACGATCTAAACCTAGCTGGCATCCAACCTTTATCGCATGGTAAGCGGGTGCTCTAGCTGCAGTAAAAAACCGTTATAAAGGTCGCTTGGGGGTGTTTCTTGAATTAACTTGAAATGACCGAAAGTATGAGGTAGGCGCTGAAGAGCAACAATAACTAGCTTTTGTTTGCCGAAGCCGCGCTCAACAAGGCCGGGCTTGTGCCCTTAAGCTCAAGTTGCCCTGACTTACGCTACAAATGGGTAATTACCCATGTTGATGAAGCTGCTGAATTTGATTTATAATGGCCGCAGAGGAACGCAGTAGCAATAATGCTGAAGAACAAGAAGGTGGCCTTTTAGAGGTCGAGCTGGCCGAGGTGACTGGAGCCAGCATAGCAACAAAAGATCAGCAGTGATAAAAGCAGCAACAAAGTTTGCGTTTGAGTTTAGAGCCCTAGCCAAGCAGGCAAGATGAGACGATGGCGCAGTTTTAGTTATAAAGCACGTAATGCTAAAGGTGAACTGGCCAACGGAAGTTTAGAGGCGCCTGACGCATCTATGGTTGCGCAATACTAGCCGGTCGTAGTTTATCCCCCTGGAAATCACCGAATCTCAAGGCCGCACCCACACCGATATCATCTGATTATTTTTTTTACACGCCCGCCATCAGACCTTGATGAACTGGGTGAATTTTTTGCCAGGCAGATGTACTTCATTAGCTAAATCAGTATCCAATTTTAACGTGCGGAAAAGGACTTGGCCTATACAACTAGCTCTAAACGTATGGCATGGGCTTGTACAAGATGTTGCCAGTCAGTTAAGAACGGGGGGCGCACTTATCTAGTGCAATGAACAAACATAAGAATATATTTAGCCAGCTGTTTTTATCAGCATGTGCATGTGGGTGAAAATACCGGCAAGTTAGACGACGCTTTTTTGCAGTGCATTTTATCTAGAGCGAGAACCAGGAAACCCGCAAGCAAATTAAAGCCGCGACCCGTATCCTCTATTTGTTATTTTTGCCATCGTCATTGCGATGGTGATTAGATATGGTGGGTGAATCCCAATATTTGCCGATATGTTTACCTCAACCTGGGGGCAGATTTGCCCTTAACGCTCGGGTTTTATAGCCTCCTCGCATTTTTTATGACGGCAATTGGGCTATTTGTTGGTCGGCATAATTACAGCCTTTTAATTTTTCACAGCGTTATTTGAAAACGCCACAGGGTCAATTAAGGACAAAGCTTTAAACTGTGCGCTTACCCATTGGTGGGGCATATTTTTGAGCGGACCCCTACTTAGCCCGTTTTTCCCGCAGCTTTTCCATGATGTCAGTGGCAGTGTTCACCCTTACGAGCAACTACAATTTGGTCGCTGATGCGGTCCAGTAAATTCGTATATGGCATCACGCAATCATTACCCATGCGTAAAATATTGAAAAAGGTGAAGAGTTTGTCGCGAGTGGCTGCTAGCAGTACCTTGTTTTATCCTTTGGTCTTATCAGTGATCAATGTAAGGTGAGAGAACAGGCGAGTAGACGAACTATTGCTGAAGCCGTCCGACTTTAGAACGGGAAGTTGATTACGATTTGAAAAGCCTAACGGCCAAAAATTGAACCCATACTTTATTCCCTTTGGCTGGTATGGTAATTGGTCCTCGCTCTGGGGCATATTTACCCCGATGTGGGACATGATGGGAGCGATTAAAGGCTAACCATTAATGCAAAAAAATCAAGCCTCAGAAGAGCCGTAATCGTTCAGTGGTTTTTTAAATCTCAGTGTCCCCTTAGTGTATTGTCTCTTTGATGCCTGATTTATTCTGTACTTTTTATAAAACATCCCCGAGCATTTAAACGGGTAAATTTGGATAATCTTAAGCCAATATTTGCCATCAGAGTCAACAGTGCACATTGGCAATGGCAGGCCCAAGGACGACCTGAGATCATTATTATGAGTACTTTGCCCCTCGATTGACGACAAAAAGACCCTAGTTGAGGTAGATAAAAACCCGCCTTTTATGAAGCATTATAAGGGATGGCGCTAAAGCGGCGCAAAGTGGCGAAGGCTGCGAAGAAATCTGGACATGGTTGCTTAATATTCCCCCCTAGATAGTGAGGGGTTAGAGTGATTGCTGAGTTTTATGATGGGGTAAAGCTCAAAGTGTGATGTAGAGCAAAGTCGTTGTGCTATCGTCTACCAATGGCTTCCTACTTCCGAATACAAAGTTTTACCGCGAAGTTTAAAAATTAATAAGGTCTACCAATCCTATATACTCCAATAAGAGGTTAAATGGGAATAATGATCAGGCGAGTAAACCGAAATACACACCTCCACCCAGGACTGCAGCAAGTTCAAGTTTTCACCTAATTGAGTTTTGTGATTGTTGTGGTTATTTTAGGTTTATTGGCCCGCGACGGCCCTGCCAAAGATTATGGATGTGACCAAAGATGCTGAAGAAACGCACGGTCAGATGGTGTTGGCTTGGTGGTTTGCCTCTGCAGTGGGTTTTGGTTCCGGAGCCAATGGAGTGAGGACGGCCGGCAAGAGAACAATGCACAATTCTACCTTTGTACTATTAACAGTCTGCAGATTGGGTGGATAAAGATACGGGTTACCCCACAGGCCCAACTGGATACTGGATAGTAGTAGTGAAGATAATACGGTGAGACCTTGGACTGCGAAAGCCAACTTTTAATTGATTATGCAAAGGCGCCCCAACGATTTCCTCAGATTGGAATGAATCGGTCTTTTAAAAATTATCGCTATTTTACCAATCTTAGAGGCCGGCAGTGGCTCTGGTGGCAATGACGTGTGCTATTACTATTTAACCAAAACCATCAAGAATAAAGTAATGAACCTACAGATAACCTAAGCAATGGTTTTATTTAACGACCGCAAGGATCGGTCAAGTCATGGGTGTTTTAAGTTAATTAATTAAGCCCCATTCACTTAATTAAACAAAGCTGTTATGGCAGCAAGTCCACAATGCCAACTAGCGTCAACCATAAGTTTAGTGGATATACACTACTCATAGATTTTTATAAAATAATCCATTAGGCAGCAACAATGCAAGCAACAAAAAGGTTTACCATTAATCGAACTTATTAATTGTATCGTGAATTTGGGCATATTGGCGGTTACCGCTGCGCTAAGTTTTATTGATATTCAAAAGATGCCAAAGCGGGACAGTGAAAGCGGTTGAAGCCAGGCAACTCAACTCTGTAAGTTCAATTGTGTATGGTATGGCCCTTATTGCTCGGTCAAACTGGAGCAACTGGTACGGTAACGGTAAATGGCATGTATAATGCGTCCGTTAATGGGTTATCTCGCTGCCACACAAACTACCACTGCAAACTGGATT
>Ga0163217_1034830_pt1 | contig 10790 bp, 3 predicted proteins | sample SynspAceP_FD_185933 | JGI IMG/M metagenome (GOLD analysis project Ga0163217, IMG submission 185933) | Saline lake microbial communities from Ace Lake in Antarctica - Synechococcus sp. Ace-P (PacBio error correction) | ecosystem: Environmental > Aquatic > Non-marine Saline and Alkaline > Saline ...
GTTGTACACAAGAGGAAAACTATAAGTACTATTTTTACCTACACGTTAGAGCGGAAATGAAGAATCAGTCACAATTTGTTATACATTCACTATTTAATCCCACAAGGGTTAAAAGAATGAACTGGATAACAGGTAATGGATACCAAGATACTTAGAGAACATTTTAAGTTATCAAAGCAATTCCGTCTAATTAATGGGTGTCAAATTTTTATCCTCATCGGTTTTACGGGGTTAGGTCGTATAATCACTTTATTAAACAAGCAAACAATCAAAGAACGAGGAGTCAGACGGGGCTGCTTTTATTAGTTCAGCAACAGCACAATTGGTCCCGTGCTAGTTAGTGAAGGGTTAGCACTTTAGAAATGCACCGTCGAGCGTTCCAATTGTGACACAAGCAAACATTTGGTGGGCAACGGAAATTTAATTGTTTGAAGTTTTATTCATCGGAAACGCCTTTGCATCTGAAAAAGAAGAGCTATAGAGCTTTAAGGTGAAATAGACCCTACCAGTTAGGCCTTAAGTTGTAAACTGGGTTTAAACGAGATACCGAAACAGATAACAAAAAATTTTTTTTAGAAAGAACCTCAATTAAATCGAGGCGAATGTTTCGGATTATCCATCCGTTCAATCAACTCAAAGTCGGTGAAACATACAAACGGAGAACATGGAATTCCAGCATTTAATCGCCAGATCATAAATAAGAGGGCGATAATTGGTTGAGAGTTCTCTTACAATTCGGTACCGCGCATGATTCCCAGTGATACCTTTAAACAAAACTTGGAGTCATGCTTAATCCGAGAATTATGCACTATCATCTGTTCCAAGCCGTTATTACGGGAAATTCCTGGAAATGCAGCATCCTATGATTTGACCTAAAAACTTATGCCCAAATCAGGGTTCTGCTATGAGTATACGAAGAAATCAGAACTGCTCAAATCAGCCGACAATAACACCCAGATTTTATGCTTTTAGCACATGCTCCATTAGTTATCCTTTAACTGAGAATCCTCTTTTAATTTGAGAGAGTGATCCCAATATCTGGGCCATATACCAAAATTAAAGAAAAGAGCTAAACAACTATACAATCACCATATAGACCCACCGAAAAAAATATACAGTTTATCAATCAAGTTAATGTGTTATCCAAAGGTTGCAATCGATCCTAGTATAGTTATTTATATAGTGAATAACAATGGCTACAATGGAGTATAACCATCTGTGCTAGTAGAAACGTTCATTAAAACACTTCTCTATATAAACTAATATCAAGATGTATAACCACGAGAGTCCCTTTCTCATTTTTTAACTGTTCAAAAATTACTTTTCTATACTTTAACTACTTATTTGGCGCTTATATATAGAACTAACTTTGATTTAGTTACCTAATGTCCACCTACACTTAGAGGCAGTCGTATCTAGAATACACTGACGGTCCTATTGCAGCACATATCTTATTCACGATCGATACTTTTATCTACTGTACACTAAGTACCAAAATCATGTAGCGCGATTTCATATAGCTTATGTCGTAGATGCACATTGTCTGGTTATGTTCTTTATCTCCCTGTTGGTGACAAAAATGCCCCAGTGAAAGATATTCTTCCTCCGACACTGGATGCCAACAGATCCAAACTCTAGATTTATCAGGCGTAATTTCAGAGTTACTAACCGTGCTCATTCACTGAGTTAGATACACAATTCTATTAGATTCTAAAATAGCCTATCAGTTGGCCTTACTCGTGCTCTTATTCCAGGTTCGATCTAATTTTATGACCAAAAGAGCTATACTATTATATTAATCATTTAATACATTTTTTCAACTGGTATAGGCTAAATCTTAATTAGGAAAATAATAGAAAGTTTGTGTCGTGAAAAGTGCTAAAGTTTAGTTAAGGAGAATGCTGTTTATCATCTTCGATTTTCATCAAAATAAATTATGGTTATGGTGCCTTGTATTTCCAAGGTGAGTCTAATCTTTTGTCTCACTCCTCTTTAGTTATAGCGCGAAACTTAGCTTCTTATCTAACTAGTATAGAAGCCATAGTAAAGAAGACTGGTTTTGAGTTTGAATCATAAAATGGCCTTCGATATACGGGATGGTGGCGTGTTGTTTCTATCTAAAAATAATGAAGCTTGATTTTCAGTTTCTATCGAAACACATATCACGCGTCACGTGCATGCAAACGCAAGGTAGGTCTGTCGGCATATAATATAGCTTGACACTTAAGGTGAATATTACATTTCCGAGCTACCTGCGTTTTTCTATATCACTTATTTGGCTTCATAGTTTTTTATTCTAAGGCTGTAATCTAGTTTTTGGTCCTAATATCGCTCGTCTTTAGGACCTTGGCCAATACGCGAATGAATAGCAAAGGAGCTAACGAAGACTATGTTTCATCGGATAGTCCGACATCAAGAATCGACATATAGAAAAGCAATATAATCTTCACAAGTACTTGTCAGCAAACTTCAGTTGATCAAGTCCCATGAAGACTGCCATTACGAGAGACGACATAGACATCTTAAGCACATCGGTTCTCCTGACATATCGTACTGAGCGCGACTTGAGGTTCTTTTGTATGTCATGACGTTTCTCGCTAAGCTATAATTATGTTACTCTATATATTCACTCATATTAGATTCCATGGGCCTTAATTACACGATTTTTTTACAAGAGCCCCCTTTAGACACGAGCAGAGGAGCCTGAATACACAAGTGGGGCGAGAGGTATGGAACACGAATAATGCTGCTTACCGATCTTGTCAAAAACCTGTTTCTCTGGATTAGCCAGAAATACGTAACATTTTATCACCAGACGTTCAAGAGTCTTATAAACTTACTATAGAGCTTTCAATAACCAGGCTCTCAATTCACCTTAAATGAATAATGTAGTTCTATAATTCTGAGAATATCTTTTGACAATAATGCTGGCTTAATATCTTTAGCTAGTTAATGAAGGTTAGGTCGTCATGATACCGTTTCTGAGAAGTTTTTGCATGTCACATGTATTATAAATGTACAAACCCCTATCTAATTTAACCCCCGTTTCGCTTCGTAGCGGAGAGGCGCGAGAGAGTCTAAATACTCGCTACAGAGACTATCAAGCACTGAGACAAATGGAACAGAAATTGCACCATTTTAATTGTAAACAAACATCTCTTTGATTCTTTTGTAAACTTAGGTTAGGTACAGCCGCGAGCAGCGAACCAAATTAGTTTAATAATTAAAACTGGATTCACAAAGTACTGATTTAGGTTACTTGGAACTGCCTGCTAAAGATAACTAATGAGCCTTTTTATCACCACAAATTGTATTAACTATAATTGTTCTGAGAACTCCTCGTTAATTTTTGTAGCCAAGCAGAAAGTGTTTCAAGTGTAGCGCCCAGGATTAGTTCAACAATATTAAGCAGCATAGTAAATCAAGCAATGTTGTTATGATATGAGTATATACCCCCGGAATTGTTATGAAGTCCAATTACGATTTGGCTTTCATAATAACTCTTTGCAAATTGTCACCGTTTTTTATGTTTCTGAGACAACGCAAGGTATTGTGTGCCATCTATCAGGTCAAACATCTCGTTGTGAAGCGAACTTATCTGTGATTTATGTACATCCAACTATTACTCCATACATTTAAAAGTAATCTGGGAGTATAAATATTGTACAGCTACCATTAGCCTTATGCTTAAGACAATTAACGAGCGTATCCGCACGAACATTCCACAGCTGGCTAGAGATTTGAGGTAACATCGTACGCTCTGCGAATAATGTGCATACAATTATAAGGTGTGAGGTATAGGGTATTAGCCTGAGCACGAGGATATCAAATTCATGGACTTGGGTGTAATCGGTGTGTATTAGCCAGATAAGTAAACCTTGGCTATTTCGGAGTGCATTGTTTATAGGCTCCCAACCACATCTTTAGTGAGCACATAGTCCTAGGAGTTACAGAAAAGCATATTAAAACCAGGAGCACCAGCAAAGTAAATGCAAGAATAAAACTGCTAATACAAACATTAACTAAATAACGTATAAATTCAATGGGTAATTTTAATCGGTATTTAGCTTAGCTTACGAGATAGTATCATTTTTTAAGTAGTTCACTGTAAACCCTGGACTCTAACGTATAAAAATGACCCCCGTGTTGAGTCCATTTTGATAAATCAGGCAGCACCGAGTGAAAAAACCAGTCTGCCTTTTCAAATGGCTGTATATTTGGTTGAGAGAGCTCACACCTTTAAACGATAAACGTAAAAAGAGTGCCTCATTACTTTCAAAGCTAGTAAATGTATAAGTGAACCGTAATGGTCCTAATAACAGTGGTAAAAAAGCCCCATAAACGAATTGAATACCTGTACTAATTCGAATTGTAAAGTCGTTCATAACTGTTATGCTTATAATTCCTCTCCGCTTTTTTTATTATTTATAGTTTATTAACGTCTATATATATGAGAACCTTTTATTTCTAGTTAAACTGGTAATGCGAACCTAATTGTGTGTCCATTTCACTAATATTATACATAGTGATCCTGTTCGTTCCGTCTTTTATCTATTTCATATTTTCCGAAATATGACAGCTGTTTATACAAGGAAGTTTGACACTCTAAAAATTTGATGAAGGGTACCATTTTTCATGTTCTACCTATTCCTAATTACATGGTCTCCCTAAAGTAACCCAGGACCGCGTTCATGTTTTTGACTTACTATTCAAGAGATCTGGTGATGATCGCCATTATATAGAGTCAAAGATAAGCACTTTATGTATTAATTTCATTCACAGAAAAAACTATCCTCATTGTGATTTTATTTCGAACAGATAATATAAGAACATTAGCGTATTTAGGTTAAGACGAAAGTGGAAAGCAAATATTGCACATCGACAAAGCAAATTCAAACACCGAACCACACATGAGAAGCTTAAGGTGAGAGAACTGTTCCTTTTCCCTTTGTTTACCTACTTTGCCCGTAAAACATTTAAATTTCAAAAAAAATTCGGACCAACTGAATTTTTCTATTGCACACAGAGTCTATCTGGAATGAGATTTAGTTATTATTATCATTTGTCTCGTTTACGAACATCGTATATGGAGAATCTTAGTATTGGTTGAAATTTTTAATGAAGGTATCTGAATTTAATTGCCCTTCTTCCACCTAGAGAAACATGCGTTCTCTTTGAGGTATTAGCCGAGGCTAAAGCTTCGTACACACCATATCCCACTAGACTGAGATTTGCTCAGATAAAGATTGCTTATTTTTAGCGGTTGATATTAAGTACTGAAGGCACAATTATGGTGTTGGCGACACATAACTCGTGTTATGTGTTCTCAATTTCAGCTTGTATGCGTGGGTATGATAATATTAGAAAATCCACAAAATGAGTGCACAGACAGTAATTCGATTGTTAGGAAAAGGCTGTGCAAATAGAAATGGCTCATCATTAAAGATGAACAGAAACAACCCGCACGCTCGCTTGAGTTCCCAGATTATAAGATGAAGCCATACACAAAATATTCCGCCATCTTGGGTTTTAATATAGTTTTTACCATCCATACTTGAGAAGAAGAAAATAATACGGTTATTTGAAGGTATACTAAAGCGTAAGAACATTTGGGCGTCTTATTGTTCAACTAATCTATGGCCCCTCTGAGTTGCCTAAAATACAGAGAAATAACCCTTTCAGTAATTAAGTTTCTTAAAATATTTGGTAGATATGTTTCACTTTCGAGAGTGTCTTGGCAATGCACAGATAGTACAGATGACATATAGAGCCTATGAAACGCGGAAGCACTACTACTCCTAAGAACGTATCTCAAAGTGATCATATAGAGATAAATGCATATTTTAGAATTGCGAGCGCGCTAGCGTTCGATCAGGGACTCTCTTCTTCTTTAATTAAGCTTCTCTCAAATCTACATTCGGTCAGAGTTTAAATTTCACCTTGTGCTTGGGGGTTATGAAGAGTGTTGCTCGCTTTGATCTACCATAGCAATGTAGGACCATTTTTACTCCGCGGTTATGTGTCAAGCTTGATCTATTAGAGCAATTACCTAGTAATTTTCTATGACCACAGTTATTTTTCCCATTTAACTTTACCTGCCGAGAATAACTAGATACTGAACCTTAACATAATGTATAATATTTATACATTATATATAATAAGTCCCAAAATCTCGGGATATTCCTGAGGGCTATTCTTTTGCAGTTCACAATAATAGATTCGAGACGAATAAAGGCTAATATTTAAACACTTTTAATCATATTAATAGCGGAGCGCTTGGATTTATTTCAACATAAAGTAATAATGATGTTACAGCGGTGAGCGTGGCTAGTCAGAAATTAAAGCAGTCAGTTCGTCTGTGTATTCCCTGAAGCGTTTACAAGGCATAGCTGTGTCTTACCATGGCTGATAAAGTAGGATGTAACAAAAATGCAATAAATCAGCAATTGGGAACAGCGGCATAGACACCGTAATAGACTGCAAAGTAATTGGGAAATGAAAGATTAAGACCAGCGGGTAACAAAGGAATGATCAACTGACGAGCAGTTTAGGAAACTCCGCTAAAACGAACTTCTTCCAACCAGCTTGAGAGTATTAGACCGAGACAAATTGAAGCCCGACTAGTGGGAAACCAGAGAAGTCCAAATACGGAATGGCCTTCCCTGATAATATCCACCTATAGAAGAAAACGAGTAGCTTCCCTGATGATCCCTTCGAATTGGTATATATAAAGACAGATACTAATCATAGCATTTCAATAAACCCTCGGGAGAGAGAGAGGAGATACAACGAATATATACATTGATCGCTCGGAGTTAGGAAGATACCAAATGAAAAGCAGTCAATAACAATATAGCCTTAGCAAGTTATTTGCTTGAGCAGAGCCAATTGTATTAACCTTTACACAACCCTTCCACCAATGTGGACCTGCTTGACCGGTAACTTTTGTTAAGTTTAACTAATGCCATTTGTTCCCTGCAAGAGATTCCTTTTGATTGAGTTCAATCCATCGTTTATATAATCAAAGACACACGATCAGTCTGTCTATATTAGGAAGTCAATATGCCGATCACCGCCACTTGATAACAATTACCACGGACTCGATGCTTTCGCGCGAACATAGATTAGCCACGTCGGGCATTTCCAACATTGTCTGGTCTAGAGCGGACTTCCAAGCATATTGTTAAACGAAGTTCGGTTAAGCACGAAGTGTCCCTACAAATCTTATGAGCTCGTTCAGGTAGATATTCCTTGTATCAGTCTCTGGTATACCAATTAACATTACTTTATCCTCTCAATATGTCTAGATTGTCCTTAGAATGCAAAAAGCGCGCTGGTCGTAATGTACCCGGTGCTTAGATTAACCTATTCTTGCTTTAGCAATTAAGTATCTATGGCATTTTTTTCTAGTTGACATTCCTTACACTATTTCCTGTAAAAATGTTTAATATTTTGGTCAGACAACAATAATACTTGGCCCGTTTTACTACGGTATATCAATAAGACGGAAAAACTGCATTTAATGAGTCTTCTTAATCTTGATTAACAATCTTCGATATACATTTAAATTGTCCTCTCGATAGTAGGAACATAAAATAAATCACGCGGCTTTAGTTCGAAGTCCTACATGTCCACTTGTATCTGCCCTATTGCCCTAATAATTGAATATTCAGGAATATAATCAAAATGAGATGCTTTATTATATATTAAGTTTGGGATTAACTAATTACCATACCCAAAATCAATACAATTAGAAGAATGACGTAACGATGCGATGGGAGAAAAGTAATTACGGTATGAGTTTAATAAATGGCACTTAGCTCTTTCGTGTCAACGGTAACATTGGCTGACAGATCAAAAGAATTAACCAACGAAGGTGGACTTGACAGCTATTAAGAAGGCCTCATCGAAAGCTGGGCTCGAAAGTAATAATTGATTCTTTCGTAACCAAATCGATCGTTTACATGTTATCTGTTAAACACCAGACAGCTTGTGGACAACAACAGCTGCTAAATAAAATAATCACTGATCAAGTGGAAAAGTTATTCCAAGTTTGAGTTGCACTATAAAGGCCAAGACACGCAAGCTTTGAGCTTAGGTCTAACGTGTTTTCTTTGGACACTGATTGTTGATTAGTTAAAAGAGATAGAACTCACCTTAAATCCTAAATACCATCGTGAAATATCTAACAAATCCCTACTGCGCAGATGATGGGTCTATAATAAAATATCATACCAGAAGAGAGAGGTTTGTCCTCATATCAATATTAATGCTTTGCTTGCTTAGAGGTGGGTTTCATTTTCGCCTACCCCAGAGCTTGGAGGGTTAGAATAGATCGTACTTTGTTGTCACCTCCACCTTTATTCATCACTAGACTAAACTAAAGCAGCAAACGCCAAATCATCCACTAATAGTAATGCGGATACACACTCGTATAATACCCGAAGCACAGCCGCTATAAGCGCCAAAGGAGGACAACAAAGTCCAGGAGTATACAATTACCACATACACAGAATTCGATAATCCAATATAAGACCGCTATGTCTAGAACATATAGAAATCTGGCCAATTAACAATATCGATACTAGCCACATGACTGCTGGGATAGAAAGAGCGAAGTATATCAAATATAGAATATATTTTTTTGTCCAGTTCTTTCTTCCTGGAGTAAATATATTGTTGTCTTTCCAGGAGGCGAGTCATATTTTCTTATGCCTTATTATCGTAAAAAATTCTAAAATATACTAATTAAGCAATAATACTCTATATGCAAAATCTAACCAACTTCCAAAAGAATATTATAGCATTCTCTTAGTTTTTTTTGAAACACAAGATTAATATATCTATCCAAATAGCGGCATATTAATAAAGTCTAGGAGTTCTCTTTGAACTACGGTAAAATTTTTTTGATACATTTTAAACTAAGTAGTTACGGCAATGGGAAGTATACTTTATGCACTATGAAAAAGGTACTTAAACTCTGTAAATGGTAAACGGGTAGATCATTGGAATAATATAAGAAATTCATGAGCCACTTCTCATTTTTGTCCATTATAAAAGTATTGGTGAAAAAAAAGGGAGGATTGTATTTTGTTTATAGCTAATTATTGGAGAAATCCACACATAAAGGGGATTAATGAACTTATCTAACTTGAAACGTAGCCTTATATAAGAGTCACCAGAAAGATAAATAAAAGCAAAGAGGGAGACGGTACTTATTGGGGGAAAAACAATCGGCACCTGATAAATATAATATCAAAAGTCCTTCGATGTAAAGTTGACCTGCGATAGATTCAGATAGTAATCTGTCGGTAATGGACGCATCATATCCTATAAAATAGGTAGTCACGCAACCAGTACAACATGATAATTATTTATATTAAGGTATTTAAGCACTTAAATTAGCAAACTAACAGTAAAATACCCAGGTTATGCCTTGGATCTATATCCAAATTACTATTAAGTTATAACACCGTAACGTGCTCTTCATATATAATTCTTAAGAATAGGCAGTCCGCTAATTATTAATCGCCTCATAATAAAACAGAACCCAGATTGGGCTGTATGTAGAACAAGTTCAGACAGAAAAAAACATCAGAACCACAGGAGATCCAATATTTATTACACTAATCGAAAGTCTCGGGATATATTAGTACAATAAACCTCTATTAATAAACATAAATGGTTCTGATAGGCCTATTTTCATACTCTTTAGGGCCGTTGCTTAATAGTCTGATAATTAGCTACTGGGCTTACACGCAATTTGAGTCATCTTCTGTTGATTAACAATAAAGACTATGTGTTTGATTCATTGCTGTGTCAGCCCTCTATTTTATTGACGCATTATTTAAATGACTATTGTTTTACGCGTCAATATGACAGCAGTTTATCCTAAACCCAATTGGGACGCATATAAATTTTCTCATCGCAGCACGTTTTGGATATATTAAGACACAATTAGTTAATGTTGCTACTGCATTTGCCTTACTCATTACATACCTTAAATCCTCACGCCGATAACCAATATGGCATTTTTGAGATTGTACTAAAAATCACGAATTCTCCAACGAATAAGTCTTGCTGACCATCCCGAGAATATGTCGAGACCTCCTGCTTGTACCGCTAATACAGGTGAGACAATCGTAATAAGACCATAAGCCTGCCTGCATTAGAATGACTATAAAACCACGCCAGAGAAAACGTTGGCAGTAAAATGTAATAGTATCACCTATCAAATTATTAGCATAAAGTGGCCAATTGTACTAAACAAGCGAGTATGTCCAGCAAATTTATAAGCGTGAATAACATAATTAGGAATTTCGAGACTACAAATATACGAGTAAAACACCAAATACAACATTGGGTCTATCAAACCAATTATATTTGAATTAATTATCCCTGGTGCTTAGAGATTCAACAGTCATCTATCTAAGCGAGCAACTATACCATTTCTACTTAAGAGCGTTCTTTATGTGACTGACGGGTCCTATAAAGCGCGAGTTATATATATATTTAATGCGATAATATAAACTTGAGCAGTATGTGTGCCTGTTCCTGGTTATAGCCATCCAGTAACGTTTACTAAAAAGAGAATCTATAATATGTGGTTTTGTGTTAGCGTAAAATGGATTGCATATTCTCCATTGCTAATGAACCTTTCAGCATCTTGACGGGTCTTTTTGCTAGAGCTGGTGATATTGAAGAGCGGGCATGTGCATCAAAATTGATTGTGCAATCATATTAAATTAATAACAATTGAAAGACACTTCGTGGGCAACGAACTGAAACCA
>Ga0163217_1083623_pt1 | contig 10790 bp, 17 predicted proteins | sample SynspAceP_FD_185933 | JGI IMG/M metagenome (GOLD analysis project Ga0163217, IMG submission 185933) | Saline lake microbial communities from Ace Lake in Antarctica - Synechococcus sp. Ace-P (PacBio error correction) | ecosystem: Environmental > Aquatic > Non-marine Saline and Alkaline > Saline ...
GGGGGGAAAAAGGGGAAAAGGAAGATGAAAAGCCCCCTTGGGGGCCAGTTTTTTCGGGCCAGGGGGTCACGCCCCCTTGGGGACCCAGGCCGTGGCGCCGGCCACAGGCGGGACAAACTGAACTTCAAACGTGCCCACCTGCGGGGAAAGCCGCCTCGAACAGTGGCCCCTTCTGCAGGCGACGAAATTCAAGAATGGGAGTCGCCCCCAGAACATTCAGGCGCTTCATTTGTTGCGCCACCCAGACCTTTCCTATGGGCTCAAGGCAAGGATCCAGCAGTTTTTTCCGGGTCCTTGAAGCTATAGCCCGAATATTTTACGTTCCAGCCCGTCTAACTTTTGTTTTATCACTTAAGCGTTTCTGAATAATGTGGGTTCTCATCGAAGTGCACGAGAGGCGTCCACGTTTTTGAATTAATGGCGAAGCGCACTTTCATACTTTGATCAACGACCGTATAGGCATCAGTACCGGCGGGGGTAATGGTGAATCCGGTCCTTGGCCCTTGATATCGCGGGTGCTGTTGAATCTGCATGCCTTTTGGTCGATATGGCTATGGAAATCGCGGCAGCGAAGGCAATCTTGACGTCCGGATCCTCGTTCACCCTCTGTGACGATCTTGCTGCGGCAGGGTGAAATGCTCATGTAAAATGGCCCCGCAAGCTTTCATGACGATGAGCCAGCCCCGAAGATTGATCAGCGCATGACTGCCAACCAACCGAAAAAATGACCAATGCTTTCTGGGAAATGGCGCATGGATAACCTTCGTGAACGTCCCGTTGTTAGTGTTATTGGTATCCGCCCTTTCCCTCGTGGATAAGGCTACCCTGGAAAAAATTCGGCAGGTTTGGCTCAGCTTCGGCTCAGGCCAGTGCTCCATACGGCAAAATGCCTGGCCTACCAATATAGTTGTTCCGAACCATTCCCACAAACTCCCTTGGGATATCCTTCAGCGTTCCAGTAAGCGGCTGTCATGGAATTGTGCATTGTCGCCGACCAATAAGTATGTCCCTTCTCCGGCACTCCACGCCCACTCTTTGGCCGCCGGCGTCTGAGACAGACTTTTTCTGCCTGAACCAGATGCTCGAACATCACCCAGCTTTCTCTGGAACCACTTCTACTTCAGCGCGGGCATAGGAGCGGGTGCCCGTGGGACTTCATCATCCGCCCAGACGCAAACCGGCTTCAGGGCACCCGTTTACCGTTGATATCAGCTTGTTCCCAGCGTTAAGCGGCAGGTATCACCGGCAAACCAACCATCCCGCTTTTGATGTAGTTGATGCGAGGGTCATTCGGGTAAACGAACAGACGCAGACGTCGCCACGGCTTGCGGGTTCTTGACCGGAATCTTTCATGTCCACACTGGTAGCGATGCCGGTAGGCAACTTGTTGCCAGAATAAAGTCGCCCACTTCCAGCGTCGGCTTTCAGTCGATCCAGAAGGAATCTGAAAGGGCTAACCAGAAAGGAAGCGCAGTACCAGGACCACCAGCAGCCCAGGGGAAAAGGACTTGCCGTACTGCGAATCCAGCAGCGGCTCCTTCTCCCAGACGCGCGAGCCGTAGTCGGATCGGGGAATATCCACTGCAGAATCATAGGCGGCCAACGGCACGGCGCCGGCCCGAGGGCCCAAACCAGAAGGCACGTCCAACAGGGCAGAAAACCCGAACCAGGCAACTGCCAAATACCAAAGGCATGGAAAATTGATATGCATAATCGAGCCGTTTGACTATCCCCTAGTTGTCTACTTTCAGTACCGCCAGGAGGCTTCCTGGGGGATTTTCAACGTTACCTACCTGCTTCATGCGCTTTTCTTGCCGGCCTTCTGCTTTTTCCAGCAGCTTTTCTTCTTCGCTGGCATCGCCACCATACACTTGGCGATCACGTTCTTGCGCAAGCGCCTTGACCGTTGAAATCGGGCCACAATCTGGCCTCCGACGGCAGCCTGGATCGCGACATCAAACATCTGGCGGGGAATGCAGCTCCTGCTCTTTGCTGACCAGTTGCCGCCTTTGGTAAGCCGCAATTGTCGCGGTGCAGCGATCAATGCCAGGGCATCGCCTTTTCCGATTGATCAGCACGTCAAGGCGGCACCTCAGCCGGGCGTCTGGGGAAGCGTTCAAAGGCAATGTCCAGCGACGCGTAACCACGGCTTACCGACTTCAGGCGGTCAAAGAAGTCGAGCACCACTTCATTCATCGGAGATCATAGATAACCTGACCTGGCGTACCAGAAACAGCAAGTTCGTGCTGGCACCGCGTTTTTCAACACAGAGGGTGATAACCGCGCCGAGGTGATCCTGGGGTAGCCAGAAATATTGGCCGCACGATCCGGCTTCGCGCATCTCCTCGCACATCGAAGGGTCCGGCAGCGCGCGAGGGATTGTCGACATATGAGAACGCTTACGTCCTTTCTTCACCACCTCGAAAACTAACCGTGGGCGCGGTTGTGATCAGATGCCAGATTTGTATTCGGCTCCAGGCGCTCCTGGATGATCTCCATGTGCAACATGCCGAGGAAGCCGCAAAACGGAAAGCCAAAGCCCAGCGCCTCGCGAGCTTTTCAGGTTCAATAGTGCAGGGAGGCGTCGTATCAAGGCTGAGCTTTGACAGCGCCTCACGAAAATCTTCGAAATCTTCAGAACTGGACGGGAACAAGCCAGCAAATACCTGGCGGCTTGACCTTCGTTGAAACCGGGCAAGCATTCGACATCAGGGGTATTGGACCAGCGTCGGGTAATCGCCGACCGGTGCACACCGTGGATGCCTTTGATACCGGCGATTTGATAAAGCCCACTTCGCCGAGACTTGAGATCTGCCCTGTTTCGCTGTGTTTTTTGGGGTTGAACACACCCCACAACTGTCTTACCTGGTGGATCTTTGCCAGTCGACTTGACCAGCACGCTGTTCGCCCTCTTGATCCGGCCATGTTTTAACCCGCACCAAGCGAAGACCACACCATCAGATAATTGTCCCCAGGAGTCGATGATCCAACGCTGCCAATGGCGCATCCAGCTCACCGACGCGGCGCGGGGAATGAACTCTGAATAAGACGCTCCCACACATCCTTTCAACGCCCACCCGCTCTTGGCGCTGCAGACGCACCGCGGTCGGTAGGCATCAACATACCAAATGAGCTCTCGATTTCCTGCCATGACCCCCGCTCCGGCTCGGGCCTGGCGGCAGGTCAATCTTGTTCTCAACACCGGCAATGACCTCGAGCCCCTGCTCGATAGCGGTATAACAAGTTGGTACCGACTGCGCCTCTACACCCTGCGCAGCGTCACCACGAGCAACGCGCCCTCGCAGGCGGCCAGCGAGCGACTGACTTTCATAATGGAGTCGACGTGGCCGGGAGTATCATGAAATTCAGCTTGATAGGTTTTGCCGTCTACTTTTGGAGGTGTAGTAGAGCGTGACGCTGTGGGCCTTGTGGTGATCCCGCGCTCGCGCATCCAGAATCCATCGAGTCAAGTAGCCTGTTCGGGGCCATCTGCTGATTCAGCCACCCCCGCAATTCTTGAATAAAACGGTCAGCACAGGGGTCGACTTACATGATCAATGTGCGGCAATGATCGAGAAATTACCGGATTTAGGCTTAGGTCACTCACTACAGGGATCATTCCGACTTATTGGCAAGATTGCCAGCCATGGCAGGCTGTCGCAATGGAAAGGGGGATGGCTTTCCCCCCGAAACAGCCCGCGGAGTGTACCCGAAATATGCCGTAGAGCGCTATTGCGCGCCCCCGTTTGCCCGGATCGCGGTGCAGACCAACGCGGGCCGACTTGTCGGCGCCAAGGTGACCTGCTTAGCTGGCTTAGCCGAAAGGGTGATGTTTACTGGCCCGGCCTGGCGAATCACGCGGCATGGAGACTGACTTGTTGGTGGGTAATCGGCGGTGATTTTCTGCGAACTCACTTGAGCGAATTGCACTGGCTGGTTGTCAAGATTGCTAATGATACTCGCCATTACGGCAAGCCACCATGGCGCAGGGCCCTGGCGGACTCACGAATCATGAACGCCGGCGTTCACATCCAGCGCGCCTTCTTGTTCGTCGGTCAATCAGCCACGGACACGCGCAACGCGGTTATGCCCTTGTCGGTCGGCGCGCTGCTGGGGGGCGGTGTCACTGAAAGGCAACACTGTCAATCCTCGGGCAAGGCGCAATTATCATCTTCAGGGTCTGGCGCTTCTTGTCGCGCATGACTTCTGTCAGCCGGTGCCTCCTCACCAGGGCGAACCCGGCCCACCGCAATGCGGCCAAATCGGAGGACATGATGATTTCCTGACCGTTGAAGCGCAGGATCAACGTCTCCACCTGAAGCCACCTTATCGCGGGGCCGTCCGGTTGCGTCTGGGCAACCAGTGCGCCAGCGGGCTTGGGCAGCCGCCGAATGACTCGGCAGACCTTGCGACCTCCTGAATACCACACCCAACCAGCCAGCTGAACACTGCCGTTTTCCTTGATCTGTTTTCGACACATCCAGCGCCACAATCAACGGGGATGCGGCAAAACGACAGGCCCATGAACCAACCGGAACGGGTAAAAGATCTGAGAATTGATCGCGATGACTTTCAACCGTCGAGATTCAAAGCGGGCGCGCCGGAATTACCCGGGTGATAGCCACATCGGTCTGGATAAGGGAACTAGCTTTTCTTCGCAGGCTGCGGCCCTTCGCACTGATGAATTGCGGCTGTAACGAATAATCCAAAGCCGAAAGGGCCGAACCGATGGCCAGCACCATTCGCCTGCCTTGAGCTCGGAGAGTTGCCCATACGCACCACCGGGCAGATTCAATCCGCCGGCGTCGATCTTCAACAGTGCCAGGTGGAACGGAGGATCGGCACCACCAACTCGGCCCTGCAGCTCCGGCCCGATCGGACAGCCGAAACAAAAATGGCGGTCAGCACGTCTGCGATAACGTGGTTATTGGTCAAACGAACCATCCTTGGACAGGATAAAACCGAACCAAGAGATTGTGGAGCCTGGCGCTCACGGGGGGGCCTGCGGACGTTGCTGCGGGAAACCGCGGCTCAAAGGAATCACTGGAACATCGGCGGCATGCCTTCCAGTCGGGCATGCCCTGGCACCAGGGCGCGCAAGAAGAGCCACCGGGCTTCTGGCTAGTGCTGATATTCCACACGGCGGGAGAGACTTCCTCGACCAGCTTCGGTAAAGTCGGGCAGCCCCTGCGCCACTGCCCAGCGAGCTCCGCTTCAGCACGCAGCGGAGCGACTACCGCTACATCTCAGCGTTGCGTTGCTAACAACATGTCACTTGATCTCCTAATAAAGTGAGGGTCTCAGTGCATCGCCACAAGAGTCTCGCTGTTTGCGATGCATCTGGAGGGCAAGTATAACGCAGAATACGTGGCTGCAAATCCGGGCTTACTGCGTTGTTTTGCCAGGCATAATGCGTACGCCCCAAACCCGCAGCCAGACCCGAAAAGGAGCAGACAGAATAATTCCAAAGGGGTTCAGCAAGCTGCGCCTGTCGCCAGAATGGGCGGCAGCTGGAAAGTCCCACCAGAGGCAAAGATATACATAGAAATGACGCCTTGACACGGCATTCTCGGGCATGACCTATGAACCACCTGGTCACGACCACCCGCGCGGGATATCACGAGCACGCGGATTAAAACCCTGGCGGGCGCCAGAGCCGAGGCGTTGCAACAATGCCTGGCACAACCTTGCGCGTGCTGACAGCTGCCGCAGGTAACTTGACGAACAGTCTCGACCAGGCGCTGGCCCCGGCTCAACACTAACGACTCTGCCCTGCTCCTCAAAATCACGCGCCAGCCTATCGAATATCGGGGGCCAAGGGAATCCGCTATGCGCTCAGCCGAGCACCCGGCAGCTCACCCTACACAGTGGCCAGATAAAATCACCTCAGCACGCACAGCTTGGGCTGACTTGCCACTGTCGCCCGAAGCTGCGCTCTAAGTCATCAGCTAATGCCCTCTTCGCCGAGAGGCTCAGACAAAACAAGGTCAGGCGCGCGAGACCGTCGGTGTAATACCTGCGTAATCACTCACCCAGACCCACCGTCCACTGGCGTACTTCCCGGTGGCCGAGAACAAGCCAGGGCACCAGCCTGGCCACCCCAATCCTCACCACATCCGCCCTGACCGGCAACATTGTGGCTGTGGATTGGGGCAGCGGCAGACACACGCCACTGGTCCTGCAATGAACTCGTTGGCAGTGGCCAAGGCTCAAGGGAAAGTAAAATTGAACGCTCCGAGAAGGCCGCTGCGCTCATTGATCCAGCAAGATTTGAGCAAACAATCCGTTTCCTGATCCAGATTACAGCTCAAAGGCGTAGCGATAGGCGTCACCGGGTTTGAACTGCCATTAATCGAATACAGAGCGATTCTGCGACTCGATGCTGCCTAAGCACCTGGAGGGTGTACCAGTTAATGCAACAACTCAGCTGCTCAGCGAGCTGATCTGTTTCTCTCCAGCCAGCGGGTTGCGCCAGAGAGCTGGTACAAGCAACATCACGTTCCGGGTCAGCCACCTTGCGCTGCCCATCGGTCCTGCAGCAGCCGTTCAATGGTCTGATCACCAATCATGCTGGAGCCAGACACTGATGCGTACTGAAGCTAGCCGCTGCGCTCATAAACAATGAGCCTTGATAGCTCTGCTGCTGTGCGGCATCGACCATGCGGCTCAAGCAGAGGTTTGGGCTCCGGAGCAACAGCCGATTTCGGCGAAAAACAGGCGACGTCAGACAGAGCCGCTACAGAGGCTTCCATAGCGGTTTAATTGCCGTGTTGCTGACATCCGTCGCAGCCTATTGGTTTTCCAGAACTCGCTGGCCCGTCGCAATAAGGAAGCAGTTGCGGTTGCTTCGAGCGCGAACTGTGCTCGGCGTGCTGGCGCAAATAAGTGCCAATACGCTGCCCTGCAAGCGGCAAGGCGCTTTCTGCCTCGGCATTTGCATCACGTTCAGTTGGGGCCTGCGAAAAGCCAAGCCCAACACCGCACTCACCCTGAGAGGACTGTGAAGAGACAGGCGCCACGGCGCGGGAGAGAATGCCGCAGGCGGCAGGTCAGCCGACAATACCAGACTCTGTGGCGGACCCGTCTGATTGAACATGTTCACCGCCCACCAGTACGCAAGGTCACCGACGCTGCCACAGCGAAGAAACGGCTCGGTTTCGGCCATACACAACCGGCGACTTGGACTCGACGCTACTTGGAATGCTTCATCAGCAATAAGAGCAGAAAAATCCAGCAGACAGAACAACCTTCGGCTGCGCAAGGTCTTTGGTGCATGAAGTCGTCGCCATTTTGAATAGCGCGGTCCAGGTGGCTCGCAGTGCGGGATCGCTTTCCGCTGGCCTAAGCACGCGAAACGGAATTTCCACTCATCCGCTTCGTTATCCTCAGCGCGGAGATAGACTCCTGCAAGGATTGATTACTCATCGCTTTAACCATCTGCTAGTGGCCGCATTACGGGGACTTGCTGTATTAAACACTCAGAGCTTGATCAGTCTTCGATCAGTGGCTTGAGTGCTTTTATCGATTGCCCTCACGAAGCTCTGAAGATACGGGAATCTGACGTACCCACAGGACAACCATTACTGCAGCAAATATCTTCATAGCTCAGAACTTCAAATTCCGCAAAGTTCGAGCCGTCTCAATCATCGGGCAAGTTGCTGCAGGTGCGATTGATCATCTGCTCAATCTCGTTGCGCAACATGGTCCCGCTCCGGCGAGTGAAATATCTTGAGGGCGCTGTCGCCGTCATGGTACTCAGCCCTCATCGGCCGCTATATCCGAATCTGGCGGCGTCCTACCACGGCCACCAGATAGTTTTTTCGCCGTGTTGATCGCAATCGCGATAGACAACCCCGTGTAAAGGCACTGTCGCCACGGGAAATATTGGGCCAGTGGCACGGTAAAGCCTTGATAAAAGCTTCCTGCGCAACGTCCCTGGCCCTCATGGCTGTCGTGCACAAACGGGTAACCAGTGCGAAGATCTGTGCTGGTATTTAAGCCCAGGAGATCAACAGCTCGCTTGTCACGACGCTGAAAAACCCGTTTCGACAGTTGGCTGCCTCGATCGGTCTGCTCAGTCATTGAGCGGCTCCGAGAGAGCGGCGAAGGCTAAGCCCCGCCTTGTAGTGATAGAAACCCCGCAATGTAAGCAAAAGTTTCTCCCCCCTCGTCAGTTTCCGCTATATGAGCGGGCGGGCTTGTCAAACAGTTCCACGCACCTAATCCTTTATTCAGTGCAATCATAAGGCAATTATCGAGCTACCGTTGCGGAAACCTCTTGTAGCGCCTCGGGGTATTGCCTGACAGATTGCTTCTAAATATACTACGCCAAGCTTGCACAATGCCCCTGCTGAGCTGTCGCGAGCACCATGAAACACACGCACTGCAATATGACGATAACTGAAGTATCGGCAGCGGCGCTGCCGGGCTGACCCTAGGCTCTGCAATCTGGCAGAACCATATGCGCATTGGCTGTTATCAGCAAAAGGGCAAGCTTATCCGAAGGCTCGATTTCTGGGCCCAGGGCGGGTGTAGCAGCGGTGCTGGACGAATACCGACACGGTTGAACCGCGCATGTACAGACACCCTCGAAGCGGTGGCGGTTTTTATGTCACGAAAGATGCCCGTCAGGCAGATCGTTGGCACCAGCCGCGAGGCGATCGGCTGGCTGATCGAGCAGCGTACCCTCACTCGCGAGAACCACGCGAAGATGGCAAGCGAGATGTGATTTTTCATCTGACGACATGGAAGGCGGCCCATAGCCTCGCCGTAATCATTCAATGCTTGCTGAATGCCACGGTGCGGCAATTTTCCATACGCTGCCTGCTGCACGGCCCAGGCGCACCCAATATAGAGTTGCTGGAATCGCGTCGCGTCGATCTCATTAAACCCACGGACAAGCTGGGCCTTGCCGGGCGAGCGCTGTCTGCGCGCTTACATTCTCAATCGCAGCAGTGGCCACGTCGAACCTGCGGCAGCCCGTTTCACGGTGCTGGCCAGTTGGTGGCGCGAGCAGGTTTACCTGTATCAAGCAACCCCGACGGCGCCCTCCGGCGACGGCAATTTGCCATGGCCTGGCGGGCGGTTGCCCGGTGGCAACATGGAATTCAACCAGTTCCACCCACCTGCCTCTACCACCCCAAGGCCAAAAGCTTTCTGGTAACGCGGAGGCCCTGCGGGGCGAAGGTGCGCTGCTAACAAACTGCCCAACGGCAGCGCTTTATGCGCGTTTTGATCACGCGCCGAACTGGCCCCACGGGATATCGTCGCCCGGGCGATTGAACATGAGATGAAAGCGCCTGGGTCTTGGATTGTGTCTTTCTGGAATATCAGCCACAAAGCCTGCGGACTTTATTAGAGTCACTTCCCTACGGTGTATGAGCGTTGTCTGGCCGTTTCGGCCATCGACAAATTACCGGTGAGCCTATCCCGGTGGTAAACGCGGCGGCTCACTATAAACTGTGGCGGGGTCATGGTCGCGCCTAACGGGCGGACCGATCTGAACGCGCTCTATGCCATTTTGGCGAAACCATGCTCAAACCGCCTGCACGGCGCCAACCCAATGGCCAGCAACTCGCTGCTCGGAATGTATCGTGTATGGCTCGCTCGGCGAGTCAGGAATTCTGGCAGCAACTCCGACAAAAACAACCCCCATGCGGTCAATCCTGCCGCGCTGGGACGAAAGTCAGGTCAGCCGACTCGGACGAGGATGTGGATCATCTCGCACAACTGGGGAAGTTACGGGGCGTTTCAATGTGGGACTACGTGGGGATCGTTCGCACCAAGCAAGCGACTAACAGCGTGGCCCAAAAACACCGGTGGATATGCTGCGAGCGAAATCCACGAGTTCTACAGAATTACACGGTTAACCCGGCCTGCTTTGAACTACGCAACCTGGCACTGGTGGCCCGAAATCTGATCATCCAGTCCGCCATGCAGCGGCCGTGAGAGCGTGGCTGCCACTACTACACCCTGATTATCCGGCCTCGCTGAGGCTGAAAATACTTTCTGCAGCCACCCCAACGCTGGCCGCCTGAGCGCAAGCGCAGGCGCAACCGGCGCAGGGCCTCCTCGGCGCCGCGTCCGGGGGCAATACGACCGATTACCGGCCACAGCGCCCCGGCTCGCGCAAAACGCACAATACGGTCAGCAGCGGAATAGCGCTGCACAAGTAGGCTATCAAGACAGCAAGCGGGCGCTGGCCCTCCGGAGCATCACGAAGCAAGACCATGCATACCCGCTAGTCAAAACGCAGGCTCTGTTACGCGAACTGGCAATGCCGCAAGGCTGACCTGACGCGCATACCAGAGGGCATAACCCCGCAGCACCAGCATCATCCCCGCCGCCAGACTGCCAGGCCATGGGCACTGCGGTACAGTGCAAAAGACCGCAGCAGGGAAGCCAGCACCAATAACCACGCCCAGAAAGCGTGATGGCTTGGCGTGTAAAAAGCAGGTATCAGTTTGGCTGAACACGGTGCCAGTATCATCCTTACCATTCCGTTTTAAAGGTCGGGGTCGTCGGGCTCACTGCGCTGCATGAACCAGCCGAACATATCCTGATCTTCACAGGTCAGAACTTGCTGAAACGCTCTTTTGTCTGCGGCCTCCAGATCGCTGTAAGGCTTCTGCAAAAAAGGTAGCAGGAGACATCCAGCTCCAGCATTGCCGCGACGGCTGTGGCCAGAACACAACTTTCATTTCCTATATCGGCCGACATCAAACATCTCCGCAACGGATTGGAAAAGCGCCTGAGCGCAGCTAATTCATTATAGGCGCGGGCAACACGTG
>Ga0163217_1028059_pt1 | contig 10787 bp, 7 predicted proteins | sample SynspAceP_FD_185933 | JGI IMG/M metagenome (GOLD analysis project Ga0163217, IMG submission 185933) | Saline lake microbial communities from Ace Lake in Antarctica - Synechococcus sp. Ace-P (PacBio error correction) | ecosystem: Environmental > Aquatic > Non-marine Saline and Alkaline > Saline ...
AGAGAGAGATCCATTGTAAAACCTCTTCTTGTCCCTTGCCCCTATTTGTCCAATAAATGCACTAAATAGATATAAAATCCAAAAAACCCTTTTCTTCGAAAGCAAACCCCGGGTTTTTCTTTTTGGGGTTTTTTGGAATACTTGCGGGATTTTTTTGTTCCCCCCCCCCCCCCCCCTTTTTGAATTGCTTTTTTCCCGCCCGACAACTTTTTTTCCCGAAGGCCCCAAATTGTTCCCCATATGGGTGCCTTTGCCACCAAAACTCCCCGAGCTTGCAAAGGTTGGGGGATTATAACCCGTTTTTTTTTTTTTCTTTTTTCCCTCCGTTCAACATAAAAGCCCTACCTATCGTACATCTCCTTTCCCATTAGATGGCCCGCCCATAGGTTTTTTTAGATTAATCTCTTACCATCTTTTACCAAGTTCCCCGGCCGATGACGGTAAATATTGGTTCCCTCCTAATAGTTTAGTTTACATCGGGAAAATGAGTTCCCAAATAAAGGCCTGCTCCCCCTTTTAAGACAGCGGTGCAAACTAGTTCGTTGGTTCCGTATAAATGGATTTGGACTTCCGAAAATCAATTTTCCGTTTCTGGTAAATAGATACCCTTTGGGCGTTGAAAAAAAAGCGATTATAGTCTTTCGGTGGATTTTTCATAGGGTGGCGTGCAGTCCGTCGGTTAATATTTTAGGTAGGAACCCAATGCCTTCCACTCTCGACCCGTTGCCTGTAGATCGGGCCATTGCCTGATAAAGTTTTCCCGGAAAGACCGATGGGAAGAAAAAATGGCCGATGCCTGTCAGCTTAGTGCTATTATCGGTATTCCCTGCCGTCAACATTTCCAGCACCGTATGATTTGACGGGAGAAACCGTAGATACATATTCCCCTCCAATGGCCCCTTGGAATGGGCAGTTCGCCCAAAACCGAACGGGAACCGTAAATGCCTATTCGAATTGGTCAAAAGACAAACTGGTTTATTGTGATACTTTTTAACCCTAGAGATTGGAACAATAAAGCCCGGAGCTTCCCTTTCCATCCGACATCGAAAATGCCCTTTTCCAATACCTTGCCGATAGGTTTTGAACTTACCTTTCCAGGTTTCCTATTTCCTTTGGTTCAAGTTGGACATACATCTTTCCTTGACCGTTTGGGAACTCTCGTTTAAGTGTTTTCTGTCAACATTTTTTTTTGATTCCCGCAGTAAGATAAGCGGTTTAAGAGAATATATGGTTTTTTTGAGTCCTTTAATAAACGGAAGGATATTCCATTAAGGTTTTTGTCATAATCACTTTCCGAAGAGCAGTCCGTTCCGTTTTGGGGATTTAAGATGGGAATGTTTTGGAATGCCTCCTTAGATCAGTTTTTTGGATCTCTATTCCGAACTGTGTTTGCTGTCGTAATCGATTTCCGTTTCTTTAATCGCTTCCCGAAAATTCGGGACGTTTTTCTCCATCCTGATGTTTTGGCCCCAGCTCCCTTTCGGTGAACACCATACCCCGATCTATCATGATGGTATATCCTGATGACATCCCCTTTTCTGTCCAGTTATTTCGATGTCCTGATATTCTTAAGTACTTTCCGGTATCTGTGCGGACGGATGGACTTGAAAAGACCATAGGTAGTTTCTATGTGTTTTAGCAAAACGCTTTGCGGTGCATCGGAAGTAGCTTGGATTTGGAAGTTGGCCTCGAAGACCTTTTGTAGTTTCGGGCCGCCTCAAGCCTTCGGTGGCACGGTGGAGCCGTTGAATGATACCGGGTCCTGTACGCCTTTTTTGATTGTCCAGGCCATAGGCCACCCCTATCCTCCCGAATATGTTTTTGTTTGCCTTTTTCGATGTGATTAGGGCTTTAACGAAGTTTTGCCAGCTCCCCCGAAACTTCGCACTATGTGTGTTTTTTGGAGGATTCGCTGAAGCACATCCTGCAAATAGTACTCGTCCTGCTTGGGCCAGTGTTCCATCGCGACGTTGTTTCTGGGTAATGCTGTAGATCGTGTTCCCTCTGCTGTTTTTTGGTACGTGGCGGAGGGCAAGGCCGAACTTTTTTCAAGGTATCGTTGGGGTGGCACGTTCCTTCCCGTAACTATTGAAAATTCCGAGACCTTTTCAATCATCGTCCCACAATTGGTCGTTAATTATATGGACATGTTTCGTGGCCGTATCGGTGTGCCTTACCATTACAAGGCTGTTCGCCATAGCCCATTTTGCTCCAAATGTAATTCTGGAGCGCCTTTGAAGGTTTGTCTCTAGGTGCTCCCTAGGGGGAACAGGTTCAGGTAAATATGGGCATAACGTTTCTTTTGGTGCATTGGCGCTGTCCCTGGAAATGGAGTACGCTCCCGAAGAACTTTTGCGATACGTCCTGGGATACTGTTCCCATAGCCGAGTATGCCACATGCCCTCCTTGCCGAAGACATCTTCAGCATTCCGTGACAGCTTTCCCCATATCCTATCCTTCCTATCATGCCCGTTCGTTTCCTATTGTAATTTCAATAAGTGCGCCAGCAGTTCATTGGTCTTCGTATCCTTCCTCAAACCACTGTTGGGACTTCTCTGGTTCTTGAAAGTGTGCCAGTTTTATCCATTGGGTTGATGCTTTGCCTATCCTGTTCGATATGGTGGGCAAGGTATTGGGTTCGGCTAACTCTCCTTTTCCCTCCATCCATGTCCAACAACGAGCCTTCTCAGAAAGGGATTATCCGCCTTTCACCATATTCCAAGTATAAGATTCGCAGACATCAGCCTCAATTTATCATATTCCGAATCGTTGAACCGGAGATGACATTATGGTACGCTTCCTGTTTTCCCAATCGTTTTCGGCCTCTCTTTTTCCTTCGTTCCCATTGTTCTTTGATATTTTAGGCAACACTTCCGTAAGAAGTAGCAATTCTAAGTTACTTAGAATACAACTTGCCTATCCTTTTTCAAGATAAATATAGTTGATCGATATTGATATAACTATCTATAATCCATTTTTAACCTCTTAAAACAATGGAACCATTAATCAATATAAATGGATTACAGACAGAAAATTATATCTGGTCCAATATGGCCATTGACAAAATTAAGAATCAGGACAAACATCCATTTTTTCTTGGTAGGGGGAGAAAGCGTCAAAGGGGTATTTCTCCCCTTGTACTTTAGTGCGACCGAGGGGGTTGAAAAAACCAGTATTTGGAAAGATGCCGAAGTTATGGACGAAGTTGTCTGCTCTGGAGGAATCAAGGCGGAAGGTTTTCAAACTTCCGCAGGGCTTTTGGGTTGAAGCCCTCAAATAGATCTTACTATTTAAAGTCAGATTACCTTAGAATAAAACGGGCGAACCTTCTCGTCAGGATTACCCAAAATCCGGGCGCATACTGGGTATTACCTTAAAGGGAAACCAGACTGAGGATTATCTGTTCCCAAAACGATAACGAGCCAAAAGAACTAAACATATATCAAAAGTGCAAATCTACAAAAGCAGGAAATAAACGAACGTCTTATAAGATTAATACCCAGGAAAGGATGCGGGGATAGAAGCGGTATTTGCGACCTATTATATTCGCCATTCCTGGGCCAGGATAGCCAAGATAGGGGAATATCAACAGTGATTATAAGCGAAGGTCTTAGACCATAATTCTTAAAAGTACAGAAATTTCTTGAAAGCTATACCAACAGGTTAAGACGAAACCAATGAGCTTGCGGTTATCTTGAAGTCCCATTGGCTCAAGTAAAAGCCTGAATCTCAAATAATTCAAATACTGGTAACTTTCCAAGCCATCGACCTAGGGGATTAAGATTATTTTATTTACATTATTCTTACCCAATTTCATGTGAAATTTTTCACTTAATCAACTGACACCTTACATAAGCCTAAGAATTCGAAGGAAAAATTGTACTATTTTTAGGTAAAGCTTTGGCTTCAAAGTCATCTGATATAATTACCGATAATATCCACCTCCCTCAATTCAAAGGGGTTTATTATTTAGTTAAATACAATAGCAAATGAAGCCCTAAGAATTTTCCCAATTTTTCTTTAACCCAATTTTACTTCAATTCTTTTCCCTTTTAGTAAATTTTAATCAACTCGTTTTTAAGGGAAAATACTTAATCATGAATTCATCCAATCAATTAACGTTCCATATGTCACTAACCATCTTTTATCCTAAGATTTTTCAAACTTTTTAATCCAATCTTTTTGTACGTCCATATTCCTTTTGCGGACAATAATTTTATCCGGATAAATAATAAGTATGGTTCTTCCAACCGACATTTTCCCATCCCCCTTAAAAAATGCGCAGGCACCGTTTCTGCAGCGAACAAATGCACCGATTCAATTTCATATCAAGAGTAGGGCATTATATAAGCTCCGCATTAAAAGTTCCTTTTGCAAATTCCCCTACGAAACCTTTCTTGGTGTTATGTTATTCTTTACTGATAATGCGGCCAATGTTCTGCCGCTTCGACCAAAATTAAAAGTCCATACGGCCTGTTAGCCTAGTTGTCCCATTTACAATATTGACACGGAAATCGTATTTTTTGCACCCGCAACAATTAAATCGTCCCATATTTTCAGGGATAAGGGTTCCAACGGTAAGGCTAATGAGGAACAGGATAAATGTAAATCCCTGGCAATTCATCCCGATTCGGAACGCATAATGTGATGATGATCGGATAATCAACGCTGCAACCCCCAGTTTTATACAGGGCTTGTCCTATCTCAAATGGTTTTGCCAGATCATTAGGTAAATCGACCATTTCCCTTGATTCTTCTCGACTCCTGTTAATAGGGTTAAACGGTAAATTGGTCAGAGGTTGTGGATAGTTGTCGCAGCTATACCCAATTTTATATCCATCATTGCTGCAAAAAATAACACATAATTTAAGGTGAACTCCTTTGCCAATTAATTTCACTCATCGGTCTATTATCATTTTTCTCAATAATTTGGTTATAATAATCATCCATTTTAATTGCCAATTGATCATGTATATCCATTGGGCAATCTTCCATATCTCATCATCTCATCGCAATCCCATAATTTTCTAAACCAATTTTTTCTCTTCACGCAACATTTTATTCCAGGTACTAAAAAGGGTGTTGGGTTCGTATTTTTTTGGGCCTGGAATGTTTAATTTAAAGAATCCGCCGATTTTTCCAAATCCATTCAATACGGCCACGTACAGGTCAAGATCTTGAATAATATTGCATTGGCCATTTTGGGTGCTATATCCTCACCTGTTTCTTTGGCTTGAATCCATGACCTATATATTGGTATTCCTACTTGGCGGCGGACATCCCCCTAATTCGGTTCCATCGATAATGATTTTTTGTTCTAATTTTCTGAAATTCACCTTTCGGATTCATATGTCACTTCCCACCCATCTGTTCCTTTCAATACTTTTAAGGTAGAATTTATATATTATATGCAGGTTGGATTCCTTAGAAGTCATTTTTCTTAAAATTCAAAACCGACCCTGGGGCTTCACAAAGAACATCGCTTACCCCCAACTGTCCTTTTAAACTATCGCGGTGAACCATAAGTAACTCTTGATCAATTCACTGCCTGAACTCCTCACATAACCTGAACGCAATTTATAATTGCCACATTGGCGCTAACCCGGCAGAAGTAAGCATAATACGCCACAACCATGGGGTCCCCCCTCTTCCAATATTGTTGTCTTTATTCCCATGGCGCGCAGATTGGTTTCCGCCCATTGTTCGCTTGCTCCACCACCAACTACCATACTTCACATTGGCTTCAAGTGTAAGATTGTTGAATGGGCGTAACCACCCAAAATAAGAGAATATAACAATAAAAACTGCTTTTTTCATAGTAAAAACTATTTTTTTTTCAAAAATCTGTGTTGCTTTTGTTTATGGCCCTCTGAGGTTTCCCAACAATTAATACAAAGCTTTGGACAATGGAAACACCTTTCCATTTTGCCGCCTTTAAACGATAGCAATACCTCTCCCCCTGACGCATTTAAATAGCCATACCACTCTTTGTTTCTTTATCCCTTAAAATGTTAAACGTAATAAGATTCTTACTTTTTCAAACCTTCAAACACTCCTTATTGCCAGTCAGTTTGGAACCCCCTTAACAAGCTTATCATGGTTTCTAATCGTACCCACCTAAAGTTTTTGAATCCCATTCCAGTTGCTGAGGAGGACACCCCTTATATCCAAAATAAAATACCTCCATAAGTCTTGTCCCAAGAATATTGCCGGGTCTCAAGTACATGCTTACGTTTTATCTATAAGGTCAAATTTCTATTTAACCGCAACCTAAATCTAAAAAACCACATTGAGTTCAATGGCAATGGCCAGGGTTCATAGGCGACCTTCAAAGGAATCGGAAATTCACCTTCAGGGGTTACATTCTCCCAGCACGCAGTTTGGTATTTCTTCCACTGTAAAAAGTGTTTCATTAATTTTGAATACGGCGTCTCGAATGATATTATCCACAACTTCCTTTTCAAGCAGACTGTTCTATCTCATAGACACCAGATTGCACAAATCTTGGCAAGGCAAGTTCTCAGGGTGGTCTGGTTACCTGAAATGTTTTATCGTATTTGCCTTGGATGATCCTTACGCTTTTAGAATCCTAATCAAATGTCGTTTTTTGCATAATTTGATAATTGTTCATTATCCACCGCTAAACTTAATTGCCCCAAAGGCCATAGCCGCAAAGGTGTTTAAAAGATCATTGTAGGGTTGCACATGGCCGACCGTTTCTGGTTTAGGCTAAAAATACCAATCATAGTCCCATTGCTGTTCCGTTACTCCCTCCAGAATTCAGCCATGCAATGCAACATTAAAGCCACTCAGGGTTTTTTTTTCGAAACTTTGTTGTAAAGCATGGCAAAAAACCAAACTTGACGTGGCTTGCCAGCCAGATAACTTATCCGTATCGGTATACCTTGGCCAGATTCATCCAAACACGTAAAAATAACCTCCAATTCTGATCCAATGAATTTTCCATCCAAAATGGAACAACGATTGTAAACATTCCTTCCTTATTACTTTTTCGGCCACCCGCCAATAATCAAAAAATCTCATCTCCTTATAAAAATTGATTTTTAATTTCTGTTTCTTGATATCCTGTTTGTACAAGGTGGCCTGCTTGGAATAGGAGGATTTGTGGACCTCATTAAATGTTGAAACTCGAAAGTGAGTCGCTTTTTCAATTCCGGCCTTCTTGGCAGATCCAATTTTAATTCCAATTTTATCCCATTTATCGGCAAAAATTTTGTGGCAATCCCTGTCATAAGGATTCAGTATTTGGTCAAACATTCTAGACCAAACTCCTCGGCCAAAGTTTATTGACCTTTAAAAAAAAATTTCCTATTTTTTTTTAGCTCATCTATAGCACATCCCCATGTCCTGAAAACGCAGATATCGACGCCCTGATTTTTCTGAAAAGATTTGGCGCCTTCGGCCCTGATGTGTTCAGGGAAACTCCGGTTGTCCTATTTATTCATTATTATATTTGGCTGAGTGTTCCTTGACCACCATCTATATATGGAGAAATCATTGTGGGCACCCATTTGGAAAGAGTTTTTACAATTTTCCAACAACGAAAACAATTTTAATTGCTGGACTTGTTATTTCTACTTATCTCATGGGAAAATGTACCAACCCTTGAATGCGGGATAATTCCATAATTCCTTTTCTTCCAACCTCGTCTATTACCGTGCTTATTTATTTGCGACCCCTTCTCTTCATCATATCCCCATTTACCCATTTTTTCCCGGATCCATATAATCGAATAAAACTGTAAGTCCATATTTCCTCACTTCAACTCAAAACATTTTTAATAAATCGGTTGAAGAGCCCGCTAAAGCTCCCACTATTTCGCTCTTACTAAATAACTAGATAAACATCTGAATCCCGTTAGGATTGATTAGTAATAAAGTTTATTGATCAGACACTTTATTCTTTTGGGATAGTATATTAAGTTTCAATTAATATTCCACCCTCATTCAAAATTCCGGGAGAGCGACATGATGGACAAAAAGCGTAGTTGGGATAATCGATTTAACAACTCAAATGAAAGATAATGCAACGCTGCGTCCCATAATTCTTTCATGAGGTTTTTAAAAGTCATTTGTAGCCGCACTTCCATCCTTTTCTGCCCAATTCTGATGAAGAAATATCATGACCTTATTTCATCGCGAAAGAGAAGTTGTGTTATGCAATTTTTTATAACTATAAAATAATACGTTTTAATTGTTGATACATAATTCTTTTTGGTTCACGTACCGTTATTTAAAGTAATTGTACCACGTTCCTTTTTTTCGAGATAATGATGTAAAATAAACAAAATGACAACAGTACATGTTTTCTGATATTTGTGTCATTCTGTCAAGAAATACAAGCGGTGACTCATCATTTGTCATTTGTCCTAAATGATTCCTAGTCGACCACCGTTTAAGGCATCTCTCTTTTAAAGTCCTACATTTCGTGTTTTGAAACATGAGTTCTTATCCTTAAAATCAATAAGCTTTATTTCTTTTTACAGGTCCCCAAAAACCTCCGAGAGGGGTATGCTTTGTAATAGAATTGCTTTAGTACGTTGTCTATGGTACCCTATCTGGTTGGTCAACAGGTTGCATAAAACAGGGCCAAGAAAGATATCAGGGCTAATATTACGGGAGAATATAAGGAATATAGTCAATTATTTCTGGATAAACCCATTTACGTTCAACTCAAGTGGTATTATAGCAATAGCACAATTCGATTCCGGGACAAAAAGCCAACTTCGGCATGTACCTAATCATAGGAGGTATATGACTGCAATGAACGCCACGGGTCTCGTGAAACACGCATAATAAAGCCACGCTAAAAAAATAAGATCCAACGATTGGTTAGATTACGGATTAGGAACTCAGCTTATCGATAGGCCCAACCGAATTAGTGATTGAATCTGTTATCCAACCGGGTCACAACTATTTAAGGAAGTTATCAAAGAGCCCGAAACCTGACACCTATCTATACCAAACTAACTGGCTCATGCTATATGCGATAAGTTTTTCTGTTATAAGCCTCAAAGGGTTACATTAATTTTTTTTATACAGAGTCGTTGTATAGATAATGGTCGTGCCGCATTATTACAAACGCGCAAAAATGTAAACCCATTGAATGCGCTACATAACGCCGGGCCAATATGAAAAAGGTCCTTTTACACAATATGAGGCAACAAAGGTTTGTATGGAGACCATTGGACAATACCCATATATTCAAAATTCCATATCCCTGACCACGCCATCGCCTGACCATATTCACACGGTAACTTAATTATATTCTCTCGTGATCGCTAAAACAGTGGAGGCCGAAAATCAATTAAATACGGGGAATGAAATAAACCAAAGGGGTAAATTCCGCATATATATGACCGCATCCGAAGTCGAGTTTCTTTGCTAGATATAAATGGTTGATACGTTGCATATCCGTAAACTCGGAGTTAGACTTTAGGTCCGTCGAGCCCCTTGCAAATACAGTACTCATTTGTAGAGAGGTCAAGAACATTCAGCTCAAATCTCTAATACAAATAGCACGTCCTGTAATAATACCCTATATCAGAAAAAGTAAGAGTTTATAATCCAGAACTCTCGAAGTTTCTGGTAAACGTTCTGGACCTTATCCAAGCTTAGTGTTTTCCACTCTGGCTCAATTGCTCCTCCGTCAGGTGGGTGGGCAGGCAGCCACTTGTTACACAGGCGTTACTTGCTATAAGTCACATTAGATGCACCCAGACGAACACAAGCTATGCGTCAGTTTCCAAACTGAAATTAACCTCTGTACTTACCACACTGTACATTCCCACCTTTAAGATGGTGTAGAGTGTCCGTCTATATCCAATGATGAATCAGAACGCATTAGGTACTTAGCCTGCAGGGAGGTGCAAATGCAAGCGCTAGAATTATATCCGAGAGAAAGTCTTCGCAGAGGTCCAAACAGTTAGTTAGCAGACTATTACGCCAATTCACTCGCCAAGGACTCCACAAGAATGAGGCATCTAGTTAAACCCATAACACTGTACCTACCGCACTTAATGATAATCCACGATTATGATGTGCCATAACGGGCCCCCTTTTACATCCATACACGGAATCTAAAGGTGTTATCCATTCGCGCACGGTCATGAGCGTGGATCTTCGCATTTCCTAATAGCAAAGGGAAAATCATGAGCAAAAATTTCTGCGTTACCATCACATGGCCACAGCACAAGGGATCACATGCACTTTTTTCATTCCTAAACAAAGGTAATCGGTTACCGGGCCGAGGTCACACATGTTCCAGATAATCGAACATTTCGCAGAAGCGTTGGACAATCTGCCTAAATAGTACCTAAATTTGGATTGTTTCATGTGACCGACTCAAAATACTGATCCCAAAAAGTAAGGATTCTATAATTTCTTGAGGCCTTTTTAGACAGGTAAAATAGCAGAAAAAGAGTTAGTAACTGAAACTAAAGAGTAATGACATATTGTGAAATTAGCTCAATCCCAGGATAATCCATGTTTGTTTTGTTTTTTGTGGTTTTGGTTTAGAAATTATAATGTTTATTCCATTTGTCGAAGAAGCAACTATTAATCCTTCATAGAAAAAAATAGACCTCTCCGTTTATTACCCGCCCGTTCTGTAGGGTTTTTAAGTCATAGAAAATTTTTAATAAGTTTTCTGAGAAGGTCTTTGCGTCCGTTCACTTTGTATTCAATACCACCCTGGAAAAAGACAAACTGTCATTTTTTCGGGGAATGAATAGGGCCAGTGTGTTTTCTAATGTATCTTGTAGTTCA
>Ga0163217_1010592_pt1 | contig 10786 bp, 6 predicted proteins | sample SynspAceP_FD_185933 | JGI IMG/M metagenome (GOLD analysis project Ga0163217, IMG submission 185933) | Saline lake microbial communities from Ace Lake in Antarctica - Synechococcus sp. Ace-P (PacBio error correction) | ecosystem: Environmental > Aquatic > Non-marine Saline and Alkaline > Saline ...
CACAAAGGGAAAAAGGGAGGAGGATTTGGGCCAAAAATAAGTTCCCAAAATTTTCAAGCCCACGAACCCCCAATCTTAAAAAAACGGTGTTTTTTCCAAATTTGACCTCGCCTTTCGCTTCAAAAACCGATTTTCAAAAAAATTCTTCATGAAGGAATAATCATCCCAATTGGTAAAGATTGGCAAAGGTTTTTTTTGGGGAGGTAGCCCTGTTTGAACTGAACATGGTTTGGTTTTCAGAAGCGGAATTGAAAAATTTTGACTTTACGTTTTCTCCGAAAATCTCCAAAAACGTAAGGCCGGGTCTAGGGGCGGAGGGCCAAGCGGAAAATTCGTCCATTTGGGTCCCGCATAGAGGTCCCAGCGAAGGGTCCAGCATCGCTTGGCTCTTTTTGATCTTGGTTTAAAAGGTTTCCAATCAAAATCAAGGGTTTTTGATTTTTTTTTAAGATCCTGAATGGATTGACTGTGGCCAATTGAAATCAGAAAGTACAAAAACAATTAATTGAAAAGGATATTTTTTCAATAGAATGGTTGTAAATTGGGTTGTAAAACAATATCTAAAAAGTAAAAATACTGTCTACAGCCATTAATAATGTTACTTAAAAATAATTTAAAGTCTCCTGAAATAATTCATTCCTAGAAACCAAGAAGTAATAAAATTCAAAGTTGATTAGCCAAATAATTCCAAATCATGAAAAAACTACTCATCACCCTATTTTATTAAACTCTTTCTCCTCATTTGGACAGCGGGAATTTGATTCCTTCATCTCGGGAGACATAAAAGTAAACCCCAATTCTCCACGCACGCTGTACTCGGAATTTTCAAGGCAAAAACTATCTAATGTCGAATCCTTATGGTGGTGCATCTGTTTTTTGATGGTCAGAACCCGAAGCCTGACCTTAGTGGTTGATCAACAGATAATCCCACGCGATCATCACACCAAGAAACACTCGGGATTTAGATCTAAGTAAAATGCGAATCATAGTTGCTCCAAAGGTCAGTTTGCGGATTGCCTTTCCAGCTGGGTCAGGAAAAATCCATTCAAGTCATGAATAATGGCCAGAACAGAATTTGATTTCTGGATGACTATTTTCAGCGATTCCTATGTACAACTGGCTGAAACGGATTGATAGCAGACACCCCAAAGGAAGAGGGAATGGTTACATCCTCGAACTTGGAGGAAAGAAAGTTTACCTGTCTCGGAGATACGAAGATATTCCCGAAATGCGTGCTTAACTGGAATCGATGTGGCATTCCGTCTGTATGATCTCACCATACACCATGGATGTAGATCAAGCTTGCAGATGCAGTTTTCAGCCCTTCAACCTGCCATTTCTACCCGTAATCACTTAGAGGTGGGGACGGTTTGGCTGATGTGGAAAAATTCAATCCAACAGTCAACTCCAAAAGCACCCGGAGTAGAGGTAGACTTAGAAAATTGGTATCCTGATTTTAAAGCATCCAAAAATAAAAAAGGAGTTTTTCACTGCCTTTTTTTTTCTGCTTTTTTTGAAATATAAATTTCCAAGTTCAAAGACTAATTCTTAACCGTCTGCTTGTGTTTCTTATCCAAGTATTCAAATGACTATGTCCAAGCGCCACTTCGTACCAACTTTTGCTTCCCGGTATAAGCCCCAATTGTTTTAATACTGCCAAAATCCATCGCCGCACATCCTGGCTACTTTTTCGGGGTTTTTTCTCTTGGCAAGGTTTTGTCGTTTCACCCGATCATTTTTAAGGTTAAAAAAAGTAAAAGTATCGTGGGGGCACTCAAAACAAAACAGCTTTCATTCAATGCCTTGCCTGCTTTCCAGCATAAGCCACACAATAAAAGGGCGCTGAATCATTTAAATCATTTTTTTCTTCCTCCCTCCACACCATCGCCTTCTAGAAAGCCTCTGCCTGATCTGAGAGCATGTAGTATAGAAAGTGTCTCCTTCACGCAAATTGCCATTTTCAAAGAGAACTGCCGACAGGTCCTACCCATCTATTTCCCCCGAATCGGAAAGGAAGTTCCGCCCGACTCAGCTTGCAAAATGTAGGAAACTCATCCATTTTGAGTTGCCAAGTCCTCAATACACTTGACTCAGAGCGCCTATCTTCCTTTCCACATGCGACCAGTAGGCACTCGAACCCGCACCTTCGAAAGTATAATTGCTTGCCTTCTCTGGTTCCAACAGCAAACCGCGGCCGAACCTCCATGATCTTCCATCACCACCAAGGACATTGTCAGAGGAAAAAGACGATCAGTGTGTTTTCCAGTATCCTTTTTTCCTCCAATTTCTTTAAAATCTGACCTTAACACTCACAATCAATCTCCTCGACACATCACCATAAAGTCCACGAGCAGATGTTGCCCTGAAAGTCTGGTGAAGCATAGATCGTACGTGGGGTTGATTTTTGTGCGCGAGATAAGCGAAATGGTTGAATTTGGATCTGTTGATCGATAATTTCAAAGACTCCCGGTAATAAACTTTTGGTCGTGTAGGTCTGAATTCGGGAAAATTGAATTCTTCGACTTCATTTGTCCCGCAATGTTAGAACTATACAGAAGCCAATGTCATTGGAATAGGGAGATCCCAAAATATTGTCCGCGAAGCCTTGATTTGAGTTGGCAGGAATCGCTCCCCGATGGTCCATGGTGCCATTTGCCAACAGCAGCAGTTTTGAAATAACCTTTCCCTCAGGATTTTCTGCAAACGTGATTTCTTCCGGATCATTCCGGTAAAGCTTTCTGGAAAAATAGCTGCTTAATGTCCCATCCGTTGAGCATTCCCAATAACCGTCAAAAAGACCTGGTCGAGAAGGACTACAAACAGGTGAAGCGGAAAGAAAGGAGGTGAATTTGATTCCTTCAAATTTTGCGATTCGGTCAATAATTGGGAGCTTGATTTATCCGTGGGCCCAAAGGCTCCAAATATGCATCGGTCAGCCCGCAAATCACAATCTTGTTGGGGGTAAAAAAAAAGGAAAAAAATTGGTTTAAAATACATATTGGATAGTAGATTTTTGATTCTTCGGCCTCCTTTCCCTTGGCAGGAAAAAAGCAAAAGAACCAGTGCAAAAAGAGGAAAAAATCGATTTCATAGGCTGTGGGGTTTAGCCTATTAATTTAACAGAAATTATCTGAGAAATCAGCAGTCGCATGCTAAGATCGACTTCAGTGATCGGTCGATTCCGGCCTTTGGTTTCCACTGCAGCAATGGCCATCTACCACTTCCCAAAGCCTGAACACTTCTCCATAAATCGTATAATTCTGATCCAAATGGGGCTTCCTGGCCGATTTCCCTTATAGACTTGACGAAATGCCGATTCCGGATCACATAGCGTCAATTTGTATAGTTATCCACAAATTTTTGACAGACTATTCATTGAGGGTTTTTACCTTGGATAGTATCCTTGATCGTCCTTGCCTTTTTTCAAGCGTTGAATCTAAAAGTGGCTTATTGCTCGAATCTTTACGGCAATAGTGTCTCGCCAGCATTTTTGTTGATCTACCCTCATTAGAATCAGCGAACTGGTCGGTATGGATGATCCCCTGGACTGATGTAGACTGTGTTGCTACTCGAAGCTCGCTCGGGATTTCCTGTTTTGCGGCAGCATACACAAAACTCCTTTTTTGTGGAAAAGATTCGGACGAACTTTCCGCGAATCTGATAATTCAAATCAGATCCTCCGAGGCGCGACTGTATCAGTGGCAATTTTTACTTTGTGTCCCCTGAACCTTGAATCATAAACCCTTTGATGACGAGGAAAAAAGGCGATCGTAGGTTCCCTGACTCTCCACAATTTGATAAAGATTAAATCCCGGATGGAGGCGGTGGTCTCGTCATAGAGGCGAAGGACGATCGTTCATAGTTTGGGTAGTTTAATTCTACTTCCGTTGGAGATTTGGAAATTGCTCCCAAAAGTCCAAGTCAATAGCGCTAGATATAAAATGGAAACAAATTTTTCATAAGCATATAATTTTGGGGCGCTCTCCGATGCTTCGTCCCTTGCTTCGTAGCTATAAGTCAAGCGGATCAAGGCCGGTTCTGCATACATTCTTCCCAAAAACTGAAGCCCTGCTGGTAGATTTCCTGAGCTGAAACCCATAGGAACCGTGAAAGGCTGGCTGACCGGTAGCAGGTGCAATGATCTGTGAATTATTATCTCACCCCCCGACCCACCCCCCGATATTCGCCTGAATTTATCATCAAGGCTTGGGCGATTTTATTCCAAGAAGGATAAAACCAATGCATCTAACTGAAGTGAGTCCATAGTTCTTTCTAATGCCCTCGCGGTAAGCAACTCTCTTCGCCTCATCTCATAAGCATGATTGCCACAAGGAATTTTCAGGGTTCCTCTCCTTTGGGTATTTCCGGCCATAGACTGGCTATGGCGATTGCGATATAAATCCCTGACTCGTCCCCAACTCGAATTCCATCATCATAGCTTGCTCCATTGGTATCTCGCTCACATATGTCGGAGGGAAATCTTCCAACTCAGTTCGAAAAGTAGGACACCATATTTGATCTTGTCTCAATTGCTCCAAATTCGGGTACGCCCGAGATCCACAAGGACAGCACTAAAAATGTAAGAATAGGCTCCCATGTCTTTTTAAAGCTTGGTTGAAAAGTGCGGAAAATCTCAAGGTAAGGATCTTTTTCACTATCATGCCGTGGAATACGCCGTATTCTTTGCTCCCTTCAGCCCATCTTTTATCCAAAAAACTGTAAAATAATCAGTTTCTGCTTTTCCTTCCGATAGGCTGTCAAATCCATCTTTAGGGTCGATCCACCCATGACTTGCAGGAACTCTAGTAGCATCTTCCACAACTTTTGACCATTGGGCCTACGAACATCATTTCGGAGGTAAAGCGGACGATTCCTCCTTCGGCTGACTATTAGGCCCAAGGTGCTAGAAAACGCCTACCAAAGCATAATGCGAGAAGGGCCTCGAATGGAATCCAGTGTCTACTTGTTCCCCAGGCCCGATTGTACTCCAGATTAGAGGCAACTGGCGGCAGCAGTTCCCTTTCCGCTCGATCCGGCTGGGAACATAAGTCCAGATTATAGGGGTTCTAGCGTTCCGGGCTGTGGAGCTTTTCGGAGTGACATGGGGCGAAAACAGCCATTCCGTTCATATTTGGGATTTGGCCTAAGATAAATTGCGGGCCAGCGGCCTTTCCGCAGTTATTTTGGATGAAATAAGGGCATGGTCAGGATATAAAAAATTCCGGCCGAACGCAAGCGAACGCGCTGTCGTGGGCCATTTCGCTCGTATTTGATGTTGTCCTTTTGACGAATCATCGGAAATTCTGCATGTGGTACGAAGGATTCCAGTTTTCTTTATACCTCGGCATCCAAAGCGTTTTGGCGATTTCAAGGGCTTTTGATTGATGATCGTGAGGGCATTTATTTGGGGATTAATGGTGTCGATCCCTTGCCAAAATAAGAAGCGACTAAGATCCTGAGAGTGAGGCTTCCATCGACATATCATTTCGTGTATTTTCTTGAAAATAAAAGTTTCCTCAAAATCAAGGTTGATTTTTGTGTTTTTTCTGGAAGGCAGGGCCAACGCAAAAGTAAAAGAGAAAATACAGGCAAGAACAGTTGTTCATAGTTGCTGATAAATTTAGTTGTTAAACTAAAATCTTTTCAATTTCTCACCACCGTCGCTCCAGTCTTACCTCACCAGTATGCTTGGTGCGTTGGGGGTCGAGAAGAGTAAGACCAAACTTCCTCCTCTGCAATCGGATATAATGCTCAACTCTCTGGGATATATCAGCATTTTCGCCCCTCATTCAGGTAATAACTTTCCGGTCTCGAAACTCGATTCTCAAAACGTGGCCTTTGAAAAAATCATGAATGCTCGTCTTTCGCCTTGTGATCAATGCCAAAACAAATTCTCCTTTTGACTTTAAGTAGGTTTGACATCCTGATCATAATTAAGTTCGCCGATAAGTCTTTGGGGCTCCAAGTTCTTGAGTCAGATTCAAATTTTTCGTGAGGTTGACTTTTGGTTCATAGAATAGTGGAAGGAAATAATGAAGCTCTAATTTAGGAGGAATATTAGAATTAGGGGTATCAAAAACCTATAGAAATGGTTTTATCCATGTACCAAGGGGAGATCCCTAATTTATAACCCATAACACCAAGTGGGGACCGTTAGCCCCACCACAAAGCATAAAATATCAAACCGAGTGTTCAAAGATTGAAGAAGCTGTATCTCGAGGTGTAAAGCAGCAAGAGTGCGACACATCTTTTGTAAGAGGAAAAGGGTCATTCAGTTTTTGTTTAATTTTGGGCCGAATTGATTTCAATCGGAATTTGTGTGTCTCCAAAACAAAGAGGATTCAAATTTTCTTACGAGATTATAGCGGTTTTGCCTATCCGACTGCTACGGATTAACGGTCAGGCTAGAATTCTAGAACCCAGGTCGGGGCGAATAAAATTTATCCTTTTGTTCACAAAAAAAAATATTTTTTTACGTACTAAATTAATCCTTTAAAATACGCATGAAAAATTTAAACTTTCTAGCACTGCTTCCTATTTTGCCTTGACTGCCTGCTCGGAGAACAAAAAATGATTCCGGATAAATAATAGTGGGAGAATGGGAATTAGTCTCATCTTCAAACCCTTTGGACTGGTGAAAAAATAGAAGGGGAGGATCTATATTAAGACAAACTGTACCAGTTTCGACGTGATGAAAATTCACTAAAACTCAGCAGAACGAAGATGGAACTCTCAGGCATCAGGTACCGCTATCCACTGATAAGGCGGAGCCCGACTCCCGATTCTGAACAATCAGATTTTAACCTGATCCTAAACTTTAACTGACGGAGATCAATATTGCGGAAGCTGTTATGGCTTGAAAAAGAACTAAGGTCTACTTAACCGCGTTTAACAAACAGAAAACAACTCAGAAATACCCTGGGCCGAATGTGACGGTCATATTTCAACATTATGATCGGAAGTAAAAGGAAAACCCATAGAAATTCTATACTCATTCGAGGAATGCAATAACTCCGAACGCCAAATTGATTTTTTTTATTGAATTGGAAGTAGAATTCTTGCGCCTTCCTCACTACAGGATCAGGTTTTAAGCAGCATAGTATTTCCCAGTCTAAGGCTAATCGCAATAGCTTAGGGGTAGTTTGCTTTTTCAACTAATATTTGCCTGTGATTAGCTATTAATAAATATGTGCACTGTTCAGTAAAATCATCCCGTTTGTTTTTGCTGCGACACTAGCTAATTCATGCTTATCTGCTTGTGGCAGTGCTCTGAAATTCGATCCATGCAAGTGACGGCTAACAGCTTTTCAAGTCCCTGTGAAAGCTCAAACAGACAAGCACTCAAATATCACGACTGCCTGGGGCGATACTTAAAGCCGCGGTTATGATGGTGTATTGCTATTTCCAGGGATTTAACTGGACTTCCGGTCTGATTTATGGGAAAGAAGTACGCATAGAGGAAGCTGGAAGGAACGCTTTGTGGTCTTGGATAAAATGTCATCGGAGACAACACCAAAAAGATCGGATATCTATATATGGGTAAGATGTGGCCAAAGCCCGAGAATGGGAAGCCAAAAGGTCACCGATTAGTTTGGACATCCTAGAGATTCGTACATGATTTTTTATTTTAGAAGCCAATAAAATTACAAATTTCGCTTACAAAAATGAAAGCGTAGTTGCTCCAGTACAGCTGCGGGCAAGAAGAGAAAGCATCGTAGATGCGGAATTTTTGTAGCCAAACAGGTTTTCAAAACCTGTGGTTATAGATAAAATGAAATAACGTTTCCCGGGGTTTTGTGGCCGAGGTCGATGTCAATCGGAATTTGATAGTTTCGGCCGAAAACGTAGAGATGGTAATAATAAAGAGGTTCGACGAGACCACCTTCTGGGAAATTATAAATTCCTGAAGATACTTATAATGCGTAATGCAATTACGCTTAGCTAACTACTCTAACACCTAGCGGCGGATCGAACAGCTGGATTATCAGAAAAGCCATCGTAGAGTTGCGGAATTTTTGTAAACACAGGTTTCACCTGTGTTATAAAATGCAAATAACGTTTTCCGGGTTTTTGGGCCGAGTCGATGTCAATCGGCGATCTGAGGATTCTGCCAAAACGAAGAGAATGGCAATAATAAAGAGTTCGAGAGACACCTTCCCTGGGAATTAATAAATTCCTGAAAGATAATTAAAGCGTAGATGCAATCTACGCTTAGCTAACTACTCTACACACCTAGCGTGCGGATCGAACAGCTGGATATCAGAAAGCATCGTAGATGCGGAATCTTTTGTAGCCACAGGTTTTCAACCTGTGGTTTAATAAAATGAATAAACGTTTTTCCGGTTTTGGGCCGAGTCGATGTCAATCGGGATCTGAGGATTCGCCAAAACGAAGAAGATGGCAATAAATAAAAGAGGTTCGAACACCTTCTTGGGAATTATAATTCCTGAAGATATTTAAGCGTAGATGCAATCTACGCTAGCTAACTAAGACTACTACTCTACCCCTAACGTATGCGGGTTTGAATCCTGTCTATGCTACACAATAACAAAAAGGGTGAAGAAATCTATCTGCAATTCTTACCCTTTGAAAATTTATTTTCTCCCAACTTTCTAAAAGCTTTTCAGCTACAAGCTCTATGAGGCACGGGTTTGTCCCTGTGATCACAAACCATCTTCTACAGCGGTAAGATGCCCAGTCTCACCCTTGGTAATTCCCTGCCGGCTGCTTTGCAGGCATATCTTTCTAACTAAAAATGGAACACACATCGTGTTAATATGTAACGGCATCTTCCTCACTGTTGGTGAATCCAGTTTACCTTTTTCCGTCTTGTAAACCTAAAAAGGAGTCCCATTTCTACATTTTTTGTAATGCTTGAAAAATAGCAGGGTGGCAGTGAATATCCAGCACTTAACAAGGTTTGTTGTTTGGTAGAATGCTTCATATTAGTGCCAATTGAGTCTTTGTCTTCTTCTGCCAAAAGTCCACAATGGGCGCATTGACCTCTGGAATAAAATACCGCATCGTAATGCAGCTTGATTAACAGTTGCTAGTTTATTGTTTTTGACACTAATGGTCTTGAGTTTCTTTATTCCCGCCATAATACTCACGTAGCTTGGGTTGTTTGTGAGTCTGGAGGTTGTGCTTTAGGATCGATTAGGGTTGACCAACCTTTGGTGAAGCGATCGGTCCACTTCTACTCCTTTAAATCCTTGGAGCAAATAGTATGGGAAGCTGCAAATTCTTCAACCCTAAAATTCTGTTTCTCTCTCAGTAATTCCCCAATTCGTTCATGACTGGTCAATACAAATAATACCTTTTTCATAATTGTGTGTTTTTGTGGGTTTAGTGATGATTATCGTATCAAGCTGTTCTTCTGTTGTTTGTGTATTTTCACTACTGCTGACAGTAGGCAATTCCTTCTAGTAGAAAGGATAGCTTTTTCCCTTCGATGTGATAATTACACAAAAAGCAAAATAGGCGTATCACCTACCAAAAAAAATTGATGTAGTGGTTAATAAAAAATTACTGGAAATTTTTTTCGAATTTCCCTGCTTAAGCTTTTCCGTCATGATACCTAAAATAGGATGCAATGTGATAAGTTTTTTACACTTTTGTTCTATCGTAAGGATAGTGCTGATAAATGACGTGTATCGTTCTTTTCGCTGTGAGGGAAAGGCCAGAAAGGATTCTATGTTGGCAAAGCGCAAAGCCCTTTTCCATTTTTTTTCTGAAGAAAGTCTTCCACTTAGGGATGTCATCCATAGAGACCCTTTCCAAGCTTGATTCGGGATACTTTATAAACAGTACGTCCTGAATACATTCTATAAGTCATCACGGCCTTTCGGAGGCCAGTAAAAAATGCCGTATAATCACTTATCCACCAGTCCTTAAATAGCAAACTGTAAGGTGGTGTTCTTATCCGGATTGGATCTATGGAAAAACGTTCTAGACAACCATGCATACACATAATATTGATTGTGGCACTACTTCAGCATCAGCGTTAATAGTGTTTTCCTTTTTTTCAGATTGATTTTTCTCAAAATTTCCGCTGCAATCGGTTTACAGCTTCTTTTTGGAAAGAGTAAATGTCCCTGAAAATTTCTAATAAAAGGGAGGTTTCGATAATTCCATTTATCTAGTGGCTTGAATTTCGACTCGCGAAGGACTAATTCCCTCTCTTGTCCATCTGCCAAGTTACCCGTTCGGAACTGAATTCGAAGCAAATTTCAAAATATCATAAGGGGAGGGAGGCGCCGAGAAAAGCATCATTAGATGTGGAATTTTTTTGTAACCCACAGGTTTTCAACCTGTAGTGATAACATGTTAAACGTTTTTCAGGTTTTGGCGGAGTGGAATGTCAATCCGAGAAAAGAAGTGTTCGCCCAAAACGGAAAGAATGGTAATTAATAGATTTCGACGCACCTTCGGGGTCGTTGGTTGATGTGGCATTCGTTGTTTACCACACATGGGTTTTTTCACACCATGGCTATTCATGGTTCGAGTCCCCTAGGGATCATAAAATGAATGGTTTCAAAAATCAACTGGAAAATAATTATTGATCGACCACGAAGTGGTCAACCCAATGAATAACTTGTCCGCCGGTGGCGGAGCCCCCCAGTATGAATATGGCGGGGTGGTGAAAGAATCAGCAAAAAGTTGCACGACGGTGAAGCCGGTCGAACAACTATTAAAGCAAATACCTCGGATCAAATCAATCCTTCTTCTTCAATCAGCCTTTGTAATCGTCATACGAAATTTTCCTTTTTTTAAATGATGCTCCTTC
>Ga0163217_1019155_pt1 | contig 10786 bp, 8 predicted proteins | sample SynspAceP_FD_185933 | JGI IMG/M metagenome (GOLD analysis project Ga0163217, IMG submission 185933) | Saline lake microbial communities from Ace Lake in Antarctica - Synechococcus sp. Ace-P (PacBio error correction) | ecosystem: Environmental > Aquatic > Non-marine Saline and Alkaline > Saline ...
TAAGAAGGAAGAAATTAAGACTCGTTTTTCATCATATAATGTGATGTTTATACTTATCGGACGTTATTTAATAGAAACAACTCGGTACACAGTGAATTTCCTATTTCAATGAGAAGTCACTAGCTAATACTTCACATGAATAAAGAAAGTGAATAATTCTACAATAGAACCATTAGCTAAATTTCCCTTGCGAATGCTAATGATAGTAAATGGTAAGGAGATTGATTACTCCCAATTTTTGGAGTTTGGATCTCCAACTCATTTAAATTTTTAGTAACTTTTTTTTAAATGCTTTTTTGTGATGAAGAGTCATTTTTTTGTTTTGGTAGTTACTTTTTTTTCGTGGTTGAAACAAATAATCTATTGATGAATCACTGTTTTTTTCAAAGTATCATAATTTTAAAAAAACCCAATTTTTTTTATCGAAAATTTTCCTAATCTTTCCATTCTTACCTTAGAGAAGTCTCTAAGAACTAAAGAATGATAAACTAACCAAACGTCAACAACTTTAATCCCGAATTTCCTTAAGGAATCGGAGCACTTCTTCACTCTTGTATTAGACGTGGAAGGGAAATGTACTAAGTTACTCGAATACAGATGGCCGTGATTTAGTCGCTAGGTGGCATAGAAATTTCATAGATCAATTAAATTAATAGTTTTCTCAAAACTATTATTTTCAGAAGTTCTTGAGCAGCTTTTTTAGGTGCACCAAAAGAAAAAAAACAAATTCTTTTGACTCCAAAATGGGTCGAGAAAAGAATGCAGAAGCGCTTTGGTGGGATTTTCAGTGATCATGATTCTGGAAATGGGATATACTTGTGTGGTGGGAGTGGGAGTTGATTTTGAGATTTTTTGAAGCAGGAATGCCATGTATGAATCTGATGGATTAACTTCGATTTGGTTTTTGATTAGCTTGAATCCATTTGATAAGTAGAAGATTTTTGACGATAAGGTTTGGGGATTTGGTTGGCATAGGCGAGTTTTCTGAATCCATTGGAAATGGGGAACAGTTTTTTATTGAAATTCCTGCAAAAATTAGCTCATTTAAGGAATTCGAAAAGAATCCCAAGTTGCTTTGTGCTGAAAGATTCACAATTCTGGATTGAGTTTTTTCCAGCCTATTTTTTAATTCTAAATAGGCTCCCTCATTTATTGATTTTAACCGCCGTGCCAAGAGCTTCGAACTGGGAGAATTTTAGTGCTTTCCATTTTCCGATGTCACATTAAATTCCATGACAGGAGCTGTTTGGGTTATTATAGTGCATTTGAATTTGGTCAACAAAACCAGAGCTGCCTCAAAAACTGTAGAAATATGGATCGGGCAGCACATGATGCCACTATTCATTTCAATCCATTCTCAGATCCAAATCCAGATGAGTTGAAGCCGATTGAGCAAATTTTTCAAGAAAGCCTTTGAGGGAACCTCTGATATCGAATTGAAGATCAACCCAATCAATTTGAAGCCACTTACTGGTAGTAGGAATCAAACCAAATTCTTTGATTCGGCTGGACTTGTAACCACCCTGTTAATCAAAATGAATAGAATTAAATCGATTAGCAAATCGAATTTCCTAAATTTGGAGTCAGAAAATAACTTCCTAAAGAATAGGTTAATGAAGCTAACATACTTCTTCGCTCTCCTTTCTTCGATGCTTCGGTTGTTGATTTGAATTGTCGCAGAACCAACTCGACTCCGAAAAATCAAAAGTATTTTTCTACCTCAACGCGTTGCAAAGAAGCTAAGGATGAAGTGATCCACTAATGCTAAACAATCAGCAGGTTTTGAATTAAAAAACCCTCTAGATCTATTTTTGACGAGTTTGGCTGGTATAGTTTAAATCCTCCAACTGTTTAAATCCCCGCTCTCCAGAAATCAACATCCACTTTGACCATGCATCTTCAAAGATCAAACCTTTCAGTCCTGGGAGAGTAAAGAGGGACTTCCTAAAAATATCCGAAAGTGGATTTCCTGATAAATAATTCGTCCCGAATACCCGGAAGAAAAGCCAGACAAAAGATCTTGAGGTGGATACCCTACAAATGCAATTCACGTAGTAATCATTCTAAGACCAAGAGACCCTATACTATTGCCTATCAAATTAAAATAACATTCACGCCGTGACAATACGAATACGTGGCACTAGCAGTATTAAATTTAACTAGAACAAGCACTTCTATTTATCTCACTCTATAAGCTAGATATATTCCTCAGATCAGATAGTCGGATACGGAGGCTCAATTGGACATCAGAGATGAAGCGATTTAGTCTCAAGACGGTGTAGCCTGATGAAATTGTAGTTCTAATGATTCTCAGTTTTTACAGGGAGTCTGCCCACTTTCCGCTTATAGTTCTTTGCTGATCAAAGGGAAGGCATGCAAGACCTCTTGCCAATGGTTCCGTGTGAAGAATAATGAAGATAACGCTTTCCACCAGCTACGGAGATGAGGTATGTAAATTGGCCTGAGACTAACACCTTTCTAATCTGGTACCGTTACCTCTACTCGCTATATTTACTCGGCCAGAAATAAAATGAATATTTGGGATCAGTTCAGTTCGAGAAGTACAAGTTTTCCTGAAATGAAGATAAATTGGGATTTTAGCTAGGTGAATGAGTATAAATTCTAAGTAGACCGTCTCGAGCCATAAGTATTTTGAGTCAGAGAGCAAGTACAAGAGCGAGTCCAAATGAAGTGAGCAGATTAGCGTGAAAATCTCTATTACACACATTCAGCAAGGCATAGCAAGATCTTTCCGTGTCCCCGTTGTTATTTTCCAAAATTCTACTTCAGAGCAAAAAGAGGTGGCAATATAATATGGATTACTTTCTGGGTAGCGTTCGTGTTCCTAGAAACAGTATTAAAGACGTGATGCTTGGGGACTTCACTCAGAGTTCTTGACTTAGGCCAGAATGCATTGGATATACATTCGATAGTTGCCGGAATAGTGTAGAACACGAATCCCAAGATGTTGAAAGATTTAAGATTCATATCGAAATCGTAATAACTCACCGCGATAAATTGTGAATTCTATCCATATTTATACTTCACAGATAAAGAGCGCACATTCGCGTAGAATGTGAATACCGGCATAAAACAGTACCTAACGCAATATTTCTCATTTGAGATGACTGTGGTTTATACTGACCTTCATTCGGCAATATTGAGTGTGTGAATTATGTATATAGACCGTCCCTACCACGCACTAGAATAGAAGAATTTTGGGGCTTTGAATTTCTACCTTTTTCTGATACAAAGGTAAACCAATTGTTTAGATTGATCGACCTTGTAAATGCTATGTGGGATCTTGGTTGAGAACTTGAAACGCTATAATCATTCTAACTCATTGGGTATCAGTCGGACTATATCTTAACTGACTCGAGTATATGCGCAAGATAGTAGTAAAGTTAGTGAGAACGTTTTCGCACAAAGGTCCTTGCTGAGCTCCTTTAAAGAAGAGTAGTTAGAAGCTTCTCACGCTCACCGGAAAATTCATAAGCCCCAGAGTAAGGGATTTTCCATTAATCGATGGCATCGAGGTACTATTTCAACAATTACGGAGGATGCATGAGATCTATGATATTCGGTGTAGTGAGGTTCGAAGTGGAAGAGAGCACTATTGCTGCAGGCTCAGATTTAACAGTGGACGGAAAAGTATGGCCTATTTTCGACAGAATATCGCTTTCCCTTCAAGAAATAAAAAATATAAAAGGAGACTTTGGGGGGACGCTATTCGTAAATGCGTCAGTTTTCAGTAGCCGAACTATACCAGTGAAGAAGTTTTTCTCTCTTATAAACATATATTTCGCCCTTGACTTGCATCAATAATGGATTTGCGTGCGTCGGTTGAGCGAGGACGAATCCGCATCAAATTCATTAGGTGAGAAAACGGTGACACCAACGCATTACGCCCACGAATTATAGGTCTCTCGGGCACAGAATTGCTCACGTAAGGAATGGTGATACTTGAATATCAATTGAAGCAGCTCTGTTATTATTTTAAGCCGGACATAGCCAGTGTAGGAAACAGGAATATATCATTGACGTACTTCACACTGTGGATACTTAACTGTTCATCGTGATGAAAAGGTAAAAGACCTTATGATGACAGATAGGCTTTGATACTTTACACAATATAAGAAGATCATAGTTCAAGCGAAAAGTACAGAGAGCACTCTGCAATAAATCGATCGTAAGTTTGTACTCTCGAGAGGCGAGCCTTCATTTATGTTACACGATGGAGTAAGGTTCCTGCTAAAATCTAAAGAGAACTGGTTTCATTTTGAGCTAGAGAGATTTATTCCAGAGACTACGTACTACTATGTTGATTCCAATCTCGCTGAAGTTTATCACTCCGACTCAAAAGTTCGAGACGGACTATCCCGCTTTTTTCTATATCTTCCCAGCATGTGTTTCCAATTGATGTTTCAGAACTGCAACAGTTGCGAAGAATCCTGGCCGCAGGTGGAGATTACAGATCAGGAGAAGTAACTGGATCAGACTCCTTCCTCAGAATCCGCAGAGTTATACTATTCGATAGACCTTTTTGATACCTAGATTATCTCCCATCACATTGAACTGTCCATGGTGAACTGTATATCTCTCTATTTGACTCTCTTCCGATGGATCGCTGATATTCAGCAAAACTATGGGATTTTCCAACACTAAATCCCTTCTCTCTTAGATTCTTTCATGCGCTTTCAAAAGAAGAACGGCAACGGCCCGTCTAGACAATGATTAGAAGGAATACAATACAGACCAAAGGATGTGCTAAATGGAAATGTTGTTTCACCTTCAAAGTGATCTTACATAGTTTCAAACAATAGGTTAGCCAACGGAGTTTTCCACCTTGAAAAATATATCAGGAGGAGTCGTACATAATTCCTTCAACTCAGCTTATCTATACAGCATCCCCTTTTTTGTCTCATAGAATGAGATCCATTTATCTTCACCCGATTTATCTTCCCCATAAAATGACTTGGATAAGATAATTCCGCTTCATTCTGCTCTTGTGGTCTCTCAACACACACCATACAAGGTAAATAAAGTCTTCTCATTCAGACTCTTGAGAAATACTTACCAATCCCTCACCTTTAATGTCACACCACGCGACATCAAAGAGTCTCTAAGGAATCAGAATCATAATGAACGGCATCTTTCTCTCTCTATATATATATGTGTGTACACAGAAGACTACATTATACAAGAAGGACACGTAGCATGCTAGCCAGCAGAGCGTTGTAATATCAAAAGAGATTCGCAGAGATTGAGTTGTTAGTTAAACCTATTTTGACTAGGTCTCTGGTCACAATCAGTTAGGACACATCACTATTAGACATCTTAATCGATATAAACTCCTCGAAAGTCCTCGAAGGCAATCCTGTTTATGGTCAGATGATTTTGAGATTTTTCTCCGACACGTGTTTCTGAAGCTGTTTTCTCCCTCAGATGAAGTAACAATGTGTGGTTTTTGAAACAATAAATCCTGTTGCGTGCAGAGAGACGAGACTTGCCCAATGCTAGGTGAATTTATTATATATGTGACGAACATATGCAAACTTTAATAGGCTACTTTTAGCCTTTTTCGCATAAATTCACGATGAGACTCGAGAATGATCCTGATATTACCACACTCTGAGACGAATCGATCTCTTATGAGTCTGCAGGAGACCTTGGGGCCTAGATTCTCGTAGGATTTTTCTCGATAACTTACTATCTTTCTCCCAGTGAAGCATAGAAAATCATATGCAGTGCTTTTTTGATTCAATGGTCACCATCTCCTCTTCCGAACCACTTGGCATATGTACCGGAGCACTGATTCTGAACTGACATACCAAAGTAAACTGTCTCCGAAGAATCCTACTTCCATAACTCAAGAAACCGGATCTAATTATCCTCATTATTCCCTCCCAATACGCTTGCCTATACCGCTACTCAAGTATGTTTTCTACTCTCCTAAAGCTTCTTTTCGACTAGATCAGAGAATCGGCTCAGCAGAATCATGTAAGCGTTAATCAAATACAGCTTCGACGCCATCTCTTTCTTCGGTGGCCTGTGGCGAGGAATTAGGTAATCCTAGCACAAGATCTGTATCTCTTGGAAACCTTTACTTAGTGTATTTGGGTACTCCCCATTGTCTTGAAAATCAAAGAGATCTGTCATTGTTAGTCATTCTATGACAACGCGATTTATAAGTGCTCAGCAGATTATTTTTTCCGCATCAGTTTTAGGAGGCAATTGGGTAAGAATGTACGCGCGTCATAAATTCCCGGAGCCTCACGAATCAAAAGTCCACAATGCTTTCAACAAGAGGGGGTCGTTAATCGGCAAATCGTCCTTCGCTCGTTACCAAAAGGAGGGTACGATATCAGATTAGAAATTGTTTGAACTTTTTTCACAATATATTACCTTATTCTCCCTAAAGTCCAAATTGTGCTAACGGAATATCTTCCAAAAATATGCTTCTGCTTCCTTCCCGACTTGACTGTTGGGACAACTTTAATTCATTATGCGCAGATTAAGGTTAGCACTTTCTTAACACTCCATACCACATCAGACGACTTTCTAGTGTACTCCTTTCTTGTAATATCGAGGGTATGCAAGTTGTACCCTACCCCAAAAGCGAACGAGTGGCAACATCATCTATCTATTGATATGGACACCTCTTAAGTTGAGTTCTACAAGCATGACATGAATCCGTTGTCCGAGTAAGACGACTCATATCGATTATGCTGTGCTTTCACCGTTCAGTGCATGCGCCAAATTTGCTCCTTATGGCATTGGATGTTCTGTCACTGGTTTTTCCTGTGAGTTTTCTAATTTAGGCTCAATCTGGCACAAGCAATTCCCCGCACATACACGCGTGAAGCTGATTGCAGACGTTGTGTTCTTTTTTCTGTAATTCCCCTTTGTTCCTGTGACGCATACTCCATTAGTCTGATCACAAATCCGAAATTGGGAAAAAATCCAAATCTAAAATTGACGAGTAAATCATATCAGCTTATACGAGAATAACGTCATCCATCGACGCGTATTTCCACCAAATAGGTCGGAGCGGCGGACTGCAACCTTCTTTTTTTCCGGGAGTACCCTACTCAATGATGGGTAAAACCCAGTTAATGAGATGACCTTCCTCTTGCATTCATAAATCTTCTAAAGTTTTGATCCGCAGTATGAATAAAAGGAGGATTCTCGGAGAGTATGTGTTTTATATAATAGTCCTCCATTTCTCGTAAACTCTTCCATCGGATGTCCTTCGATTCCGATCCTTTCAAACGATAGCTTTAGAGAAGGTATCAGTACGCTTCGCGAGACCGAAGTTTCGTCTCGGCATCGGTGCTTGCGATAATTCACAGCTATCTTCAGATACGCCACTTTTTCAGATCTCGAAAGAGAGCGTTATCATTCTGGAGTCCTATTTCCTAGCTGTTGAGTATGAATTCCTGACTATTGTCGAGCGACAATAGAACGTCCCATCTCGCGGTCGACTCTTCTCCTGACTATTGCTGGCAGCAAAAGGAACTCAAATAAAAACTCTCCTTTGTCACCTATAATGATCTTCAACTTGTACCATCTTTAATAACAAGAATCTCCTGGGCTTCTTCTCGCTCTGTCCAGTACATTTGGTAATTGGGGCACATTTTCCCCAGAGAACAGAGCTGATTAGCCCCGAGGAATTTACATGAGGTATAGGGGGTATGTTGCCTAGCATGATCTCCCAGGGTATTCGAGATAGAAAATATTCTCCAGATCCAGATTTAGAGCTAGTTATACTGTGGCTGCCGCTAAAGGTTGGAGAAGGAAGATCTCGACTCCGCTGTCACGCTAGGGGACTCATTGTTGCCTTTTCCCGCCGTCGTTAGTATAAAGATCCAGTCGTTTTTTCCGAGTGCTGCGAGGGAGAGAACGGTAGTCGTAAGTTGATCATATTTCCGAGATATTTCATCAGTTCGGAAAATACGCACACATAGGTTTCGTGGACCGAGCATGCCGGAGGTAGAGCATTATTACGATAAATAGTTCTCCGAGATATAAAAGTGGGTTGAGAGAATCGGAGAATATTAGTAGCGTTAATCCCGGACCACATTTTTGTGAAATAAAGTTTGAGGCCGAACTTGTTCGATCACGAGTTCCTGTTAAGAACTCTATATCTTATCGGTCGATTGCATTAGAAGCACCTAATCGATCCCTTTTCTTCTCCTTTGAGGGCGAAATTATGAGTCATTATTTCTGATCTTCTGGGAGTGTATATTCGTGAAGATTCTTTTTTTTCTTTGAAATAATATCAATCTTGGGAAAATCTCACAGCTCGTGCAATGAAGTCATTCAATTTCAGAATTGCAAATATAGGCACTCACTTCATTACGCTTTGAATATTCAACAAAGTACCTTAATTCCCATTATCACTATGAACCTCCCAATCGTATTCCAGGCATCAATCGGACATACAAGATGCATATTAAATTGCGTCATTGTTTTCGTCTTTTCATTCACATTCAGGATCGCCAACACGTATTTCTTTCAAATAGAAATCACTTCAAGTTATTCTGATCTGCTTGGGGGAGTTTTAAGCACTCGCTGTCATGGGACTCAATCAACCCTTTGGGCAAGGCGTTGTTTCTCGAATAAACAAATTGGTAGTAGTCTGGCACGAGTACCCCAGGTAAAATGTCGAGATTTTCAATGATGGGAAAATATGCAGTCTAAAAAAGCATTAAACTTGTTGTATTGATCTCAAACAATACGATATACTCCGACACAATTTGGCGAATCTTGGTCCGTTGAGTCAGTGAAGGTTTTAATACATCATTTAGGCGCTGATAGCTTTTTTCAAGCCGCTTATATAATGTATAGCAACTCTGAGTCGAAATTGTATTTATATTTATTTCGAGAAAATTCATTTATTAATACCTAAAAAAAAACTACTGATTTGGAGGATATTAATGAATGAAATGGAATACTAGATCGAAACTTGAAACAATTTAGTCTCACTCCTTTCCGAATCTAATTTTTTCTTCGAAATAAGCGAAGTCTTTTGAAAAAAGAGCCTCAGGCCAGACTTGTTTCTGATCTCACCACCATCCCAAACGGCTAATTATTTAGAAGGCTATAATCGAACAATAAATTCGGAGTCATTTTAAATTTAAACATGAAACACGATAATTCATATTTTTTCTACTAAGCGGGGTTGGAGACTCGCCGCTTGCTCTTTGGAGTACTTTGGCACTCAGCTTTGCGAATTTCTCCTAAAATACCAAAGAAAATGCGAACTAGGCGCTCTCCACCCCATTATTCTTTCTAGGTCGGCCGGTACCTATACTGGGACAGATAAAACAGCAGAAATATTCAGCGGAATCAACTTATTGAAATCCGCTCCCCAGATGGGAGGAGAAGATTGTTTAATTTATAACTTCTGATCGCGGGTGGTACACCATTTTTGAAGGAATCAATAATGGCCCTTCTTTCCCTTTAGCGCCAATCGTGCAGAAAAAACTTCTGGGTTTTATGCTGATCCATAATTAACAGTCTTGGAAGAGAATCAATGTGAAACGGTGGAAAATCAATTTCTGGACTAGGATTTAAAGGAATCTGATCATTCTGGATGGGAAGTCAGGAGTTATGGCTGAAGCAATTGAAGAAATGAGTATGAGCGCTAAGTCAACGGGTGAAAGATATATAGAGACTATTCCATTGATACAAGATGCATCAACCAATGCAAATATTCGGTCCTATGGAGGATCATCGGCGCGATTGACTTCGAAGCACCCTAGGCTTATTTTATGGAACTTTGCAGAGTCAAAATCCGAAAGCGCTAGTTTTCGGCTTATTTCTCAACAAACCAATGCTCACTGCAAATTACCGTGAGCAGTTTGAATGCCGCAAGTATTGGAAGATCCTTATTCAGGAAAGTAAACGCTCCTTTTTTTTTGTGTGCTAGCGCGGAAGCCGGGGGCAATGATGAGAGCATATAGCAATTTTGTCCGGTTGCGGGCTAACCATATTTTGCTGGGAGCATCTGAGCATGTTATAGGATCTCAATCCTTCTCCTAGAGAAATATTGCCAGCGCATCTCCGCAAAGACGGCTAGTCCTTGATTTTAACATAGTACGACAGATGGCTACGCACGCAACTCAGCCGCAAGTCTCGGGATCAAAGTTGAGCGGCGGAATCGTATACTGCAGCGGCATTATGTGCATGTAAATCCTGCCCTTTACCAATTTGTGGCCCTATGATGAAGAACTAATCTGGAGGAGCATTGAAAGTAATACAAGAAATGTTACCTCTATTGAAAGGAGATTATCCTTTCCCATACCCACACATGGTCCGATGTCGCATCACGAAAAACAGGACACGCACATCAAACATTCCGGAGTCAGTAAACGACCCTATGCTAAGGAGGGGTTGGGATTCCTCGAAACTAAACCTATGAAGAAAGTAAGGATCTCAAGCAACCACTGCAACCGGATGAGCACGTCATGAGACGGGGCAGATCGTCGCCGTAGTGGATGACTTTCCGGGCTTTTAGAGGAGTTATCGGATTGGAAATGCAAATTGCCCATTGGGCTATAAACGAGACCCTATATATACAAATCGGACCCTGGTAGATCTGCCCCGTAGGCAGACAGCAGGCAGGGTGATATATGAAAGACTACTATACTGGGCACGAGGAAAGCTTTTTTCAAATATATAAACAGGAATTTCGGACCAGAACGAAAAAATAATCACTCCTCCTGTAGGAAAAAAAGAGGACAATCGGGCGACCAAAGATTAACATTTCTCATTTCAAGCC